>Ga0209127_100182_pt1 | contig 22895 bp, 17 predicted proteins | sample LakSupMetagenome_FD_187469 | JGI IMG/M metagenome (GOLD analysis project Ga0209127, IMG submission 187469) | Freshwater microbial communities from Lake Superior, Canada - Sta WM archaea (SPAdes) (version 2) | ecosystem: Environmental > Aquatic > Freshwater > Lake | place: Lake Superior, Canada...
ACGTCCTACCACCCGCCTCAATCCAGCATCCATTCCCCCCGAGTCTGACTTATCCACTCCCCAATCCCAACAGACAGGACAAAGCGCGTCAAGCAGTCCCGCGACGAGGCCAAAAAGGAGATAGAAGCCTACCGGGCGAAGAAGGAGGAGGAATTCAAGAAGTTCGAGGCCGAGGTATTACCCTCTCCCGATTCCGTCGAGTTATATATATATATAGATGGCACGGTATACTAACACGAGGGGCAAAAGCACACCCAAGGGAACAAGCAGGCCGAGGACGAAGCCAACAAGGAGGCCGAGGCTCGCATAAAGGAGATCAAGGAGGCCGGCAAGAAGAACCAGGACAAGGTCGTCCAGGACCTGCTCAAGGCTGTGTTTGAGGTTCATCCCGTGGTGCCTACGCAGGAGTCGGCGTAGGATGGGAGAGGGTGACTGATGTGAAGGACGTCGTGGGTTGAGGAGCCAGGTCTGGTTGTGGGACTGGGGATATCATATAACAACTTTGTGTGTTGTGTTTGATACGTCCGATCGGCGGACGCATTGCATCGGAATTGGCAGGTTGGGTTCTCGCCTCCCGCTTGCTCCTGTATTGCTAGGGCCCTGAAGTAGTTAAGGGTTAGGCAATGGCCTTGGTATCACTATATTGACCTAAATCGCTTCTACACTTCTGCCTCACGCGTCCCGGTTTTGCCCGGCTTATTCAAGGAAGTCCATGAGCGTGGAGAGGATATCCCGCGTCTCCTTGCCCTCGGGCGTCTCCGCGTCAGTCTCCTGCAGCTGCTCCTCTATCCGGACCTTCAGGTCGTGGAACGTCTCGTCGTGATCCGCCAGCAGCGCCTGGATCTTCTTCCTCGCGCCGTCGTCCTCGGCTATGAGCCATGCGAGTATGACGTTGATGGTCTGTAGGCAGAATAGTCCGGCCTCCATCCTCCGCGACAGCCACTCTTCCTCCTCCTCTTCGCCTTGCGGTCCCTTGCCGCCGAACTCCTGCCGCATCTGCTGCTCGGCCGCCTCGACCTTGGCCAGGTACTCCCGCCTCAGCTTGGTCAGCTTAGCCGTCTTCTCGTAGTTCTTCTCCATGAACTTCGCCAGAGTGCGTATCCGCTCTGCCGAGTTGGCGGGCAGCAGGCGCAGCATCCAGTTGAATATGCCGAGGAGATGTTCCGTGGTCTGGTGATCATGTTTCTTCATGAACATGGTGAACAGCGTCTTCAGCCCGCCCTCCTCGACCAGTTTCTGGCACACCTGCACTCCACCCTGGCCCCCGACCGCGTGATCCAGCAGCCTCAACGAGGGCCGCTTGCTCATCTTCCCCTCCTTCAGCATGATCAGACACAGCTCGACTCCCTCAGCTTCCACAAACTTCGCCTTCCCCTCCGGCTCGTCAACAAGGCACGTCAGCGCCTCAAACAGATCCTCCATAAACTCTTCCTCTTCCCCGCCCTTCTCCGGGTCCCTCTTCCTGTAAGCAGCCACCAGCTGCAACAGCACATCCGCCGCGTCCAGCTGCGCCAGCCTCCTCCTATTCTCCGCACTTGCCTGCAGCAATATCGCCAGAATCTCAGCAGCATACTGCTTATTCTGGCTCACCCCCTCCTCCTTCCTCTGCGCCCTCCCCAACAACCACCTGACCAACCCCTCATTCCCCCCAACCGCGTCCGCCGTCTCCCTTCGCGAACACAGATTCTCCACCACCTCCATGGCATGATACACCCCCTCCCGATCCGCCTCATCCGCCTCATCAAGCCTCCCAAAAGTGCCCACCAACAACCCCAGCAGATCTCCCTCCAACAACCCATCCACAAGCCCATCCCACTGGGCCCCCTCGGCCTCGACATCCTCCCCGGTCAGCTCCCCGAGCACGCCCACAACCGCGACCGCGATATCCGCGTTCTCGTGCGCCAGCAGGCCCACCAGGCTCCCCGCGCTGCCGACCCTCACCCACTCCCCCCACAGCTCCGGATGCTCGGCCAGCACCGCCCACCCCCTGACCGCGGCGTCCAGGTCCGCCTCGCTCTCGACGAAGCGGGGCGGGTCGTCGCTGTACCGCGCCCTCAGCTCGGCGTTCTTGTTGATGACCTTCTCGAACTGCAGCGCCGTCCGCCGGAGCCAGGCCGAGTCGAATTTCGTGGGCCCCGCGGCGTCGGTCGCGTTGACGTAGGAGAGGACCTCGGCCTGGTCGCGCGTGATGCCGCCGCCGAAGAAGCGGCCCTCCTCGTCGTCGCCGGGGTCGTTCTCGTCTTCTTCGGGAGGGGGGAAGGACGGGCCGTAGTCTTGGTCCTCATCGTCGTCAGCGGGAGGAGGGGCGGGGCCGGCTTCTAGGTTGGCATCGTCGTCGGCGTCGTTTCCTTCTCGGGCGTGCCGGGAGGGGAGGGAGGAGGAGGATGAGGAGGTCTTGGCTGATTTGTAGATTTCGGAGGGGTCGCGGATGGGTTCTAGCTTGCGCTTGGAGGGGAGGCCGGCGCTCTGAAGGGGGGTGGGGATGTGGTTAGTGGGAGCGTGATAGGAGGGGGGAGGGGGTAGGGGATGTTACCTTGAAGAGCTCGTCTATACTCGTCATTGTATTGTGTAGTGCGTGTGCGCAAGACAGTAGGTGATGTGCAATGAGAGCGCCTGCTCGTGTTCGAAGTTCGAGGTTGTCGTTGCTGGTCAACATGAGCTTGGGAAAATAAAAGTGGAGTTGTTCGTCGTTAAGCACAGTACGGATTTGGAGAAGAGGAGACTGTGGTGACTGTTACACCCATGAATTCGTCAATGAGATTTACATGACTGTGTCTTCTACTTTCATTGTTATTTACTTTCGATACCTGTGCATTTCATACTATACACACACCCCCGTCATGCCTCCAACCCTCATCCTAATCCGGCACGCCCAAGCCCTCCACAACGTCAACAAGAAATACCACCTGCCGGACCCCAACCTCTCCGGCACGGGACTGAAGCAATGCCTCGAGCTCCGCGAGCACCTCAGGGAAGCCCTCAAGGACCTGGACGTAGGCCTCGTCGTCGTCAGCCCCATGCGCCGCACCATCCAGACGGCCATCCTCTCCCTCGACTGGCTCACGGACCGCGGCGTGCCCATCCGCGCCAGCGCCCTGTGGCAGGAGAACTCGAACAAGCCCTGCGACACCGGCTCGGCGGTCGAGGAGTTGATGGAAGAGTTTCCAATGGTCGATTTCTCAGGGCTCGACCCCGTGTGGCCGGATAAGGCGAGTGAGAGGGGGAGGGTGTATGCCTATAACCGGCGGGCGATTGTGGAGAGGGCGAGGAAGGCGCTGACGGAGTTGAAGGCATGCGGGGAGAAGGCGGTCGTGGTTGTTAGTCACTCCGGGTTCATGAGGCAGGGGATGACGGGGAGTTGGTGGTTCAACGCCGATTATCGGGTGTTCGAGTTTGAGGGGGAGGAGTTGGAGTTGAGGCAGTGGGAGGCTACGAGGAAGGGTGGCATGGGGAAGAGCTGGGAGGAGAGGGTGATTGTTGGGGAGGGGATTCCGGAGGAAGACAAGGCGGAGGTGCCTGGCGAGGATAAGGGGGTTCCTGAGCTGAATTAGGGAGAACACACCCTGGTACGTTGAGCATCGGGAGGCGGTTATGTTTCCGCTGCGATGTCCTGGACAGGATTTATGGCGTGGGCCTACTGTACTTGCGTTCTAGCCGGTGTATGAACTTTTTGTCCCTCGAGTCCAGTGAGTGGTTGTTTGGATATGATACAGTCTTGCTTGAAGAGCTGAACCGCGTGCCTATAAGCGCTAATGGGGCGATTTCCGCTTGCCGTTCGATTCGCCATTGTTGGACTGGCATCTCCCCAGAAGAAGTTTCTTCATTGCCTTGGAATTAACAGCAATAGGACGAGGTTGAGGTTCGATTATGAACCCCTTGTCTTGTCACAGGGTTCTGCTCGAAATGCGGGGTCAAACTTCGGTGCGGCCCGCTCTGTTGGGACGACCTCGACTCTCCTCCGTGCATTCTGCCATCTCTGTTGCTCATGCTGTGTCACGACCTCTCTCAGATCAGTCGTTCCGCCGCCAATCCCTGTATGCTCATCGAACTCCAGATATGGCAACACAACTTTCGCCGAGGGCCGGGTATGGATAAGACAGGTAAGCATAGTAAAAGCCTGGAAAAGCATGCGACGTCTGATGCATGGATCTATCCATCATTGAACACCTCTGGTCAGACGCCCCGCCTGCCTTCTGCCCACCATGCAACGGAATCTCCAACCCTCTCATTCGGTCTACGGCTCATATCGTCAGCTCGTCATTGGCAAGTGTCGTGATGGGGCGTGATTGCTCGATCTACCCCAGGTTAGGTAGTTCAAGATCATCCCTGCCAGCTTCGCTGGACTGCAGTCTCGTCACTGAAAGCCCCTACTGTGCTGTCCACCCGTCTCGGTTCACATAGTGGTATCCAATCAGTGCCTTGACTTTGGACTCACGTAGAATCTCATCAGGCTGCTTTTCCCAGCGAATAGCATCGAAGAATGGAAAGGCTTCCTGCAATGCTCCATGGGACGTGCTGGGATCTGTCACTCCCACTTAGACACCTACTGGGTTCGTCGGCCATGTGCCGCGGCGTGGCAGCCTCTGTGTGGCCACCCCCAAGATCCGGCCTCCGGGGCATGCTTGGAGCTTGACCGTTGCGGTGAGCAACCCCACCGAGCCCGCATGTCTGCTGCATAGTGTGCGCTAGACCCGCAAGGATATGCCATCTCATCTCTCGGGGTTGGCCTGGAGAGGCAGCATTCGACTGAGAGGGGGTTCTCGTCGTGCTCCGTTATCGCCGCTTTCGAGCTTGCCGGAGTTACCTACATGTGTAGTGCGCATAGTAGGTTCGGCGAACCCCCTGAAGAGCCCCTCCCTTGGCTACTTCATCAGTTACCAAATCCCGATTAAGCTGGTGTGGGCGGAGTCGGCGATGTGTGGATGCTGGCGCTGTGGAGTCCAGCACACCGGGATCTATCTGATAAAACGGTCAAGCCTGTCCTCCACCGCTTCTTCGTCCCGGTCCGCCCTCCTGGCTCACAAGGGAGCCCATGCTTTCGGTCTGACATCCCTGACCGTGACTCAAAGGGTCGTCAAGGTTGATCCCGTCTTACTCGCCTTATTCCGCCTTCCATCATGCGTGTAGCCGTCGTCGGCGCCGGTCCTTCAGGACTTGTGACTCTGAAGTACCTTGTCACTGCGCACGAGTTTCTCGGCTGTGAGCCGATCGAGGCTAAGCTCTTCGAGAGTGAAACCCAAATCGGCGGGACATTTGTGGCCCGCGTCTATGAAGATGCGGAGGCGAGTCTCTCCTCATGAAATGGGGGCCGCAAATCTAACTGCCATCAGCTTGTCTCGTCAAAGCAACTTACTACCTTCTCCGACTGGAGACCGAGAGAAGACGACCCCGACTTCTTGAGCGCAGCGCGATATGTCGAATATCTGAATGACTACTGCACCCATTTCGACTTATGGAAGCACATCAACCTCTCGACCAAGGTGGTTTCTGTCTCGAGGCGAGCCGAAGGAGGTCACCTGGTCGTGTATCAAAAGGATGGATCCGAAGATAAGTGGGAGTGCGACGCCATTGCCGTCTGCTCGGGCCTCCATGTTGTCCCCAATATCCCTGAGATTCCGGGCATAGAGAAGGTGCCGGTAACCTTCCACTCCTCTCAGTTCAAGAAACGGGAAGACTTTGGTGTAGACAAGACGGTCCTCGTTCTGGGCAGTGGCGAAACAGGGGCAGATCTGGCATACCTTGCCGTCACCTCTCCCACAAAGCAAGTTGTGCTGTGTCACCGAAAGGGATTCCACTTTGCGCCAAAGGCAAGTGCACGCCACCAAGATGCGTACAATAGCATTGGCTAACGACCGTGAAGCGCAATCCAACACCAACCTGGTTGCCTATCCTCGGCAGGAAGCCCAAGCCAAGGAAAACGCTCCCAGTTCCCGTGGACAGTAGCAGGGCAAGCCTCTTCGACACAGCTTACATCCACCCTTGGTTGCGAAAGACGGACCTGCTCTGGAAGTATTACAACTGGTATGTCAGAGCCATCCTGTGGATCACCACAGGCACGACGCACGGCCTAGACCAGTGGGTGGGCGGCATCACCCCGGGACTTGACGACTCGGACAAGAGTACGTTGAGCCCACTGGAAACGTCAGATCACGGTCCCGTAACCCACTAACCCGTCCAGTCTTCTTCAACAAATCCAATAAGGCCGGGCCCTACGTCAGTGCGCCATACCGACCCAAGCAGAAATCCCTTCTGGAAACCCTCCGCTCCGCCATCATCGCCATTCCTCCCGTCGACACCGGCGGCCGACAGATCGACCTCGCCCCCTGGCCCGAGCGCATCGACGACACAGGCACAGTCCACTTCCGCAACAACGGCCGCCCGGAGTACGAGCGCATGAAAGACGCCGCCATCAAGCCAGACATCCTCGTCTTCTGCACGGGCTACAAGCAAGTCTTCCCCTTCCTCAACAACAACAGCAACGCCTCCTACCCCAAGGGCGGCGCCGCGAAACCCTACCCCACCGCCGCCGACGCCGACGTACGCGAGATCTGGCACCGCTCCGACCCCACCGTCGCCTTCATCGGCTTCGTCCGCCCCTCCCTGGGCGCCATCCCGCCCCTCTCCGAGATGCAGGCCCAGCTGTGGGTGGCGCACCTCGTCTCCCCCCAGCTCCTCCCGGCGTTGCCGTTACTCCCCGAGGACGAGCCGCACTACCGGCTGCTGCACCCGCCCGAGAGCAGGGTGCAGTACGGCGTCGACCACGAGACGTACGCCTACCAGCTCGCGCTGGACATGGATTCCGCGCCGGGGGCGCTGGAGGTCGTCGGGCTGGGGCTGAAGGCTGGCGGGAATAGAGTGTGGAGGCTGCCGCTCACGTGGGCGCTCGGGGCGAACTTCAACGCCAAGTTCCGGATGAGGGGTCCGTGGCGGTGGGAGGGGAGTGTGGATGTGCTGGCTGATGAGCTTTGGGAGACTGTGGCGAGGAGGGGGTGGTTTTTCGGTGAGTCCTAGCTACTTACCCCTTGAGGCGGAGAGGAGGAAGCATGGTCCTGGGATGGGTGAGGCTGACATGTTTTAGGACACTTCTCGCTTTCGGCGCTGCCGATGATGATCTTTGGACCCATCAGTTTGATGTTTTGGATATATGCCACAATCTACGAGTTGGTTATGGGTCTCGTTGCGCCTCCGAAGGTGAGGGCGTCGAAGATGGTCAGTCCGGCTAACGGCGTGAATGGCGTCAACGGCGTCAACGGCATCCACTAAGATCGACCTGTTATGTTTTGTGGTGGCATGCTCCTGCGATCGTTCTTCCGTCAGCGTTCTTTGCTCTACGGTCAGATAACTAGCATTTTCGAATACTCATGGTCACTCTCTTGTGGTACTCTTAACATATGCCTATGTCATACATACCCATGCCACAGTTGGATAGGGTAAACCGCATCGTCAAGCCCGGTGACATCTTCATACGCGGCGAAACTAGCAAGGGATCTGTTATCTGCAGGCTCACCCGAACTGCTATGCAATGGTCCGCGTCATCGTCAAAATTCTGCGTCTGCGGATACAAGTATGCGAGGTAGCACGAAGATGTGGACGTCGTGGTCCATCACTATCTGGCTCCTCGTGTTCGCTGTCTAACAGTTGGCTGGAGATGTGTTTGGAGGCGTGGCCGAAGATGTGGTTGGCTAGAGAACATGTGGACATGTGGTTGGAAGAGTGAAGTACTAGAGTGGATATTGAGTGTGGTTTAGTGAGAGTGGTAGCTCGTAAGTGGGAGTGGTGATGGGAGTGCTGCAGAATAGGATGATGCCATCGCTGTTTCCTGAACTGACAATCAGGCTCAATAGATCTTGTCTTCAGGTCTCCAACCAGACGTCTCGGGAGAGGTTCTCCTTAAGCCGACCTGAGCGCTGGAGATGCCAAGCCATTCATATGTTGGCTCATTGCCGTTGAGGTGGACATTTCAGAGTTCTAGAACTCTGCCGGACAGTATTTCCTTAGCAGAGGTCATCGTGGCTGGCCCATGGGCAATCGGCATGAGATGTCGTCGAAAGACGCGTTGGATCTTAGATCCAAGTCTAGGAATAGTGGAGAGCTATGCTAACCCCATGGTGATAATGCAGGCGTCCTTCCCCGGCATGTCTTCCAGCGTTCAGTACACTAAGGTTTGTCTAAGACCAGCTGTAAAGTCTAGACACTACCTCATTACCAAAACTACCCTATCAAGCATGTCAAGCTGGAGAACGCCTTGACGCGGCAGAAACTTTCGGAGCAACTATTCCGGCTACAACCTTCTCTCAGACCGACATACATTCCGTACCAAGCCCAGGTCTTAGGAGATTCAACTAACTCCTTGATTTCTCCCCCCTGACGATTAGCGTGGTCCAGGGTCTTGGTATTTTGTCAATCAAGTCGTCAATCTACTGTCACTTCGAGGCTGTAAAACTCATTTGATGTCTTGGGAAAGGGCAAACACACGGGATCGCGCCTGGGCTGGACGTCATTGTGAATCCCCGCGAATCGGTGGCTTCAAGAGCTGCATTTAGCGCACTTCCCCCGCTGGAAAAGGGCACCGACACGCCGCTCCCCACTGACATCATCGATGCCAAACATCTAAAAGCGCGGCCGGCCGGCACGCCATCACTCGCTCAAAGCAACTCAACGGATATTCTCTGTTTCTGATATTCATTCCCATAATTCCACACCTGCTACAGTTGGTGGTCCAAAAATGGCACCAGCCGCTCTCTTCGAGTCCTTCGTGGGCGCGCTGCAGGCCTCCCTCTCGGTGCTGCTGGTCATCTGTTACGGCGGCATCGCGGCCAAGCTGAAGCTCCTCAGCAAGGAAAATGCCAAAGCGATATCCAGGATATCGGTCCGCATGTTCCTGCCCGCCCTCCTGTTCACCAAGATCGGCTCGGAGCTGCACGCCGGCTCAGCGTCTCGCTACGGCATCATCCTCGTCTGGGCCATCGTGACGCACGTGGTGTCGTTCGCGATCGGCATGTTCGCGCACTACATCCTGAAACTGCCCTCGTGGACCGCGATAGCCGTCATGTTCAACAACTCGACGAGCTACCCGCTGCTTCTGATCGAGGCGCTGGCCGAGACGGGGATTCTGGAGAGCTTGATCGTGACCGACGAGAGCACCAAGGACGCCATCGAGAGGGCAAAGTCGTACTTCCTCGTCTACGCCACCGTCTCCAGCTGTCTGACATTCGCCGTCGGGCCCCGGCTCATAGACACGGAGAACGCGCCGGAGATGGAGGAGGACGACGAGCCCAAGGACGGAGAGGACGGCGTAGGCGCGGCCGACGGGGCTGACGACCGCGACGAGGAAGCGGCCACTGAGCGCACCGGCCTCCTGGGTCATCGCAACGGAGCCCTGTCCGGCGACCCCTTCCACGGCATGAAGAAGTTCTTCGCCTCCATCACCAATTCGGAGGACGCCATCAACGAGCGGCGGGCGTACATCATCCCGAAGTCGGCCTGGGCCCGGCTCAGCCCCCGCACCAAGTGGTGGATGCTCTTCGTTTCGGACTTCTTCAACGCGCCGCTGCTGGGCGCCGTCCTGGGCGCCGTCATCGGGCTCACGCCCGCCCTGCACAAGGCCTTCTTCGCCGACGCGCAGAAGGGCGGCATCTTCACCGCCTGGCTGACGTCGTCGCTCAAGAACATCGGCGGGCTGTTTGTGCCGCTTCCCGTCGTGATTGCGGGCGTCTCGCTCTTCTCGAGCATCAAGGACGAGAAGATGGAGAAGGCGACGTTCAAGAAGATACCCTGGGGGACGTGGACGTATGTCCTTGTCGTGCGCTTCCTGCTCTGGCCGGTGGCGTCGATCGGGCTGATCTACCTGTGCGCGTCGAGGACTGGTGTGGTTGGGGACGATCCGATGCTGTGGTTTACGCTCATGATGATGCCGACGGGACCGCCTGCCATGAAGCTCGTTACCCTAGTGCAGGTCAGTGGCGGGGGTGAAGAGGAGGAGAAGAATATCAGTCGGCTTCTGACGGTGAGTCGTCTTCGCTGTTGTGTGTCCTGTTGTTGAACTGGTGACTAATGTCCTACAGGTTGCCTATATGATGTCGCCGCTCCTGTCGTTAACCGTGGTCGGAAGCTTGAAAGCTGTCCAGGCCAGCTTGTAGGCGGCTTGAGGCCGGAAATGCCGTGTGTTCTTGCATTGCTGGCACTAGAGTTGGGGGGGGAGGGCGTCATTCCAGGAATACAACAGCATCTTCGCGATTGGTGGCGAAGACGGGACTCAGAGGCTAGAACACAGCAAACAAGCGTTAGCACAACAACGGCCAGGATTCTGTCGACTGCCATTCTTGTTGACTTGTTGCCATTTATGGCAGGACTGATCCTGTTCCCGTCTTTTGCTCCTCTCCCGTTCATGGCAATCAGGATACCTTGCCTTATACATGTGAAGGTGGGGATTTCTATCCAGGGGTTGTCCACAAACCTAGGTTCATGCAATGTTGATACAGTCGACGCAGCGTTACGAAGCGCATTCCAAGCCATTCCACCGGACGTTTACACATGTACAATCCTCTCCCGGAGGAAGACACGAGATACTGTATCACTAAGCATATGGTGACGACCTCGGCCCCGTGGAGCGACCAGCGACCAGGGCAGAATGACCACGGCATATCAATCCTCATGGCCGTTCCATTTTCACGAAGCTGACAATTCATCACGTCCGTTGCCGTCTTCCGATGTTTCAGTGGACCCTAGGATTTCAGATGACCTGTCGAGCGTTTTGTCTGCTGTCTGCTGTGAATTCGGACTTAATCGTCTGTGGATCAGATCGCTATAGGGCCGAGACGGGTGGACCGCGATACTGGGGCAACAACACTCTTAAAGGTCCGATAAGGAAGAGGTCACTGGTTTCGCCGGGTCGGCCGGTTCCGTCTGGCTTTTAGATGTTGATGGGATTTGCAAGTGAAGGCAGAAGCAAGTGTTCAGAATCCCATGATCTTCTTCTGCCCCTGGCATAGAGGGATGATTACGAAGTATGTACCATTGTTGGATACGGGATTTTGGTAAGAGGCTGGAAAGATGATTTCGATGCCTCAAAGACGATCAGACGCGATCAACAGGGGACCACACATCGTACCATTAGTAGGACGGTGGAGTTGCGGCCCAAAATGCTCGTGGAAGAACCCAAGGCCTCTCCGACACGTGTATTCCATCGCCGAGCAAGCTTTGTTGGCCGGCAGTCGTGCTCCGGTGGAGAACGGCAGTCAAACTTTGTCAACGTCCATCGTCGGCTGACTTGCTTCGGGACCAGCCTCCGGCAAGCAGCTTCCGCTCCGGCTTACATGATGAAGGATGCTTCTTCTTCCTCAAGAAACATTCAATGACGTATATGCCAGCCCACCGCAAAATGTGTACTTCCATTTACCGGCGTCAACGGATGCCAAAGCGGTCCAAGAGGCAAAAGAATCATGTCCTGGGTCACGCGACTGCAGAGGTTCTTCGGTGGCGCTAACAGTCAGCCGCAGCGTTGCATCCCGACGGCACCATACCGCATCCGGACTAATGCCACGGCATCGCCAGGTGTATCGGGTGACGTCACACATTGGACCCTTTGTCTTCAGGCGTACCATAGGTAAACCAATTGCATCCCAATGCGGCCGCATTCGATGATGTCAGGGTTTGGATTAAGTTCGAACTTCACGAGAACTGCTTGCATGAGCTTTTTTTTTTAACTAAGTGTCCGAAATTGCTGGATTTGCTAGATACCTAGGAACCTACGTGTAGGGTCTTCGTGCTGGCTGGAACTGAAGGCATTTTGCTGCGAAAAGTTACGTGGATCAGGTGACAGTGGGGCATTCGTCACTTCGATCATCGGTGTTTGATTCCAGATGTTTGCCAGTTTTGCAATGGCACTCTACACTAATCACGCCTGCAACGCCAGATCTTTTCTCCAGGTTACTGTGCAGTAATCCTTCAAATGCTGCGCCTAGACTCTCTATTTCCGATAGATACAACGCACCATCTCACGATGGCCGCCTTCTATTGTCCGCAAGCGCGGATGCGACGGCATTGCCTTCTACTGGTCTGTCTGCTCCTAACCTAGCGCGTCTTTGAAGCCACATACCGGTTTCAGTGACGTGATTTGTCGAATCCCCCTTGATCGACATGCACACTGACATGCACCCCAAATGGTCGCTGCAGCCGCATTTTGTCTGTTGTTTCTTGCGTGGAGGTGTGCTGGGGAAGTCCACAGCTTTCCCACACCTTTGCTCGTGGCTGACTCGTACGTCGAATCGTCACTGGCAGTTTGCAGCCCACAGTGGCTCTCAAATGTCCGCATTTCTGGAATATGCGAACAAAACAATAGGGAGAGACAGAGCGGATCTTGCACAAGTGTCAAGAGACTGCCCGGCCCCCAGCAGGAGTCGGTCCGTTTCCGACTCGAGAGACTCCAGCACGGGGACTGTGATCAGTGTGATGGCGAGCCGCCCCCGGTCTAGTACCCCAGAGGGCACGTACCGAACCCCGAGTCGGTCAGCTGTGCTTCCAAGCTTTTGTTGCCCTCTGCTCGTCACCAGGCCTTGTCCGAGGTGTTGGTGACGACGTAACGCCTGCTCTCGTTCTCTTATTAGTGCAGTCTAGTCTAGACCTTGACGTTTCCAGCAGTCTGGTCCTACTCCAAGACATTGATATAACTGCCTATCCCTTCCCACACTTCTCCAGTATTCCTTTCTCGTCACTCTGGTCTCAATATCATAACCACACAGTAGTGTAACACAACCCCAACTCAAAGGTTGGGTCCAATACCTTAACACATCAATATCAACCCATCACCAAGAGTGCACAAGACAAGCACAGGCAACATGGGTCTGTTTCACAAGAAGGTCGTGCCTAGCGTGCCGATCAAGAAACTCAAGCCCGAAGAAGAGGCTGGAGCCGCATGGCCCGCCATCTGCATCGGAGCCTTCGTGGCTTTCGGCGGCGTGCTCTTCGGCTACGACACGGGCACCATCTCGGGCATTCTGGCCATGGACTACTGGCAGAATCTCTTCTCCACCGGATACGTCAATAACAAAGGCCATCTCGACATCACACCCTCGCAGTCATCGGCCGTCGTCTCCATTCTCTCCGCCGGCACATTCTTCGGCGCTCTGTTTTCTCCCTTTATCGCAGACAGAATTGGCCGTCGCTGGTCCTTGATTGTTTCTTGCTGGATATTCAACCTAGGTGTCATTCTCCAAGTTGCCTCGACTAGTCTTGATCTGTTCCTCGCCGGCCGCTTCTTTGCCGGCTTCGGCGTCGGTCTGGTCTCTGCCCTGAGTATGTCCACAAAAGACATCTTCCTCCTGAGAGTTGTCTCACTAACGAACGTATACAGTTCCCCTGTACCAGTCAGAAACAGCACCAAAATGGATTCGGGGTGCCATTGTCGGCGCATACCAGTTCGCTATCACCATCGGACTACTCCTCGCTGCCGTCGTAGACAACTCGACCCATCTGCGCCAGGATACCGGCTCCTACCGCATTCCCATCGCCGTCCAGTTCGCCTGGGCGCTTATCCTCATCGTTGGCATGTTGATGCTGCCCGAGACACCTCGCTTCCTCATCAAGCAGGGCAAGATGGACAGAGCCGCTCGGTCTCTGGGAATCCTCAGACGTCTGCCTGCGGACCACCCCGCCATCCAGGACGAGCTGGCCGAGATCAAGGCCAACCACGACTACGAAATGAGCCTCGGCAAGGCTAGCTACATTGATTGCTTCCGGACCGGCATGCGCAAGAGGCAGCTCACAGGCATGGGCCTCCAGGCCCTGCAGCAGCTGACAGGCATCAACTTCATTTTCTACTACGGCACCCAGTACTTCAAGAACTCGGGAATCCAAAACTCGTTCACCATCTCCATGATCACCTCGGCCGTCAACGTGGCCTCGACAATTCCCGGCCTCTACTTCATCGACAAGTGGGGTCGTCGCCCGCTTCTCCTCTGGGGTGCCGTCGGGATGGCCGTGAGCCAACTGCTCGTGGCCGTGCTGGGAACCGCGACCACCGGGCAGGACGCCGAGGGCAACATCCTAGTGTACAACGTGGCGGCGCAGAAGGCTGGCGTCGCATTCGTCTGCATCTTCATCTTCTTCTTCGCCGCCACGTGGGGTCCCTTGGGCTGGGTTGTGACGGGCGAAATCTTCCCGCTGAAGTTCCGTGCCAAGGGTCTGTCGATGACGACTGCCACCAACGTAAGTTCAGACAAGCTCATTCTCAAGCCTTTCCCCGCGTTTTTCTCTGGTGCACTAGTTTAGCAGATATGCTATGACGGCAGTGGCTGTTGGTGCCGTTCGCGGTGGTGTGGTCAGTCTCAGCGGAAAAGTCTAAGGCGCACTAATGTACGCCAAGCTACCCCGCGTTGCGGGATCGAGCCACTACATCACCGGTTCCGCCTGGGCCAACCCTTGTTTCCCGCTATTATTGATTCTTCGAGGACGTGTGACGTGAGGCTAACATGACATCTTTTCTAGTGGCTCCTCAACTGGGCAATCGCATACAGCACCCCCTACCTCGTCAACTACGGCGCCGGCTACGCGAACCTGCAGAGCAAGATCTTCTTCATCTGGTTCGGGTGCTGCTTCGTGTGCATCGCCTTCGTGTACTTCTTCATCTACGAGACCAAGGGCCTGACGCTCGAGGAGATCGACACTATGTACCAGGAGGTCTCGGTGGCGCACAAGAGCACCAAGTGGAGGCCCACGAGCACGTTCCGCGAGCGGCTGAGCGTCGCGCACCAGGGCGGCCTGGGTGCCGACGGCAAGCCCCTCGCCGAGCACGCCAACGGCGGCGTGTTCGAGCATTCGGAGGGGGAGAAGAAGAGCGATGCTGGTGCATCGGTATAAGTTTATGGGAGATCATCCTTTTTTATCATTTATGTCACGAGAGATTGCACGGTTATATATGGCGCATACGGGCGACACACTGGCGATATCTGGGAGCCATTTGGGAGAAATTACCCTAGGCTGCGTTATGGGGACATACCACCACGATGTGCATTTGCATGGCGTTCTCCGGGGAAAACTGTGTCTTTGCAAGAAGGCTTATCTAAGGAAAATCCGATCGATTTGAACTTGTACACGTGTAGATTTCCTCTCCAAACCTTCTCCACCGTGATTAATGTGCCCTAGAGGTTATTCTCCCCGTTTGTGACCATGTCTTCACCATACCTTGGGCGCAATTTCTGGTCTGGAACCCCACCATGACGTGACCAAACCTTATCGATATCGGAACTCCTTCCGAGGAGCTTCAAAGCTAACATCAGTGACAAGGGTTGCCTGGGACTGTCATGCTAGCTTAAAACAGAAGGAGAAGTACTAGTGTACTAGGTAGGTAACGACCGATATCACTTCGTCGTCTGAAACTGTCAGTAACTGCCGAAATCAGAGGAGCCGCGATGGTTTCGCGCCTGGGCACCAATGTGCTATCTTTCGCTATGACGTCGTCGCCCAAGCTTCACATGTGGATGGCGGGGCGGCGGGGTAGCAACAGCGGGCAACAACCGCAGCTGACAGGATACTCGCCAGTGAGCATCAATTGAAGGCAGTCAAGCTAATACCCACTTGGGTATATCGGCACGGAAGAGTGACGATAACAGTCGTCATACATTCGCCTTGATGAACAGCCGACCAGAGGATTTATTTCGGTGTTGCCTCCGGCGTCGAAAGGGAGGAGGACGGTAGGTCACTCATAAGAATCAATAACCGGCTGCCTACAGAGAGAGCCACCCTGACTTGAACTCTCAGCTACGTCTACAAACTCCAATTATCGAAGACACCAGTAAAAAAAAGACTACTATACGCCACATAATGGCAACATCACAGCTCGCCTACGCGGCGGAGAAGGCCATGGGCCACCGCGACGAGTACACCAAACAAGATGTCTCCAACTACAACGCCGAGGGTCTCGGCGACCCGAACGAGAAGATGCTGGCGCTTACATGGCAGGGGAAGAACTCGGTTGCAGTGTGTTCGTCTCTCCCCTCCCTCTTACCCTCTCTTCCGGCATGTATGCACATGTACCTAACCACCACCTCCGTTACACAACAACAGCCGAAGTCGCCAAGCCCAAGATCATCGAGGATGCCGACGTCATCCTCAAGGTCACAGGCAGCACCGTCTGCGGCTCGGACCTGCACCTCCTGCACGGCGCCGTCGTGCAGATGAACAAGGGCGACATCCTGGGCCACGAGTTCTGCGGCGTCGTCGTCGCGACGGGGCCCAAAGTCTCCAAGGTGCAGGTCGGCAAGCGCTACGTCGCCTCGTTCCAGATCGCGTGCGGCGAGTGTTTCTTCTGCAAGCAGAAGCTGTCGTCGCAGTGCGAGCGCACCAACAGCAACACCACGGCGAAGGCCATGTACGGGTCCACCACCGCCGGCATCTTCGGCTACTCGCACTTCACCGGCGGGTTCGCCGGCGGGCAGGCCGAGTACGTGCGCGTCCCCGTCGGGGACGTGAACCTGCTCGAGATACCCGACGACGTCCCCGACGAGAAGGCGCTGTACCTGTCCGACGTGCTGTGCACCTCGTACAACGCCGTCAAGGACACGGCCGTCTACCCCGGCGACGAGGTGGCCATCTTCGGCGCCGGCCCGATCGGCCAGATGGCGGGCGTCTTCGCGCTCGACGAGGGGGCCAAGAAGGTCATCTTCGTGGACACGGAGCCGAGGCTGAGCTTCGTGCAGAGCCGCTGGCCGGCCGAGCACAAGGACAAGCTGGTGCTGGTGGACTTCAAGAAGCTCAGCTTCGGGGTCACGAACAAGGAGACGGTGGTGAGCAAGCTGAAGGAGCTGTGCGGGGGCCGCGGCCCGGACGTGGCCATCGAGTGCGCGGCGGGCGAGTACGCCAAGGGCTGGGCGCACTGGCTCGAGATGGCGGTGGGCGCGGAGACGGATACGAGCGAGATCCTGAACGAGATGGTCGAGGGTGTGAGGAACTACGGGCGGACCGGGATCACGGGTGTTTATGTCGGTTATGTGAGTTATCCCTCCCTCCCCTGATACACCGGATCAACCGTGGGTTATATACTAATATTTGATAAGACCAACCACTTCAACATCGGGTCCGTGATGCAGCGCGGCATCCGCGTCATCGGAAACGGCCAGGCGCCCGTGCTCCTGTACTGGGAGGAGCTGCTGCAGAAGATCCGCGACGGCAAGCTGGATCCCACGCAGATGCTGTCGCACCGCGTGCGGCTCGAGGACATGGACAAGGTGTACCACAAGTTCGACAAGAAGGAGGACGCCATGCAGAAGGTCTTTGTCGAGACCAAGCACTCGTTCCCCCGCGCCGCCGGCACGCCCGAGCTGACGAGGTATTAGAGTCTAATATGTTGTAGTTTTCGTGGCGTGAGGAGAGACGGGGGTTTGTGATTGTAATGATACCATGGGCGTTGAGATGAAGTGAACTTGGTGGGAGTAGAATCAAAGTGGAATTCAGGCGCTTTTGCCAGATATCATCGAGAAAGCCTCTCTTGACGATGCTACATGTGTTGTCCGGACGGACGTACTGGACGGCCTGACTACAACTTCTCGGCACCGCGCCGACAACCTCGATGATCAAGTATTGATCGATCGTCAGCAGTATGGTCGTTCAACATTTCCTTCCCACGCACGATGCTGACCGATGGGATCCAATAATCTCACACTCGACTTGAGCACTTGTCATGTTGTTGACCTGATTGGCCGTATTTCCCAGAGCTCGGCTCGCCCGACGGTGACGATGAATCAGCACCAGCTTCTAGTCTGACGAATGCTAAGCCGTCCGCAGCCATGTCCATTCGGGACGAAATCTGACAACTTGCTGGATGAGACGAATGCATGGAACGACACGCACATATACGCACGTAAGATCAGCCCTATGGACTTACTGTAGACTCTTGGATGCTACCTATGTTATCCAAGATGGGGCGCTGGCGCGGGATGCTGAGTGGTGGAAAATGGTGTGCGTCGTCAGACGGACATGTATAAGAGCTGTGATGGACGTGTCGCTGGGACAGCTTTGTTGTGCCTGGAATTTATCTTTCTGTACTGCCTGGTACTATAACTATCAGGAGACCACCTAGCTTTCGGTCCCAAGCCGAGCAGACGACATTGCAAAAACGTACAGCCACGACACTCGGATAGCCCCCTCCTGCAAGGGCCAGGGCTGAATAAGAAACGACCATGGCCCCTCTAACCGAAGCTACGACCGCATCGTCCTCCTCCTCTTCCACGAGCGGCCCCGTCCCACAACCCTTGACGACAGATCCCTCCGTCTGGGTCTCCCTCTCGAGCAGAGAGATATGCACGAAGAGGACTGCCACGCATACCTCCTCTCCCGCCGTCGCGTACGCCTCGCATACCGCCGGCTCCGGACAACAGCCGGGCAAGGCGTGGAGGTGTATGAGACATCCGAAGGCGCCGTGGTAGGTCCGCGGTTTACGGAGCTGGAGGAGGAAGGCGGGGGGCGTGTGCTAGTGCTGCGAGTCAATGGGCATCTCATCGAAAGTCAAAAATGGGGAAATGCCGGCAGCACGCGGACGGCTCGAACGAGGGATTCGGAACAATAAGGAGAAACAACATGTACTACGCGTAGTACACAAGCATTATAGCGTGTCACTTTGGGTTTCAGGTTATCTTTCTGTGTGGTTTACAAGACACAACAGATACACATCCACCACATCTCGTATATGATGTGGATAATACAGACTACAAAATCGCTTATACAGTTACCAAGGTCTTGTTGCTTTTTCCGTCTCCTTCCAACTTGCCACGAGTCCGCCGCTTAGAACAGCTTGTCGCTCGTGCGCGACCTGATCTGCCGCTCCCTCCTGGCTCTCGACTTGCAGTTACTCCCGTTCTTCAGCGCCTCGACGATGCCGTCGTACGCCGGATGGTGAGTGAAGTTGTCGAACCAAGGCAGAGGCGCGCCTTGCCCAGGAAAGACGGCCGGCACCCAGCTGAAGGGGTCGTAGAAGTCCCAGAGCGTCACGCCGACGCAGGCCTTGACCTGGACGCAGGCCCCGACGAGCTGAGGAAGTAAACGTCAGACAAGCACCTCGGCAAGAAGGAAGTACAGGGCCAAAACTCACGTTCTTATAAGCCTGCTTCTGCAACTCCAACTTCTCCTCCGTAGCCGGCAGCGTGATCCTCACGTCAAGCTCCGTAAGCGCGACCTCCACGCCCGCGTCGGCATACGACTTAATAACAGCAACATGCTGATCGAGCGTCGGGTGGCTCTCGGCCGTGAGATGCGCCTGCATCCCGATGCCGTCGATCCGGACCCCCGCCGCCCTCAGCGTCTTCACAATCCCGACTGCCGCCTCGCTCTTCTTCCCGGGGGACTCGAGGTTATAGTCGTTGTAGTACAGCTTCGCGGCCGGGTCGACGCTCGAGGCGACCTCGAAGGCGTGCCTGATGTAGTCCCGCCCCAGCACGTTGTAGAAGACCGACTCCCGGTACGTCCCGTCCTCGTTGAGGGCCTCGTTGACCACATCCCAGGCGTAGCAGCGCCCCTTCCAGTGGCCCGCCACGGCGGTGATGTGCGCCGTGATGGCGTCGCGCAGCGCGTCGGCCGTCCAGTTGGCGGACGACGACTCGACCCACGGCGCGAGCTGGCTGTGCCACACGAGCGCGTGGCAGCGCAGGTAGTAGCCCGCCTCGGCGGCTTTGGCGGCGACGACCTCGCCTTCGGTGAAGTTGAAGACGTTCTGCTCGGGTTCGGTGAAGAGCCACTGCGATTTTTCATGTCTGTGAGATGAGGCTGCTCGGGGAAGGGGTGGTGAGGATGGGGGGTTCCGCAAACCTTCATGCCGTTGGTGGGCGTGGTCTGGCCGAACTCGCCCGACTTCCACATGATCCCGTCATACTGGGCGTAGGACGCCTCGAGACCGGCGCGCTCGCGCTGGCCAGGGGTGTCGGTGGCGGCGCCGAAGTATTTCATGCCGGCTTGCTTGGCGAGTTTGTCGAGCAAGCCGGATGCCACAGGGGCGGATGCGGCGAGCAAGGCCGAGGAGAGGATAGTGACACGCATGTTCGACAGAGTCAAGGGGGCTTAGGGACAAAGGGTCGACTGAGGAGAGTAAAGATTGAGCTGCCCCAAGAGGAGGAGGATGCTATTTAAGGGTGCGAACCCGCATAGAGTGCGTTCCCAAGCCCATGGGTTGCGGTTATTGTAAGGTCGCCCGCATTGCCATCCGCATGGGCTTGGATACTACCCTCCGTCCATCTTTCCGGGCTGTGTTCCCCAATTTCTCCAACCGGCGGCGACCAGGGACAGGAGGTCGATATCACCCAAGATTGAGGGGAGGCGGGACGATATGGTGATGGTGCGTAGTACGCAGTCCCATATGCGAGGGGTTATAGACATAGCCGCTGCTGATCTTTGGCAATCACTCATTGAGCACTCCGGCAACCCGGTAAGAGAGCTTGAGAGCGGTCTTGGCGTATCACAGCAAAGGCGGCACTCATGCATCGTTATTAACCAGACTCCCGGAGCGCGGAGGACTTGTGGGGAGAAAGGAAGACGAGAGGAGGAATGCTAGTATTGGTGTCGTTCACCAGAGGTGCGGTTCCGGGACGAACGTCCTCTATTCAGCCGAATTAGAAGTGAGCCAATGGACAACACTGCCAAGGCTGAGGGAGGTAACCTTCCCCCTGACCTCGAGGCTCTTGGCGATAGTTGGGGTGGAACAAGACTTGCTAATCAAGGGCTCACGGTTAAACAAGCACTGGGGATTGCGGGGGATCTGTCACGATCCGTGGACAAACCTGGCAGTTCATCGACTGAAAGGGAAAGCCACGGAGTCGTTCGCCGCAGTCCCGTGACGAGGTAAGCGTCGATATTCTTGGCCTGGTCCGTCTCTTCAAAAGAGAAGACATTCCCGGACGATATAGCAAAAGCGACTCCACGGAACAGATGCTTGCTCCAGTCCGCCGACGAGGATTTGCTCAATGATCAGACACTGGACTATAGATCCAACTACCTATGGCCTAGCAGTAGGTTTAGGTTCCTTAGTTGAACGAGAGCAGCTGATGTGGTTCCTCCCGCAATGCTGAGTGCGTGTGGACGTGCCTTGTCTGTGGCTGACAGGCTTGGTCCAGTGTGAAGGCTTATCCGGAAGGACGCAGATGTAGACTAGACCGCTAGTCCGGCGTGGAGTATCCTGCCATGTCGCTCTTCTGAGAGATACATCTCACACCGCTGTCTTCACGGGTCCGACCAAAAAGGGAACGTAAGGGCTCGAAGTGTGGGTGGGTTGGGAGCTGGGAATGTAGCGAGTGTGTCAGGCCGAAGGCATTGAGTACCTCTGATCACAGAAGGGTTGTCTGCAACCATAGTCAAGGGCTATTGCTTGTGGCCAAAGCGAAGTGGTGTCGCCTCTGTGCTGCGTGAAGGACGTCTTTGCAGCCAAAGCAATGCGGCACCAACTGGAGCCAGGCTGTAGCGTCGTGGTTAGCAGTGAGAGAGAGTTATGGGCCGTCATGTGTGACTTGACCCATCATCGAGATTGCCGAGATGCTCGGGCGTTGTAGGGCCCGCAGTGACAGGGCACCGACGGTTTTGCACAAGCATAGAGAAACTGGCCGGTAGATTGAGAACATTCCAACGTTGGAGCGCATTTTGGTGGAGGCCGACTTGTCGGAACAAGACTTGAAAGGTCTTAACGCTGGCTGGCCTTCGAAGTCATCTTTCGGGCCGATGAATGCGCTCCACTACCGCAACCGGCGAACTTTGGGAGACCTTCAGAACAGCTCCGACAAGTTTCGTTCAAGCGAGACCAAGAGAAAGGGAGAGAGCGCTCTTCAATCTCAGCTCTTGTCGCTTCGTCCCGATGAAATTACGTGAGAACCGAAAGAGGAAGGTTCTGCGCCATCGTGGTGTCAATTGATTATTAGCACGAAGCGACATGTCACGATCAATGCCTCGCCAAGACACGGTAAAAGGCGGGCCTTCCCTCTGTGGACGAACTGCTTGACCCCGGCTGCCCGGGCATCTATCTCATGGGGCCTGAGCGCATTTTCCCAATCCCCGGAACCATATCCGCGGTTTTCTGCCGCGAGCGGAGATTCCCCCGGCGCCACTTGAGCCCGGCCCTCTCAGTTGACCAGGATCCGGCCCAGGGGAGCCAATGAACCCCAAAGGTGGCTTGTCTCCCCTCGATCCATGGCTGCATGTTCATGATTTCCCCGGCCGCTTCCCTGTCGAAAACCTTCAGCGAGTGCCCTGGTTGCAGATCAGGGGAGCCACACCGAGTCCACCAATTTTAAGGTGCTGATCCTGGGGGCTTTGCCGGGACAACTGTCACTCGTCAGTTCGTCAATGGTTCCTGCGAGTCTCCAGAAGCGGTCAGGCAGTCTGCATGCCCGCATGGACAAGCTCCAAAAACACCAGGCACGCTACGGTGACCTTTGGGTGGCGATTAGCTCTGTTATAGGGCTGTTGGCTCCCTAGCCCGTACTTGGCCATTCCTGCTCCTTTTTTTTTTTTTTCCCGTCGTACGACCACTTCGTCGTCTTCTCGACGTCTTCTCGAAGCCGACCATGACGACTTTCTGATTCCTCTCCTAACGTCGTGTAGGACTCTTTTGGCGGAGGGACGGGACCGCCGAAATATGTCCCCTCATGATGCGGGGGATGGCCAGGACCGCGGAGGCGACATCATCGCGGCGTCGGTCGTGATCTTTCTCTTCGCTGCCGCCGCTGTCGCGCTGCGCTTCTACACGCGCGTGAAGATTGTCCGAGTACTGGGAGCGGAAGATTGGACCATCCTCGTGGCATTGGTCCTGTCTTTAGGCGTGTCCATTGCCAGCATCACGAGTACGTCGCCGGGCATCCCTCAGTTGGTAGTAACCTAACAGTGAGCTGTAGACGTAGTCTACGGATTTGGTCAGCACTATGCTACGA
>Ga0209127_100183_pt1 | contig 22881 bp, 23 predicted proteins | sample LakSupMetagenome_FD_187469 | JGI IMG/M metagenome (GOLD analysis project Ga0209127, IMG submission 187469) | Freshwater microbial communities from Lake Superior, Canada - Sta WM archaea (SPAdes) (version 2) | ecosystem: Environmental > Aquatic > Freshwater > Lake | place: Lake Superior, Canada...
GAGAACAGCTCGCCGCCCTCGACAAAGTCCATGACCATGTACAGGTTCCGGGCATCCTGGAAGGTGCCCCACAGGGTGATCAGAAAAGGATGCTTGACCTCGCCGAGCATCCTCCGTTCGTCGTTGGTGTGCTCGACCTGCTTCATCTTCACAACCTGCGCCTTCTTGAGCACCTTGACGGCGTAGAACCGCTGGTTGTGCCGCGACTGAACCAGGTGAACGCGACCAAAACTACCTGTCCCGAGCGTCCTCAGTATTTCAAAATCGGCGAGCGAATATTTGCCCTTGGTCACCCGAGGTTGGCTGTCTTGGATCTGCTGTTGTGGCTGTTGTTGTTGCTGTTGTTGCGGCTGCGTCTGCTGTGGCTGCTGCGGTTGCTGTTGATGCTGTGGTTGAGACATGGTCGAGGGGTATTGCTGGCTTCCGACCGCGCCGTTGTTGGCTGGTGGTGCAGGGAATTTAGAGCCTATTTGCTGCTGGTAGGACTGTTGCGACGAGCCGTCATGTTGTGGAGGGTTGATGAGGTTCGCGATTCTCGGTAGGTTCTGCGGCTCCGTTCCGGGCGAGGGCGTCGGCTGCGGCGGTGTCGACACATACGGGTGTTGTAGATGGGGATTATGCATTTGGTTTATGTCGGCGGGTGACCCTTGCTGGCTCTGCTGGCTCTGCTGGCTCTGCTGGCTCTGCTGGCTCTGCTGGCTCTGCTGGCTCTGCTGGCTCTGCTGGCTCTGCTGGCTCTGCTGGCTCTGACCCTGGGAGGTCGCGGGGCCGAGCTGGGAAGTCGAAGTGGCCGAAGCGCCACTCGAATGTGCTTGGGGCGCGGGCGCGGAGCTCGATTCGAAGTTCTTGGAGGCAGTCGGCGTGACCGGGCTGTTTGGCTGGCTGCTGCTCGGATCAGAGTGCTGGTCTCTGGTCCGCTTCTTCTTCAGGAAGCCGAGGGAAGGCATCAAGGCGGGAATGAGGCTGATCGACGAGGGAGAGAGCGGGGTTGGCGGCTCCAATTGGAAACGGAAGGATGATCTGGGACAGCCGCAGATGCGATAACCAGTCGCAAATGACTGGTCAGATGATGATCTTGCGTAGATGAGCCGGACCTGGCAGGCTGAGAAAGGGCGAGGGGGTGATTGGTAGGGCGTAGGTTAAGGTTCGGACGATGATGCACAGTTGAGTTGAGGCTCCGCCAAAACTATGATGAAAACCCGACTGCAACGGCCCTCTTTAGGGGATGAAAGGGCAGGCACCGCGATTGGCGCTTGTCCGCACACTGTGGCTTTCCCGTCGCAGTGGAAGCAGTCTCGACGTCCGATTTGGAAAGGTAAAGATGCAGGATCTGGGACCAAAATTGGCGCCAAAAAAAAAAAACAAAGACAGCCAGAAGGCGCTTTGTGTCCTGTCCTCAGGGATGGAATGCAAGCAGCAAGCCGGTCTTGGACAACACGGCACCAACAAGCAAACGTCCGTGCTTCTGGACCCTTTGCGGGCTGTCTTTCTGACTCTCCGAGATGCTCAGTCCACTGCTTGTCTGTTTCAGCGTTTAATTGGCCTCGGGTACGAAAGGGTTTTGTCGCCGCTGCCAACTGGAACGCTGTGGACAGTTCTATGGTGTTGTCTCTGTTTTCAAGAGTATGGGGAAGTTGGGATTGGATTTATTTCCTCTTCTCCCGACTTCGACGAGACAGTTTCAGATCAGCAGAACCCAGACGGACCGTCAAGGACCTTATTACGTCGATGCGTAATCGTCGAGCAGAAACCAGAGGGCGGAATGGGCCACTTAGGAAGGATTTGGTCAGCGTTGGTGTTGACGGCGCACGATTGCGTCAATAAACGACTGGACAAGCTGCCTTGGGTATCGGGAGGATAGGATTAGCGGGGAAAAGGTGAGGAACACCTTGTCAATCCGTCAATGGGAAACGGTATGTAGTCTCTGAGATGAAGAACCCCATGCGATGATGGCAATTGCTTGTACCACAGTAGATCTAGACTGAGCTCATCGGCCGGGGAAAGATGCAAGCAGCAAGCTCCCCAATTGCTTCCTTTCATCAGATGGATTCCCGTCCACCACTTGACCACCCGCAAAGAGGGGCATTGAATGGCGGAGCGATATTCGACCGGGATGCGCTTGGTGGGGGGAGATCTGCCTTGCAGATGAAATGGGATTAGCGCTGCGGTGACCACGACCACATCGTCATTCCTTGTCGCTCATTGTTTGGCGCCTTTTTCACAGGTACATGTCGTTCAAAAGCGCCAACGCGACAGTGGACAAGGACGACCAGCAGGAGGAACTTCCCATTTTACACTTTTCAGGTGGTCAGCAACTGCTCGTACTGTTCATTTACTACTCTACACTACATACTCTACGATACTCAACTATATTCTACAGTCTGTATCAGCGAGATCCTCGACCTCGTCCAGTGATTGCTCAGACTTCACTTGTGTCAGTTGAACAGTGATAAAGACCAACAAGTCAAAGCCAACATCTTCGCCTCGAGGACCACAAACCATCCACTTCTTTGTTCTAACGATCATGTCTCCGAGGCAGTCAAAGCGCAATTATCAGTTTGCTTGCACCACTGGTCTTGCCCTCGACGTCCGCTCGAAAAACAGTGACAACCCTTGCTCTCAGCAATTCAGGGACATCCTTGAGACTTGGTCGCTCTGAGAACCCCTCGCCTATCCTTCACGTGAAATGGATAATTGTATTTATCTTCTAGCACTCCAAGGGAGTTGTTGGAGATATTGGGAGTTGCATGCTGAATTGGAGACTTGCTGCTATGGCTCTTCAGAACGCTTTGCGGCAAGTCAGCTATCGGGTTCCTCCGGTCTAACCCGTCTCGCCATGGTCGTTTAGCTCAGTGGTTAGAGCACTTGCTTTACAGAAGATCGCAAGGGGTCGCAGGTTCGATCCCTGCAACGATCACTTTTGCACACCTCGGGTCTCCTTACCTTCCGATTGTTTTTACCATTTATATTATCTATCATCGCCCATTGCCGGCGACGGGCGCGAGTCGCCTAGTCCCAGAAGCTGACTCGGCAGGCTGTAATAGACATTAGCTGCCGATGCCACATCCTCAGCCATGCTTCCATGTCAGTCCGTCTCGCACACAGCGATAGCGAAGACACTAACACTGAGGAAGTGCTCCCTAATGCAGACAGGATTCATCCTGTTAGCTAGGCAGACTTGCAGGTTCAAAGAAATACAGAGAGGTGCACCCCCTTTCAGCCCCCGGCCGAAGAACGACGCCCCCCCCCCCTGGATCGACCTATTGGACTGTACTGACCTCTCGATATAAGGGCTAACTGGTGCCATATCAGATGACAGATTCGTCTCAGCAATATCCTTGGACCATCCTGGCTCTATTGCTTCTACCTCAATGGAGGCAGGAGACACTGTTACCATGGCGAAGCAAAAGGTTGACGACAAAGACAGGATTCGAACCTGTGCGGCCGAAGCCATTAGCTTTCGAGGCTAACCCATTAACCACTCTGGCACTTTGCCTACTGCTGTACCTGCCCGAATCGTGCTGCATCGGGGTTGTACTTCAGCAGCGCTTGTTGGTGTGGGCAAGTGTCCGTCGGACCGAGTCATTCAGAATGGATCACGGCGGGTCAGCCATCGGTGTTGATCTTCGGAAGAGAAGCTCTTTTCCGCACTTCAAACTCTGCCTGAGCCGGTGCTTGGCCTCAACTTGAAAGCGGGCGACGCATAGCGCGCTACTCGAGCTGGAAGCGTTGCCGATATACAGAGCTAGGATTGCGCATGGTTGTCCGACGGGGGCCTTTCGTTAAACAGGGAGTTCGAATCTTCCTCGGCTGCTTCAACCCATCCCTTCATCATGCTATTCCGACCATTGCCCGGGGACGCTTGGATAGGGCATGATCGAGCTACCACTGGCGATACTTCACCAGTCCCGTTGGTCGGTGTGCTAACCCCCCTGCCAGCGACATTCCTTCCCAACTCGGCCTTTGGGCCACCCCAAATCCTCTCAATCCCGAGTGATAAGGCATAGGGTAGGCCATTACATACCTGGCATCCTCGAGGGCAGAGGACAAACCGCCAGGCACGCACTGGCCAGGCTCCTTGTTGTTGGCCATCAAACACACATACGGATGGCATTTCTTACGCGGACGGTCTGAGTCATAGACCAGAATCAGAGATACTCAAGTATACGGACGATGTCTAGGTGGAGAAGGTGCCTTTCTCCTCCAGCACCATAGACAACGGCATAGATCCCGTACCGGCGAAGACCAGGGGGCTCAATCGGATCTGCACCGACTTCTTACTCGATTACTAAATGCCTTAGCAAGGTGGTCTTACCTGTGGAGGCCTCAAGACGTCGAAGTTGCTTGGGTGTGAGTGATCTGTCATGATCTGGGAGCCATACGCATATCGAAGGAGGCGATTAATAGCAACTGGAGGAGCTCTTCGAATGATGGAAGCGAGTTATCGGGTGTTCCTCGTCGTGCGTTCTGCAAAGAAAGCAGCATGTTTAAGGACGACAGATCCCGCGAGCGCCATCGTCATGATGGCACTCGCTCTTCGCCAGTCTTCCGAGAGGGCGGGAGATGCCGACGTTGTCCACGGCGAGGCTGGCGACCATTGTCTCCCACTTCAGTGTCATCATTTTTAGATCACTGCCCGCGATGGTTACAAGTGCTAAGATCTCCGGGAGCCCGCTGTCATGTTTGGAGAAAGCGATGCATGCTAGGTATGCTTGTCTCCAGCTCCTATCTACATCCCCTTGCGTCTGACAGCAAACCTCCATATCCCAGACTGTGGCGATGACCAGAGCATGTAACAACGTGTCCATGGAGTTCCCGTTATCTGGAAGTGTGTTCTATGGCCGTCGACTTCTCTTCCCGTCCGCATCCTCTTCAGTCATAGAACCAGGCACCCGACTCTGGAAGGTTGAACATCTTTCCGCGGCTGGAGCTACGTTTGATGCCCGCGTTGCCTACACCAACGCGCAGCAGATGCCAGGTCACGCACGGGAACAACTGAAGGCTTCATACGGACTTCGATATTATCTCCCAAGAACTCGGGTTTTCTGTCCGGAGCAAGAAAAGGAGGTCATGATATCTGCACCAGCTGGACCCGGCACGCCCTTGCCCGGAGTCTCGACACAGAAAACTTGTGGCGGCGGTCGAGCTACAAAATCGTTGCTGCCTCTCAGTCTCTAGTCTCTAGTCGAGGACGTTCCTCGTCTGTCACGAAGCCGGTATCTTGATGTGCACAGCGGCTGCAGTTTCAAACCACCTCGCGCAGGACAACGTTCTAGACGCTGCTTCCGATATTCCACCACGTATCAACAAATCAAGAGTCGCTTTCTGAGCTTGAGATACCGAGTCTGACCTAGTCAACAAGAAGCCGTTAGGTCTGGTACAACATTCATCCCGCAGTCCGTCTACTGGATCGAAGATCAAGAGTCTGTTTTCCGACCGATCACACAGCTTTCACTTGGGCAACTCTATCGCGACAGGCTAAAACATACAACAGTGGACGCAAAAACGTACAACATCAGGGATTCCCCGGTGGTCACCCACCCGAGTACTAGTCTGACGATCACCAGTTTATCTAGGGGAGAGCGGACGGGATCCCGAGTTCTCTGGTATCTATGGTCGTACGTGAGAGCCGACGCTATTCAAGTGGCTTATAGGCTCCCCCTCTCCTGGGTCGTCGCTTCTGCTCCACATCATCCCTTGGACAGCGTACCTGGGGGTCCAACCCTGAGATCACAGAGATATTGTGGCACAAGGGCCGCAGGGATAAGCACAGCCAACGCCGGTGCGACGGTGGCGGGTTGAGACTCCTCCTGGCCTCGCCATCTCGGAAACCTCCCCGGCAGTACACGACGACCCTGAGTCGATGTTCTTAGCATATGGCGCACAGGAGTTACACTCAACCGTCGACTATGTCTCTAAGTCTGAGACAGTTCTGTACGTCAGAGCTATAGCCCGGACTCGAACTCAGCATCGGCCTTTACCTCGTCAGTGGAATGACTGATACGCTGTCATGTCAAGAGGCTGTGCAGACAGACCGGGGCAGTTCATGATGCTGTCTTGACAAAGAGCGTCGTCGAAGATATCCGAAGCCTATGCCGGCCTAACAGCTTTACTGTTCTTGAGACATCCAGCGCAGGGTTGCAGCAAGACAACACTGCCCCTATTCGTCCCCGCCAAATGTTCGACCACCAGAGCTTGAGCATCAGAATGAGAGCACCGCATATACTACGACACCCCTTAAAGATCTCTAAACGTGGTCCACGAATCAAGGAAGTCTTCGCTCAAAAGGAAAGGTTGCCCTTCATTGATTCAAAAGCCCAAACGACGTCAGGCTGCGTTAGGGGGGATCTGTCGAATGTAGCCCAGCCGAACAAGCGAACATCATCGAAATATCTCGACCCTTCTTCGTCACCAGGACTTGCATGCCTCACACACCACACGAGCGCCAAGCTTAGGGGACCGCTGTGCTACCTAGCATAGGTCCCTTCAGGACCCTGATCGGCACGCCGCTGGTGGGAGACCTTGCCACAAACGTCTCATCGAACTGGTTGCTGAGGGTGTATCTTACCTCTACTTCGCGTAGAGGTTCTGCTTTCTGATCTCCACAGGCGATAACCCTGTTTCTCGCACGTATGTGTGGTGGGAGGTGGTGGGAGGTGGTGTGAAGGCGTGCGACGGCGACGCACGACGTGCTCCACCTCTGCCACACCACCATCAGGAAGCGGAGGGGTGGGTGGATGGATGTTCTCTAGGTGACTGACATTGCACCTTCATGATTAAGCACGTTCGCTCGTTCTTCTGCTAAAGAAGGAGGTAAACGAATCCTGTCGGTCTGTTGACCGTTGCATCCAAGGAGCCGACGTCAGGCTCCTCGATGGGGCTCTTTCGAGGTAGCATCATCTTCTAGACGTATGTGACATGTCACTTGCTGTCACGGACGGACCGGACACTGGACAATGCGGCAGAGCCTCTAGATGCTAGCACGTTCGGCTGCCGAGACCCGGACCGCCGGGATGGTTGTTTGTCTCTTGAGTCTCAGTTGCGAGCCCATGTCTCGGCGGACAGAAGCGTACTCTACGAGGGGGGCCAAGATGCACCTGTTTAATAACGAAATATGCAGCGACCGTTACCTCCCTGCATACAATCTCCAGCAAGACCATCGATCCGCTGGCGGGGATTTCGCGATAGAGCTATGGAGACGTCCGGAGTACAATGTAACGCCATGCAAGCGCTGTTCGACAAGGGAGGACATGGGGTTGTAGCGCGAGGTGGTTGGCTGGACCATCGCCGCATCTTTCGCTTGCCAGACACCTCGAGGACCACGTTAGTCCACTTTTTCTCCGCCTCAACATCGACACTCGAAAAGCATCGCTAAATAAAACGCCATGGCGAGATCTGTTGCATTATCTTAACGCAAGGCGACTGCGCGGCGCCTTGCCGCTCTGGTGGAGATTTGCAATATCACAGCTTTGCCAGTGGGGAGTTAAACCCGCAATAGACGGCTGCATGAAAGGAGAGTCTGAAGGCAGTGATGCCCATCCGGGACGCCTGCAACAAGCGTCCGTCTCGACTCAACCTGACCTCTTCCTGTTGAAGATCCGGTGGAATATTCCGTCGTCAGACTGCCGGCACTACCGGCTCGTTTGCAATAAGCAGGCCGGATGTGCACCACGTATGCCAGTACGCACGGCAACCGACGGATATACCTGAGGTCTATCTATATATGATCACTCATATTCGAGTCGAAAGCTTTGTGGCTGCAGTCTTCTGGTTGCATGGCATTGTTAAGGTAAGCAACCCTTTCGGCCGGGTACTGCACTGGGCAGGAGAGTTTCGATTCGACCATCGAGACAGACGTCCTTCGGCGGGACAACCAGATGGTAGCACGGCGAGCGACCGGTGAGGAAGCACCTTCGTATGGCGAAAACAACCCAGACATCACAGCAGCAGCACCTTGTGCACTTGGCGGGGGCCCATCATCTTCCGCATCGCGATATCTGTGCATGGGAGAGACCAGCCACGACCAATGCACGACTGCATACCCTGTACCCCATGCTCGCCAGCTGTGTGAGTGCTCGGCACTATATATCAGGAACTTTCCTTATCATTTACACACCTTATCATCTACACGCAAAAAGAAACATGCTTTTCTTGTTTTGGTGTCTTGACCATGGGAGGGGTAGATTGTTCACATGTCGGGGAGGGTCTGCCTGAATCCAGCTCCCCAACAGAGATAGCCACGTTGGGTGCTCTCCACGTTGATTCGTCACAAATGCACGACCCTACTTTCCAGAGCATGACGGAAAACTGGCAGATTCCCCATCAAGCCATGTTGCTATTGCTAGAGCATTGGCTGCAGCACATCAACCAAATGGACGTGCATTGCATCGCATGTTGCAGGACTGCAGAAACAGACAGGATGAAATGAGGAGGCGTTTGCTTCAGCATATATCCACACCGACAAGATTCGGACGACTCGGCATGCTTGCTGTGTAGAAGAACTCTATCCTCCCTACGAAGACGCCCCTCTGCTTTTGACGGTGTACGCCGTATATCTCCCCGGATTTTGGTGGTCTTCCATGGCGAACAACTCTCAACCGGCAACTGGATTGCTCCATCTTTCGTCGAGTGTGGTGTCCCGCAGGGAGAGAGCTATGGGGATGCCGTTCAGGGTTCTAAAAGTATCCGTCGAGGCTCGGCACGACGGGAACCTATCGTTGACCGGTTTGGCTAGAGCAATTCGACCAAACAATGAGTGGACATCTCACCGCCAGAAACTATCATGCCACCTCCCCGTCGAATGGCATCAACACTCCAGCTCCAGTAAGCGGCGGAATCGGACTGAAAGATGACATAGCTGACATACCACACCCGGCGGCGTTAAAGCTTCATCGCCGTCCCAGGACTGGACGAGACAGACGCCCATCAGTCCATGTGTGGCGTCGGTTGTGTAACGATCAACATGTGTGCTGCGGTTCCAGTAGCGACGTCTGGAACCGTCGACGTGCATCAGTCATCATCCCACCTCCCAGAAGCTTCCTCCGCCCAGCAAAATTCTCGCGATAATCCTGTGGGAAGCCGCTCTATTATTGCACCGTCCAATCCAGTGCCAAGCAGGCCAACATAGTAATACATCTGCCGTAACATTTCTAACCGTAATATTGTTGAGGGAATCGCCACTGCGGTGTGGGGGGAAATTCGCACCAGTAGCATTGACGTGAGAGACCTGTAAACGTCCGATAGCCAGTCACTCAGTCCAGTGTAGCAGGCGCTTCAGCTGAACGGACTGATGTCCGCCTAACCCTGTCGTCGCTCGGATAGGCACTAACTCCCTAGCCTACCTTAGTTGCGTGCAGGAGTCGACCTACCATGAAACCTTTGTACGTTCTGAGTAAAACGCAAAGCAGGAGGGGACGCATAGATGTGTGTACGCTAAGCATAGGACACAGCCAGAATATCTCGGAGCATTGCCCTTCCCCGCTTTCTTAACGCTTTCGTCTACTACTGAAGGGGGTTCTAACTGATGAACATATGCCGATGATCTCGTCTGCAGTTGCAGGTGTGTCCCTGTGCCCTCTACTATCCCCTTCCAGACCTAGATGAGGTTTCCCAGGGTCCACACACCTGGGTTCCATCGCGGCGTATCAGCCAGCTCAGCGAGCAATCTGGACCCCGTGGCCCACACATACCTGTCAGACGTTATGTCGAGGCTCAACCGACAAGGGGGTGGAAGGTCAGGGCATGGCTGGGCCTTTACCTTTTCCGGGGTAGGGTTGCTTTGGTGCGTGCGGAGAAAGAGCAGACAACGACATGGATTGTCTTGGCGTGTAGCTGAAACGGAAACGAAGGCGAGCAGTTTGCAGCGAGAACAAGAACGAGAGGAGGAGCCCCTCTGCCCAGAGGCGAGATTGGTCGACAGGTCTTGTCTGGGCAGGGGACGTGTCATACTCGAACGTCCTAGATGAACCGTGACTACCTAGCGCTCGACTCCCGGGTGCGACCAGGCACCTATCCGCTGTTGTTCCAATGACACACACAGGTCGGACCCAGCCTCCGAGACTGTACAACCAAGGGGCGGGCCGGCCATCGATAGCGCTCGTCAGTTACCCGAACAGAGTTGGTTCGGAGAGAAGGACGAACGTCTAGCTCCTCTCTGTCGAGGCAGGGTCGTGAGCTGGCATATTCCGCAGTGGGGGTTCCGTATGAGCTCGTCCTTTGTCACTATCAGTTATCTGGTACGAGGGACGTAGTCTGGCCCCGGATTGGAGCGATAGTCTGGCACACTTCCGGTCTGAGCGAAGATGCTGCTTCCCCCAGGTTTCGACTCTATCGACACTCCACCACCTTCACGCAGGCAAATTTGCGCCACACATCCGGAGTGTGATATGTCGATCTGGAGAAGCTTCATGCAGTAAGGGCCCTCGAGGGGTGCGCCGTTGACGCACTCAGGGTCTGGCATGTAGTCAGCAGCGAGATAAACCCCGAACCTCCAGCGGCCGGGGACCTGATAGCAAGCTCGGGTGATAGCCATCGCCGAGGAGCTCAACAACAGAAAGCCCAGGGGCCGCATGCTGTGAAACCTTGCAGGAAAGTTGACCGCATTGCGGGGTAGCCACCATTGTGCGATGTTCGATGGTCACCGGCGTAGTGTTTTGGTGTTCTGGTCCTGTCCGCGCACCAACACCAGCAATCGTAAATAACTCGAGCCGCATACGGCCGGCGAACATCAGTCGTGGTTTCCACCTTTGCCTTTCGCTGCCACGCAGGCAACCATTCCATTCATGAATTGGCTGCCTTCATGGACGGCATAGATCGACACTCCGGCAACGGGACACTTGCCTAAGAGGGGGCGTGAGTTGAGGTCGAGACGACACTTGTCTATTTCGCTTCAGGTATCCTGGTGGTCGTGGAAGGCAAACTCGCTGAATGATGCAGTGGTTGTTGCCCGTGCTGGCAAAAAGCGTGACTGCTATACACTGCATGTAAAGAAACGGTAAAAGGGATATGGGCACGCCATCGATTCATGACGTTTGGGATAGACTTCACGTCGTATAGCCGCGAGGGGACTTCCAAGTCACCAGAGGCCCGCGAGATAGTGACTCTTGCGACACTAATCGAGCAACCCCTTTTCTGCTTCTGGCCCCCGACGACCATGGGCGAGACCAGCAAGCCCTGTGTGCCCTGTCCGAATCCACTTGTTATCATGGCAGCTTCCCAAACTTCCTCGTATGATGTTGCTTCAGCTGGCAGATATTGATCTCTCCGCGTGGAGTACCCCAGGTTGCGAGTCATGCCCTTTCTCCTGGAGCATCCCAGGTTTTGCGAGTCATGCCACTCGTCGCAGGAGCAAGGCAGGTCCTCCAACAACAACCGATTTGTCCCCTCTTCCTAAACCAGCAGCCAAATCACTTGATTTGGAGCGTGACATCGCTTTGCCAGAAGCATAGGCAAGAAAAGTGCCTCATCCGAAAACTTGCAGTCACTACTGGAACCTCGCTGGCAAGTCGGTAGCAAGCCCGATATGCTCGCAGTTCTCGGCCAGCCAACCTCGCCGGCGCCAGGTCGCGAGTCCGGATCTAGTCGAAGCTCGGGACTCGATCACCGGTCATACAGCGCAATCTCGGGGGTTATCTTATTAGTTCCAAGGAGCCTCCCGGACCCGTTTTAGTCGTTTTCCTGTGTCCCTGCTCCACAAGGGCTCTCTCGGCCGATTTGATTGCTGCACTGGGAAGAATCCGTGCCACACTGCGGTAACAGTCTCGTATGCGTTGGACTTTTGGTGGTTGATTATAGTGTCGAGCGTGTTCAAAAAGACCGAGAATTAAAACGTTCTTATTACCTAGGTTCCTTTCAGAGAGCACACAAGAAATTTCTCCCGATGATTGCGACGGTGGACGTTGATCCCTCGCTCAACGTTCGGATGCTGTAAGCTGATATCGGCCGCTTGGCAATGATCGGCCCAGTCTAGACCCGACGAGACGGCGCCTGGCCCGCACGGGTAGCTCTCCGCGAGAATGGAACCCCCGAGCCTCCGTGGCACCGGCATTAAACGAGAGAAGTCAACCAATGGTGTCCGAGGGATGCGGTGTATTCTCCGAGCGACGTTCATTGGCGGCCGCGCTGGAAAAGAAATTTTCTTCACCGCTATTCAACCCTTTTTAATGGCGTGCAGCTCTTCGCGTCGTTAGCGGTGGCTTGCGCGTTTGCTTACCTCCAGGCTAGTGTGGCCAAGGAAAGAGGGAGGTAATTCCTCAAAGAGTTTGACTCCCTGTCCGAATACCCCGTCGTTTTAACTCGCTTCGATCGGCGATGAGCGTTGGTAGCGTCTGCGACATTATACTGCCGTCAGGTAGGAGACTATGGCACGACGATGCGATTTCGGACACTGGATTTCACCCAGCAGACTGCTGAAGTGTTACAATCAACAAGGGCTCATCAGCCCTTATCACTCATCCCACTCTTGATGATGAGAGGTTTGCAGTCTGACAGGCAACCTTTCCGGTGAACTAGACTACACACATCTGACAGTTCCTCCCCACGCTCCTCTTATTCCCCTGTCAGTGATCGGCGTGGGGTGAACACAGCCGGTGAGGTCCGGAGTTGTTGTGGATTTACACCGCTTGCGACACGAATCAACTATCCATCACAATTGCTGGTGAGTGATTATCGATTATGCTCACTTCACTGTAATATTATGTATGACGCCAACGACTGGTGTTTGGTATGGTCACCTGGTCATCTACGCCTGCGCAAAGGAATGAGGACCAACATGACGTGCGGATTTGCGACCTTTGGCTGGCCAGTCGCGTTGCGGGCTAAGCAAGCCCACAGCCAACGACGCTTCATTGTGGCTTTCGTCCTGCCGCAAGCTGTGGCCCTGTAATGTCGTCCTACTACCGGTAGCCAGGTTTGTTTCTCAAGGGGTGTGCCAAGCTTCGGGCCTGAGTGAGTTCAAGGTACCTCGCCATGGAAACGAGGGCATTCCCGTCCATGGCGGCTCTTTGCAGTTCCTGGTTCAATCCGCGCGAGCGGGTTTTCATGTTTGTCAAGACAGTACACCTTGGAAAATGTGACAGGGTCAGCTGGCCTTTTCTTTAAAGAAGCAATGGGAGCCTCAGTGACGATCCCACGGTGGCTGGCATTCCAGGCTTCCAGTTACCCCGGACGACAATCTCCCTACACGTGTATGCAAACGAATTCCATCATCAATGTCGTCGATTCCGTTTCAGATGTCTTGACTCGCCCTTAAGGTATGTAAAATATTCTGGGGAAACTCCATTCATGCTAGCGCAATTCCGGCAGCTTTGACAGGGGAATGCGAAACGGATACGTCATTGACGGCTCTCGGCGCATCGAGAAATCCACACCGGCAGCCTTGCTCCGGGTGGACCAGTGCCGTCCTCTGCCAGTTCGAGCCCTCCGTGCCTCCGTACCTCCGTCAATTGGTTGCCCTCTCATCACGAGACACGGGATGCGGATAGAACGGCGGCTTGTTGGATTACTCGTCCAGGGGGGTGAAGACGTGGGAATGACCTGCAACAGCCCGTGCCCCGCGAATGGTAGGCCAGCCTATACATCCGACTTGTTTCAAGGAAATTCGTTCCTGGTGCTCGCCATCGGTGAGCTCTGTACTGTACTGTAGGCCGGGACGGGGTGTTTCCGACGTTTCCGGTGATTATTGCAAGAACAGGGTCATGCCTGTGGTCCTCAACTTCTCGCTACGCCTTCCTACCTACTAGGTAGGTCTGGAGCCTCCGTTCTCCTCATCAAATGGCTGTCGCCGTGCTCTCGAAAGCAATGCTGTGACAGCCCTAACCAGACAAATGTTCGAGGATAGGGGCCTTTAGAGAAAGGGAGTCTCTCGTAGACGGGGGCTTTCGAAGCACGAGCGCAGCGCCGGGGAAACAACCTGCTGCAGCAAATATTGTAGGAGCATTCCATGGCATGAAAGCACTGAAGCAGACAGGCTAGCGAGTGCCGTCATTGGATGGGTCCAAAACCAATTCCCCAAAACAAGGCAAACTCCCTGCTCATTACCTGCAGGCCCCGCGCCATCCACGGTTGCGGGCGGGGGAGCGCCGATGCGGCCTGTGCATTTCGAAGTGGATACCTCCGCCACGCTACCGTGACCTGCGTGACAACTCCGATGAGGAGGCGCGAAGCGGCGAGGTAGCGACGCTTCCTTCATCATACTCCCATGATCGCTTGGAGGCGATGCGGCGATATTATCGTCGACCGTGAGGGGCCGACAACCGCAAGGCCTCCCGCGTAACGACAGCCGAAGGATTGGTAGTGAAATGCCTGCGCCTGTCAGCCACTGAGATTTGCGTTGTCAGTGACGAATGCAACTGTAGCCCTGACGGCTGGCCGGCAGCAACCCGTCGCCGAGAACTCAAAACGCATCGCGTGCACTGCAGGCCGGAGAGTTTACTCCCATATGCGCCATGATGGGGGTTTAGTATAGTCTTGGCCCATGGATGCATATCAGGAACCCCCCTCGTCGTCCCCGCAAAATGGCATACTCTCCCGGCGGCCCCGCCCACCGGTAAGCTCGACGATCCGGATCGGTCAAAAGACTCGGTGTTTGGGGCCTCCCGTTGTCGATCGATGTGCGGGAGTTCCTGATCTTCGCGAAATCCCTTTGTGTTTCGCTGCATCCATTAGTACAGGCGCAATTCTCCGCAATCTTTCCGACGATGCGGAGTAGTTGAAGACACGATGGAGGAGGCTCTCAGGGAGAAAGGACCACTCATACAAGTGCCGTGCGTGCTCCGACCGGAGAAGTTGCACCGTCGGCGATGTTTGCGGTAACTTGCTATGATATGTCCGGGGACGAGATAGCATAGGGACCAAGCGAGCTCGGTGGACTGGATCATTGGTTGTCAGCTCTCGCTATGGACGAGACGTCGATAATGGACACGTAGTCTGATTGCTAAGCTGGCCGGATGTCCATTCGTTTCGGTCTGTCAGGACTATAGTTCTGGGTTAGCTATGGCTTCGGTCGAAGCAGGTTCGAGCTCTGATGTGGCATATCCTCCATATGATTGATTATGCCATCATGTGCCCGAGTTGTCTTGTCGAGTATAGGAGTATGCCGGTTCTGGTCCTTAGCACTTCCATCTGAGTGTGAATGGCACCGTCTCAAGATGCACGTCAAACGTCAAAGCCGAGACAAGCCAGCTTGAGCCGCGACCCCGCCCTTCCGTCTGATTGGTCAATTGCATCGACGAGCCGGAGGGGAAGCTCTTCGACAAGCACGGGCCACATCCTGTCCCAGCCGTTTGAGTGAGCCTCATGTGTGGGACTTGCAAACCTGGAAGTTAATAGGTAAGCAAGGCAGGGTTATGACGGAATGATGTTGACAACCGAGAGTTGAGATGCCAATATCCTTAAATAAAGGGAGCACACCTTACATACCTTGAGCGTACTGCTCTTGCGCTCCGCGACGTCGGAGGGAAAGAAAAAAAAATCATTTCTTCAGTAATACAAGCCCAAGACGAGAAATCGTCGATAACTTTCCAAGATCAGATCATTCAAGACTGCAGCTTGGCGCCAGCGCTGCCAAGCCATCTGAATTCTCCTGTGGTAGGTCCGAGTTGAGGCGTATTGTCTGTGGCACTTTGATTGGCCACCAGTTGACGCACGACAGCGGGGCAATGAAGATGGATCCTCCAACATCGCACGCCCGGTGTGGTGCTCTTATCAATTCCCATCATGATAAGAACCATCAGCCCATAAAAATAAACGTCTGTTCAATCCACATTTGGGACCGACATTTGGGACCGATCGGTGGGCTGAATCAACAATAGCATGACACTGCTGACTCGTTTCTCGGGGAGAGTAGCAATACACGTGTATCTGCCATGCGATCTCACAAGCTCGTCACGACATCGTCGGAGCGCGAGATCCTTGTGGGGGCTGATCTCGGAAGTTCTTGCTTCTTTGCAGCAGCCTCAGATATGAGGACTGACAAGAGGAAGGACGGAACGCGGGCTGTGCGTATCGTGGGCGCCAGTAGAAACATGGAAGCGAACGGGTACGACCTGAGCATCTCATTGGGCGGCGTTTCTTCAAGCCTCGTGCGGCGGCTGCCCTCGACCTCGCCAACGGTGAGGGTCGTACAAACGGCCGGGTCGAGTTACAAGTTAAGGTTCCTTACGATATCGAGAAACTACCTAGGTAATCTCAGTCTAAATTACGGCAGGTCTTCAGTCCCTTATTTGTTGATCGACATTTAGCAAATACGCTCAACGAACGAGCGGCTCGTAGTCAGCGCCGTGATATCAGACCTCTTTAGGATAGCTGGACGCTCCTTCAATACCAGCGTTGTCTTCAGAGTTGCCCTTGACTCGAATTAACCGGTCAATGATGCAAATTATCATCCTGATGACTGATGCGACAAGCAGTATCAAGAGCCCCTGTCGACTGGAACAGTCGGCAAAAGAGCTGATGAAGACTCATGCAGCTCAACAGGCCATAATCGGTTTCGAACTTGAAGAAAATCCCATGGAGCTTTGCTTGAAAGCGATATGTTGTCCGTGTCCCGCCGTGGGGCTCTTGCCTGCTGGAATCCGCCGAGAGCGGGCAGTCAGTCAATCTGGTGATGATACCATTACACGTGTACTCGGCCCAAGCCCTTCGAGAGTTTATTATTTTCCTACTTCATGGGGTTGCCGACTGGTCGAATGGGAGATTGATATGCAGTAAATGCATTGTGTGATCGGCTTTTCTGGGAACCAGACAGCTGCCGTCCTCGGACGACCCCCCATCAGGCCCTGATTAGAACCCTTATCAAGGAGAGTTTGCTGAGTGCGTCGAACCCTGCATGATGTCGATAAAGGCTAATTATCAGGATATGGGCACGGCGGCGGGAGAGGGGTTGTGTGCCTGGAATCGGCTCTGCTTGCCAGGCAGGCCAGGTCTCTGATTCCTGCGGTTGAGGCCAGCAACATGTCCGAGACCGAGTGCAATGTTGCTGCCGCCCGCGACTCTCGGCTAGATGATATAATACTCGGACTGGCTGGTTGACTATTGGGAGGCCATCTCGTCGCCGAGTGGCCGGGAGCAACGCAGTACGGAAAGGTCGGAAAGATCTGACCAATTTCTAAGTCGGGGCCCTCGGGGGACCATCCCAGTTAGCGGCAGCGGGTAACTGATATCGGGCTTAAATCGAATTCTGTGATGGTGGTCTGATGAAGGGGTTAAACTGCGTGCCGTACATATGGGTCGGACGCCTGTCTATCACAGAGGTTTTGCCTGATCCTTTACGAAAAGGAACAGATCTCCGCGGTAGTGACACAGACTCTTCCCTCGTGCTAGGCAATGTCGGGGAATGACTCGCGACTTAACGATTCTACTGGCGTTGACCTTATCTGCGATTCCCTCGCACCATCAACCAATGCCACGGCCCGTTGGCGCTTACATCTTTTGTGTTCTCGCTGTGTGCGAGTACCTTGCGCGGTGCTAACAACATTGCAGCGCATCGCTTCGTTTCATCAACACCTGTGGACAGACGCCGATGCGCTGAATGCCTGCTATGGCGAACTGCAGTCATCCTTCTCGGCTGGAGCTTGCGTACTAGGTATCATGAAGTTGTTGAGCACCAAACCCCCGCGTGCCCTCGTCCAACGTGATTGCGACGTGTATGTACCTTACGCAGAGGCTTCTTCGCTGGGCCTTCCGGGTGGAATTGACAGGTACGTACTGTAACTTCTTCAAACGAGAGCGCTGGTCGAAGGATATCTTGGTCGTAGGCAATGGGAACCTCTGTGGCTTCGCCGTAGGTATGGTGTGAACATACAGAAACTGGCTCTCCTTGAATACAGAAACAACCTATCACAGTATGGCGATGCAGCGAGGATTCGACCGACGACGTCATTATCCTCAATCACAACCCAGGGTGGGTGGCTCAGCACCTCGGGACCAAAGTACCTGCAAGCGGACAACTCGGTCACGATTCCATCATTTAACGCTGTATGAGACCAGACGATCAAAGTACCACCGTAGACCTGGCGTTGGCCCCTAAAGACCTCCTCCAGCGAGCATTTTATCTCCAACGATGTGGCGCTGGATACACTACGACGGAATAAATCCAGCGCTCTTGAGCTGTGGTCTCAATTAGTCAAAGTATCTGGGACCAAGCTCCCCATTAACGCTTGGCGATTGAAAAAGGCGTGATCCAAGATCACCTCAGTTAAGCTTGCCGAATGATCTATCGGTTTTCCCATAGTTATGCATGCCTACGTAGAGAATGGCGAGAATTGCATGACAAAGGATGCTCAGGATGTCTGTCAATCTTGCGCACAAACAACCGTAACGCCCTCGTGCTCCGCGTGGACAAAACGACTGTTATTGTCGCCGCAGTGCGATATCGCCATTCCTGCCAGCCCGTTCCCCGGGTGCTGAGTCCGTTCTCTGTTGCCACGCAGAAACCAGAGCGCTTTTCGTGCCACCCACAGAAACACCAGTCACAAACTCCGATACGAGTTCTTTCTCACCGCTGCAATGCAGAGGAATCTCATCAAGAGGAAATACCGATTAAATTGACGCGAGATCTTCCCCAACAATTGAACTTCCAGGATCTTTCTTACCCCCTGCCCCCCCCCTGGGAAGGCTAGGCTTGCTCTTTCCCTTTCGAGATCATAAAAAGTTCAGACAGCCCACCTGGTGCTGCAACCCCAAAACCGTGACTTTGGCCCACTGTCGGTTGCCCCACCACCCGCGCTAGCAAAGTCGCCTGCACACCCTTGCTCTTTTTTTGCGTATCGGTGTACAGGGCACCCTGGTCCTGTACGTACCTCGCAAACTTGAGTCCACCCCCCCCAGGCCTTCCGCTCTGCACTCCTCCCCCCACCCAAGATTTCTCAGCGGTTTTTGCGACTCCTAGTCTTACGCCTCCTCCCCCTTCAACACGCTGCTCCCACAGCCTCAAACTCTTCCATTCCCTCCTACCTTCCCCCCTCCCATCCCATACTGGTCAACAAACCCCCGGCTTGACCTTCTCCCTTTTGGCCATCCGAGTTTGATTTTGGAGTATACCGCAGGCTTCTTCTACGACATACTCGTCGACTCTCACTTGCAAAGGGTTTTGATCTTTCCAATTGATTGCTCGAGTTTGCTCTGGGTCGAATATCAAGACTGACAAAGCTTCCTACGAAAGGTGTGTAACCGTGAAACCAAAACCCAGCCCAGCATCGCCATACCCACAGTACAGACTCTTTGCACCAGCTCAGCTTGCCCGACCCTGGCAGCCTGGCCGTTGCTTCCACACTACCCTGCCCTTGACTGCCAGCCAGCCCAACCCACATTTCAAATTCCAGTCATTCAAAACCAGGCGCTCTCCCACTGTCTACTTCCAGACGCGTCTTCCCTTTTCCCTTGTTCCTCCCCCCCGGTGTTATGTGCTGTGGTTGCTGTCTCCTATAGCCGGCTGACATCGAGGTCTCTCCTACAGTGTCGTCACGCCTCCGGATATCGGATCACCCGCAAACGATAGCCAGTTTGTGACGCGGATCCCCGACAGCGGACGGTCAACACACAGTTGGTGGAAGATAGGACAGCACGCCCGGTATATCTGACGGTCGACTTGAGCAACTCGCTCGTCGCCCCTGAAGCTGCCGCACGCGTGAGCGTCAGTTGTCGTAGATTTGTCGCCGCCGTCACTTCTACGCTCTGCCTGTTCCTTCCTCCCGCCTCCACTCTTCTCTCAACCCTCTCCGACAAGAGCGAGCTCTGTTGCTGGAATATTGCCGTTGCAACTCTTTGTCATCCCACCCTGCTTCTTCCAACAGGTAAGTGCAAACTTTGATGGTTCGGGCATCCCAGAGCATCAACCAGAAGCGGTTGGATCCCTTGTCTTTGAACTCCCTATTTGTTTACCTACCTACGTCCCTAAACGCCATCGTCGGCCCTCAACCTGACTAATCCCACCTGTCCGTCCACTTGCATCTTGAACAACCCCGGACGAATCGATTCGCTGACATATCTGCTGGTTGGCTCAGCTTCTTTATTGAAAATCTTGGTCGCCGTCTCCGACCATCGCCGTCAAGACCATCAATGAATCAGCGCTAGACCTTCAGACATTGCATCCGCGCGTTCTCAGGCAGTTGTATTCGCATCGATTGCTAAAGACAGCCGCGCCAGTATACTGAGCAACCGTCCTTCAAACCGGGGGAATGCCGTACACACCGCCTTCCCACCGATCACCAGCTCCTTCAGCTCCGGTCTCCCCAGACGTCAGTCGACGATCCTCTTTCCACGGCCAAACCACTACCAGTCCTCGACCGGCGCTTCCCCGATCCACATCATATCTGACAAGACACCGGCGAACGCAATCGGCAGTCGGGCCAGATGCCAAGGCAGATCAACCGACCCCCGAGGCCACGTCGGAGGATCTGAAGGGGATGGTCACCAGCATCAACGTCCGGCAGTCTCCGCCGCCCGTTACTGACGATCGGAGGATTCCCGCTGGCGCCATACTTTCGCCGCCCGTCTCCCCGCCCGAATCGTCGAGCGACGACGAACTCCCCGAGGTCCGCGGCCGGTCGATCGAGAACCTGAAGGCCCTACACGATGCCATCAGCCAGATACCGCAGCACCGATCGAGTTCGCCGGACAAGACCGATGCCAAGGCGGACGCGGGAGACCTGCTCGTCCTGCCATCGCAAGCCAGCGCAATAGCAGAAGGTATGCATCACAGTTTCAGCACCGGCTCGCTGGATGGCCTCGCGACTGGCAGCAGAAGATTCAGCCACACGAGGTCGGCTACCGAGCCAAATCTCGTCATTAGCAAATCAGCGGGAAACTCGTTAACGGGCTCTGAAGAAGACTCGGATGAGGAGCTGATGCGGAAACCCCAAATGGTCCGCAAGAAGTCTGGCGAACTGGTCCGTCCGGCCCTCCGACCCTCGTCTCGGCGACGACCTTCCAGCATGCCGGGTACACCCACGTTCGCCAAGGCGGTACATTTCGATTCGCATCTGGAACATGTGAGACATTTCTTGCAGGTCGATCGCCCGCTCGCAGTGAGCGCTGGGTCGTCGCCCGTGGATAACTACGACAGCGATACCGAGTATCCGTTCCCCGGAGACGAGCGCAGCGCAGGACGATCACCTCCGTTCGAGTGGGAGATCGTGGTCACCAACTTCCCCGTCGAGACTCCTGCACGGAAGGCTCAGGTTGTCAGGCTTGAGCGCGTGTGGCTTTCCAATGACCAGAAGTGCCTGATAGGATCGGTAATTGTGGTCAACCTCGCTTTCCAGAAATACGTGACGTGCCGGTTTACGCTAGACTACTGGAAGACGACGTCTGAAGTGGCGGCCGAGTACATGTCGGAGGTGCGGCCCAGGGAGATCCCGCAAGGCCACGACCGGTTCAACTTCACCATCAAGCTCTCCGACTTGGCCAACCTGGAGTCCAAGACGCTCTACTTCTGCATCCGATATAACGTTAACGGCCAGGAGCACTGGGACAACAATGGCGGCACCAACTTCCAGATCGACTTCCGAAAGAAGATGCTTCCGCAGAACGGCAAGAAGGGAGTGATTGGCGCGGCGTCGCGTCCACTCAACGGCCTGCCCAAGAGCTCGCGCAGGGGCAACACGGCCACCGCGGCTCGGCCCAGGTCTGTCGGTCTCGTCATGGACGAGTTTGGAGACAACGCCAACATCAACTTCGACCAGTCCATCCACGAATACCTTGGGGAGTCGGGGCCGACGTCGATCCGGCTGAAGAGCAACAAGTCGGCTGGGAGTTTACCTAGTGACAACCTGTCGAGCCGGCTGTCGTCTCCCAGAGGTCAAGCTTTCGCCAACCGTTACGACTTCGGCGCTTCTCTTACGGCGGCCATCCAGACCACCAAGCCCGACGGCCTCTACATGAAGTCGCACCGCAGGCCGACGGGAGCCGGGTTGAACGTTCCAAGGCTCGCTGCTCCGAAGACGGACAGTGCTCCGGCACCCAGTCCCGCTGCGACGGCGGCCAATAAGATGGCTGCCGCACCGGCTGTGGCGGATCAACCCGGAAGCCCCGGCATCTCGTCGTCTTCGTATGAGGAATTGGTCAACAAATACTGCTTTGTACGTACTCAGCTCTGATCCCAGCCCCCATGCAAAGCCTAGTCCGGATCTATCATGCGACCACGACACACTGGGAGGGACACTTCGACTAACGAGACATGTTCAATAGTTCGGCACAAAGTCTCAACGGTTCGATGGAGGCGACGATGGGTTCGGCACCAACAGCACCACCTCCAGCCATGGCTCGCCAACCCAGATGGCCGGACCTCACCATGCGCACGGGGCTCTACATCACAGCCTCCATCCACGCGACCCGAACCCCTACTTCCAGTACTCGTCAGCGGCCTTGACTTCGGTCGGCAGTCCAGCGCAGTCCCCGCTCCAGGCCGTTCCCGGTGGCAGAGCCTCAGGTCAGACAGCCGGCGATGCGATGACTGGCACCTCGATGGCCGGCGGTCTTCCTCCTTTTGCTGGTACGTCTCAGAATGGCTTCCCGTACCAGCATCTATACGATCGCTTTCCATTTTCTGGTGCGGACGCTCATTCTGCGACAGCGATCCGTGGCTAGTTCCCCGATCGACGTGCGCCTCGAAGGATTTGACGCCAGGCCATGACCCCGACACCCCTTCTTTCGGCACCACGCGATCATCAATCACACCAGCCACTCACCCAGCTCGTGTGGCTTGATTAAGTTCATACGCTTGGACTGCCGGCTCTATTCGACAGTTTTGTACCATCATCCCTTGCGTCGTCCTCCGCGGGGTCCGAGTTTTGTCCTTCATCATTGTGTTCCAGCTGTCTTCGAAATTTGTGTCTCTGCATCGGTTGCTTGCACGGCGTTCAGGTCATGGAACTGGTCCCCTTT
>Ga0209127_100184_pt1 | contig 22812 bp, 28 predicted proteins | sample LakSupMetagenome_FD_187469 | JGI IMG/M metagenome (GOLD analysis project Ga0209127, IMG submission 187469) | Freshwater microbial communities from Lake Superior, Canada - Sta WM archaea (SPAdes) (version 2) | ecosystem: Environmental > Aquatic > Freshwater > Lake | place: Lake Superior, Canada...
AAGCCAGTCCCAGGCACCACCGACCTTCGCTTCGTCCGTCGCGTGGCCGATGGCGACCGATATCTCGCCAAGGATTATGATTCCCACGACTTCCCCGAGCTATCGACACTCCGCGGGCCCAAGGCCGACGACAAGATCATCGCCTTCGAGGCCGCCGCGCGGGTCCTCAACCACGAGAACTTGATCAGCGTTGCCAAGCCCATGGCAGCGCCACCCCGAGCCGGGCCCAAGAGTAAAACGGGCAGCGACTTCTCCCTAGTGTACGAATACTGCGCGGACGGCAACCTGAAGCAGCTCTTCGACAATCCGCCCGTGGAGCCGACAGACCAAGGCTTCCTCCCGGAAGGACTTGTCTGGCACGTCGCGCTCAGCATGTTACGGGCCCTGACCTTCCTGCACGAGGGCCGGAGGGAGGAGATCTCGCTGAACAAGGACGACGACAGGCTCCTCCGGAAATGGTACCGCCCCGACGACGACTGGATGCCCATCCTCCACTGCTCCATCTTGCCGGAGAACATCCATTTCCAGGCGGCCAGGGGCAAGGAGACGTACGGCCTCTGCAAGCTCGGCGACTTTGGGCGCTGCATGGTCGCTGGCACGACTCGTATAGAGACAGAGGACAGCCATACCGAAGTGGTTGCCGTGGTCAACGACCAGGGTGGGCGCCATGTGCCGCAAGAAGAGATGCTGAGGATGTGGTGTCTTGCTTATGAGCATGAACAGGAGGGATATCCTGACTGGACCAAGACACAGCATGTAAGCGATAGCCCTCCGTAGCCCAAGAGTCGACAAGTGTGCTCTGCTGCTGACAGGTTCGACACTTGTAGTTTGGTCGCATTTACACAATCGGCTCCGAGCTGTCCGACCTCGGCGGGATTCTCTATCACATGATGACGGGCCAGAGAATCGAGGTCGACCTTTGTGAGTGCGGGTGCTTCCACGTAGACGTCGAGCCGCCGGGCTGCCGGTGTCCCTGCTATTTCGAGGATGTGGACTTGGACAGAGCCTTGCTGGACAGCAAGTACTCGCATGGCCTGCGCGAGGTGGTCGTTCACTTGATCCGGTTGAACCGAGACAACTCCGCCAGAGCGCAGACGTGCTTCCAGCTCGCCTGGAGACTATATAGGCAGTGGAAGCAGACCACGGAAGGTAAAGCTCATAAAGATCATTATGATGACTTGGTGGCCCGAAAGAAGGCCGAGATGGCTCGCAAGCTGGACGAAATGGAGCAAGGGCTCAGAGTGGATGACAAGGTCGAAAGCCTGATCTTTTGGGACTGAATTACCATAGCACCATCATTGCCTAGTACGAATAGCTCAAGGGTACGTATTGATGAACCTGAGCCGGGAGCTGTGAAAAGTGCCAAGAGCATGTATACACTATGTCCGAGGATGGAGTCCATTCGTTAGCAGCCGCTGGTCTACTGTGTAGATCTGGACCCACCTTGACCTGCATGATGGGGCGCTAAGCCGGACACGGTCTGAAGCTCTGAACTGCCCACCTCAGTGATTTCATTGTTGACGCTGGACTGCAAGCTGGAGCCCCAAATTCGACCGCTGTCGTCGACATCTTTGCTCCTTTCTCGATACCGCCGGCGGAACTAGCGTCCCTAATACCTCGAGCACCGTTGTATAATCGTGTCCCACATCCACACGACGACGAGTTCCACAGAGCCTGGCTGTTGCACGGTTACCGGGGTAGCGGGCGGTTTAGTAGCCTCATTTTACCTCGAGGCTTGATCGACACGGCATCGATAACACAAGATGAATTCAACCGTCAAACGAAAGTTTGCCTCCCTGATCCAGGGCATCAGCACGCGGCCCTCCACCGCAGCTTCAGAAGCAGGCGCAGACCCCAACGAGAACTCCGACCCGTCGTCCATCATGGCCAACGACTTCGGGTTGTTGACGAAGAAGCGGCGCACCATCGAACCTCGGACCCTGACGCCCTCCAAGTACGGCTCGCTTCACAAGGACAGAACGCCTCCGTCGAAAGGGCAGACGACCATATCGAACATCACCTTACGCAAGTGGACGCCCAATGGCTCCATGCCGCCGGCGCCGGCCAAAGACGCGCAGCCAAAGTACTGTCCCGGCGACCGCGACCAGCTCATCAAGCGGCTAGCGAGCTTCCAGGAGCTGACAGACTGGACGCCCAAGCCAGATCCGGTGAACGAGATCGAGTGGGCCAAGAGAGGCTGGATGTGCCACGGCAAAGAGCTGGTTCGGTGCATACTGTGTAACAGGGAACTCATCGTCAAGCTGAATAGGAAGGAGGTAGACGGCAAGGAGGTTCCAGTGCTGGTCGCCTCGGAGATCGAGGATGCGTTGGTGAAGAAGTACGTCGAGTTGATAGTCGAGTCACATTCGGAAGACTGCCTGTGGAGGAAACACGGCTGTGATGGTACGTCCTCTCACATCCCCGGTTGCACGCCCATTACTAACCACAGCAGATTCCCTGCTCCGACTGCCCCTAGCCCACCCCAAGACAGCCCTCGAAGACCTCCGAAGACGCTACGACGAGCTCTGCGCCCGAAAAGACTCCCTCCCCTACGAGTTCAACATTCGCCTACCTGACGCCCTCAACCTCGACACCGTCCTCTCCTACCTCCCGCAAGACTTCTTCGCCAAGCCACCACCACCAGCCACAACACCACCCAGCGCAACCCCCGACAAGCCGGCCTTCGCCCTCGCCCTCCTAGGCTGGCAGGGTCTCACGAACCCCCGCATCGGGCCCGTCCCCAACAGCGCGTCCTGCCACACCTGTCTCCGCAGACTAGGCCTCTGGATGTTCAAGTCCAAGAAAGTCGACCCGGAGACCAACGCCGTCCTCGTGCCCGCCGCGATGGACCATCTCGACCCCCTCCGCGAGCACCGCTTCTTCTGCCCCTGGAAGAACGGCGCCGTCCAGCGCAACCCGGGCGGCGGCGGTGGCCTCGCCAGAGGAGGCGAGGAGCCCAAGGCCGGCTGGGAGTTGCTGGTCACCGTGCTGAAGAACGACGCCTTTCTGCGGAGCAAGATGGAGGAGCCGCCTTCGTCGTCGTCGTCGTCTCGCGGACATGGGAGGAGTAAGAGCACCGTTCTCCCTGGGCAGAGGGCGTTACACCCCGAGACGCCTGGCCGGCCGACGACGGCTGGAGGGGGAGATACGACGCCGCCGCCACCGCCTGGGATGGATGCTGGGGAGGAGGAAGAGGAAGATGAGGCTACGCGGGCGGCGAAGGATAAGGAGCGGTGGGCGAGGTTGAGGAAGGTGAAGAGCCTATTTAATACCAAGGGCGGGAGCCGGTTGAGGAGGGCAGCGAGTAGTAGACCAGGCACGAGCGGCGGGAGACCTGCGACTCCTTCGAGGCCTGGGACGGGTCAGTCTACCGTTGGGGGTGGTACTGCCGCGTGATAAGTGTTCTTGGAGTGAGAAAACAGCGCTGTTGACCTTTGTGCTCATGCTGGAGACTTTGTATGGCTATGTAGGATATGGCTGGGATGATACGAAGCGTTGCTTTACGAACTAACAGTTTACCTGGCTTACCGTCTGCCTTGGGTCGCGGCTGGACTGGCGAGGTGATTCGGTGCCAGGCGTATGGATTTAGGAGTTCAAGAAGAGATACTATACATGTGTTGCTAACACACAGATGAATCTGTACGAGACAGTTTGTCCCGCAGTTCTTCCGATATCAACTCTATACCTTACCCCAGAGACAGAAAGGGGACGAGGTCCGTTCCGACGCCAAGCCCCTTGTATCTGGGGCACCTATCCTGGTCAACCTGACAACAGAGGACTATGAAATGCATCAACCGAGAGCTTTGCCGTTACTTCGAGGCACAATCCGCAGTTGAACAGGTGCGCCGAAGTATGGTGCAGTTCTCAAGACAGCTACATTGCCTGTCATCTTATCATGTCGTAGTCTCAGCACTCAGTCCATCATATCCTCAAACTCTAGTCCGAATCCAGCTCCATTCTAACCGAGTCCTCCTCCAGGTGCTGCTGCCACAGGGAGGTAATCAGCAAGATGTGGGTATGAAAAGCATCGGAGAAATCGGGGAGATGCAACTACCTGATCTTCATGTCCTTCTCTCCGGACTCCATCTTCGACGAGCGATAGCTTGCGTATTTGCGCCCGCACGCCCTTCACCATCTCGCTCTCGGCCATAGCTTCGTTGGCTTCCCCGTCCCCGGGCTCCGTCACTTTGAAGATACGGATGATCATTCGACCATCTCGACGGACCACAGCAATCTTCTCACGTTGAAGAACGCGCGTCAAGGTTTGCTTCAAGGCGGCAGTCTTGGTCGTGGGAGTGCCTTTGCTGATTTTGTAACTGGCACTTCGGTACGAGCCCGAGAGGCAACCGTGGCCTTCGTCCCGCAGCCTCGATGGCTTGCCCGTCACCTTGCTCTTGGTGACAAGGGGTTGCATTCTGCACGGAACTGAAGAGGATGCGTCAGTCATGCCTTGCCGAGAGGACGCGTGGGAGATGTCTCACTATTGATTCCTGTCGTCAAGCGCGCAGTGGCCTTATTCATCTTGTCTTTTTCAGAGTTCGCCAAGATGGTATTCCGCTCATCAAGCTGCATGACATCCATATTGCCCGGGAAGTTGAATATTGGTTGCTGTAGAAGAAGATCGGCGATGGTGTCCGGTATGATGTCAGTCTGAAAGCCTTCTGGTACAGATGTCTGCATGAAGTTGGTTAATGAGGTATGATATGAGATGAACGTGGTTATATAAAAGGGGAACTTTACCTAGCCAGTGACTGCTATTTGGTCGCAGTTGGAAATTCACTTCTACATACTCACTTCACTACTGTAAGCCGTGACCTTACGCAGACCGCAACAAAGCTCCTTCGTAGCAAATGACATGTATATCAGGCAAAGTTTGTCGACACCTTACCTCGCAGAGTACACTTAACTGAACATTATCGTTCAAAGATCGGAGTATCAATTTAGCGATTGCCTACGACTGTTTCCCGCAACAAAGGGTCGAGGAGATGGAAGTTACTAGTATATAATTGACCCGAGAGGAACGTTTATCAGTATCGATTCAAAGCCTTGAGTTGCAAAATCATCAAACTGCGTCACTGATCAATAGCGAGTCTCTATCACCCAATTGGCATTCGACTGTTGAATTCCATCCAAGTTACTCACGCCCTCCTCGCTGCTGCCAACCAGGCCAATGCACCAGAATGTTCAGGGCTGCCGAATCGGCTTATGCCATTTGCCAGTTCGTTCAAAGGCGCTGCTGGAGTGGAAGAATCCGGAGACTCGGACATGTCATGCCATCCATGTATCTTGACAACATCCTGCTCAACGCCGGATGAGGGTAACATTGTGCGTCCATATCGTGGCTCGCCCTGGAGGCCGCATTCAGATCCCTCAACAACTAGGATTCTGACATAGCGTATTATGATGGGCGTACGGCACCCGTAGGCACCGAGTACTAACATTGCCTTCAGGATTCAACCAGTCAGATATACAGGATCCCATTGGCGCCAAAGCCACCGCCATGAACGAGATGGATCAGTGCTCGTGGATGATGGGCACAGGCTTCAGTGAACCCCGCAATCAGACGCCTTTCCAAGGTGCGGCACACCGGACATACCTCCTCGTCACCGTGCACGGTCACAGCTGGCTGGTGAGCGATTTGGATTCCGGGAAGTCGGGAGCCCAACTTGTCCACCTTCGGCCAAATTGACAATGAGTGGAGCCCCGTGCCGAACGCGAATTGGTAATGGGTCAGAGTTTGTGCTCGAAGTATCGGAAAGAAAGGGGCTAAGTAAATAAACAGTGGCTAGGGCGATCCAGGTGAATATTGTGCACCCTGGTGTCACCGAAAAGGTGGTTTCTTTTGAGAAGACGAAGGATGCATGAGAGCACTAGGTCAGTGGATGCTCTCAGCGGTGTCTGGTGATAAGACGAGGTTAACCTCAGCACAGTACGTATGTGGGGAGTATGCTGGAAGGGTGATGCTCAAGATGATTTGAGAGGTGCTGATATTGTAATGGTGTGGTTGCCGCGGCCCTAGCGCCTTTAGTTTCACCGCTGATTAGCGCTCCATGCCTGCAACTTGTACACTTTGTCCCCATACTGTAGCTGCTTCGTTCGCTGGCGCCATTGAAGTCCTCTTGTCAGAAGCATCAACCTCAGCAATAACACAAAATACTGCCCTAATGATTGCGGCACAGCCTGTTGATTACCGTGCCGTCGATTAGCTAGCTTTGATCCAGATGATCGGCTAGGCACGTGCCTCATTGGTCATCCTACATACCGAAGAGGAAGGTCGAAAGTCATCCGACAGGGATGTGACCATTCTTTATTGTCGTGGAGATGGCGAAGCCATAACAGCGCTGCAGGTCCGACAACGTCCCGAGACTACCAGGTCTCTAGTCCTCTGATAAGCCGCATTGCGCTGCTCGTCAACTGCAAACAGCCATGCGCTCGACAACAATTCTCCTTGGCCTCCTGGGCACAGCGGCAATCGCCACAGCCGCACTGACTCCCCGCATCGACATCGGCTCTCTTATCTGGCACCTCCTCCCAACCAACAGCACGCAGCAGTTCCGCGGCCTGTCCCCGGTCTCCGACAAAATCGCCTACGTCTCCGGCACAGGCGGCACCGTCCTGCGCACCCTAGACGGCGGCCACACCTGGTCATCCGTCGGCCCGCCGCTCTCGGCCGAGGACTCGGACCTCGAGTTCCGCGACGTAGAAGCCATCACGCCGGCCCACGTGGCCCTCCTGTCCATCGGCGAGGGCAGCAGCTCGCGCATCTACGTGACGGCGGACGGGGCGCGGACGTGGACGCGGGCTTTCACCAATCCGGAGCCGGCCGCGTTCTACGATTGCATGGCGTTCACCTCGCCGCGGCATGGGGTGGCGATGAGCGATCCCGTGGATGGGAAGTTTCGGCTGGTGGAGACGGATGACGGGGGACTGTCGTGGGGGGTTGTTGATCCGGCCGGGATGCCGCCTGCCGAGGAGGGCGAGTTTGGGTTTGCGGCTAGCGGGACGTGTCTTACCGCCGGGGCCGGGGACAGGATGTACCTGGCGAGCGGCGGGGTTGATCCGGGGAGGGTGTTTCGGAGTGGTGATGGTGGGCGGAGCTGGGAGGTCGCGGACACGCCTATCGCGGGGGGAGCGACGGCGGGGGTGTACTCGGTGCAGTTCCGGGACGCGAAGCACGGAATTGCTGTCGGGGGTGATTATATGGTGCCTAATATCAGTGTTGATACGGCTGCATGGTCGGATGATGGGGGTGCTACGTGGACAGCGGCGAGTGTCTTACCCGGGGGGTACAGATCGGGCGCTGCGTGGGTGCCCGGTCTTTGCGGGGTTGCTGTTGCGGTTGGACCGACGGGGTCCGATGTCACGCTCGACGAGGGCAAGACGTGGGCTACGTTCGACAATGGGTCCTTCGATGCTGTCCAATGCCCTCAGGCTGGTGTGTGCTGGGCTTCGGGGACCGGTGGCCGTGTCGCGAGACTCAAGTTCGACTAAGTGGCAGCCGCGGCGCATGTATGGCGATGTGGATGTGTCAAAATGATGCTAGCTCGTGCATGCTCTCAATGGAGGAGACTACATTTCTCGACCTAAAGGGGATCGAAGCGCGATAAGCGGTTGCTACGGATAAGGTGTTGAAACAGATGAGCTCACACCAAACGTGACTAGACAAAACAATGGGCAAGGAAATAGGGGACGCATCGTCCGACGAGTATCGCTCGGAAGACTTTGGTGATGGGCATGCACATGTTAACCTTTGGAAGCGTGATTATCCCTTTTCCTGCAAGCCTCCAATATTTGGCGTGCTCCCGCGAACTCGAACTCAGCCAAGGTCTCTTCCCAGAGAACATCCATGATCTCTTTGCCGTCTGGTTGATACACCAGCTTCGTGAATCTGCTTCGAGAGTCAGCAGAGCCGGAATGCCAGTTGGAATAGACTTACGGATGGATTTCCCAGTCCATGAGGAAGCACCCATGAGACTCCTTCCCCTTGACCACCGCAGCATCAACATACATCCACGCTCCGTCGTCAACCGACCTTCCCCAGAAGCTCGTCCAAGCTCCCAGGACCCAGCCAATGATACCCTTGGCATCTCTTTGCAGGCCGGTGCCCTTGACCATCCCCGGTTCAACCAGGTTAACGATCACATCGTCGGCGTTTAGGTACTCCAGCATACGGACGAAGAACAAGTGGCCCAGCATCTTGGAGCTGAAGTACCTGTCCGGCGGATCGAAGGGGAAGATCTCAGGATCATCGAAGGATGCCAGGAATGGTCGCTTGTCTCGGTTGCTGAGCTTAGCGAACAGGGCCGTGCCAGAACTCACGATGGTGAGTCGACCGGGTCTGCCAGGTGGCGCTTTGCTCTTGCAGATGGGCAGCATGAGGATGGCCAGGAGGAAGGTGGAGAGGTAGTTGACCTGGAGTATCTCTTCGTGCCCGGTCTCGGATTTGGTGAACTTGAGGTGCATAAGACCTGAGTTGAGGATTGTGATGTCCAGGCGGGGGAGTTCGGCTTCCGCCCGGCGACAGAATGCTTGGATGGATGGGTAGGAAGTCATCTCGAGCAGCCAAACTTCGATTTTCGCCGTGGGGAAGTCGGCGCGTAGTTTGGCCGCAGCTGAGTCTCCTTTCTCTTGGTTCCGGACTGCGACGATGAGGTGCGACAGCTTCAGCGAAAGGAGGTGGTGGGCAGCTTGGTAGCCTAGGCCGGAGCTGGCGCCGGTGATGATGGCTACTTGGCCAGATAGATCCGTGCCTACGGGAGCCCGACGAGGTTTGACAAGGTACTGGGACTTGATCAGCGCCCACACCAGAGACGTAGTCGCTTCATCGCCCAGTTTCATGGACTTGGAGGCCATGGTGAAGGTGTACTAGCTTGTTTGTTCGGCTCCATGACAGCCACAAAGCCTGAGCAGCATGTGTGCCCTTATGTAGGCGCTCGAATCCATGCCAATCGGCTCTGGACGCAAGGAATTATTACGAGACAGTCTCCTAGGGTGATACATTGGCGAGAGGAACTGATGAACTGGACATCCAAGGCGGGACCTTTTCCGAATTAGGAAACCAACTCTAGCCTTGGCATTACTTAACCCGAGCCGCTAACCTTCTAACGAGGCCCGTGTCGGCCCCACATGGTGGTGTCTATCTGGGACATTGCCCCGGGGTTCCGACTCGCCATGAAAACATTCAGAATGAGAGCACTTGCATCGCGCTTCCTCCGCGACAGATGATTGTGACGCGGATATGTCTCACCAAAAGAGGCAAGTAACTGCAGACTTGGCGCCGTCATCCCCTGACCCTTTCCTCATTGCCACGAGCCTGGACAGCATCAGACCCGACGCGAAGTCCCGAAAGTTCATCCGGCGTTATGTCACAAAAGGGAAGAAGCTGAACAAGCGAGCGCCCCGGAGACGCGCTTTGAGATCGTTTTTTGGGGGCAAGGATTCAGCCTGTCCCGGTGACTCAGGAGTCCTCTCGAGACAACCCACGTTGGAGATACTGGAGCCTGGAGTGCTGCAGGTCCTCCATGACTGTACGTGTACGGCTCTCTTCGTACTCGTCACTATCTGCTAACTCTCTTAGTCGTGCCACTCATGGTCAAGGTGATGTACCCGACAGAGCAGTGCATCGACCTGGCGACGGAGAATCAACACTGGCACGACGACTTTGCCAATGATACCCCTTACGCCCAGTGCGTCTCATCTCTTGCTCAAATCCACTTTGACGTGATCAAGAGTCATGACCCGCTGTCCCTGAAGCTGTTCCACACTAGCAACTCAATTGGCCGGCTTCGGAAGCAGATAGCAGAGCCCAACCTGGTGGTTACGGACTCATTGATCTTCACCGTCGTTGCCCTCACTCTGATGTCCGAAGCCTCCAACGAGCTTGGCGATGCACTGACGCATCTGCGCGGACTGAAGGCCATGATCGACCTAAGAGGCGGCATAGGGGCGCTTGCCCGTAAGCGCTCCCTACAAATCAAGTGTTGCAGGTCCGTCTACCCCTCGTTTCTGCATGCGCGCGGCTCAATGCTTATTGTTGCTAGAATCGATCTCGCTCTCGCCATGCGGACGGGAAACAACCCGCTTTTCTTCGACACGGACAGCCTCACATGGAAACCCTATCTCGCCGACCAGATCAAGGGACAGGCGAGTCCATGGCATGCTCTGGTCGACGCGCCCGACATCCGACTAGTCAACGTCTGGCTCGATCTCCGCGAATTCACCATGTCGGTCAACCTCGCGCGCCAGACGAAACGGAAGATCTCCCCCGTCCTCTTCCAAGAGGTCCTGATATCGGTGCAGTACCGGCTGCATCATCTCGACTTTAGCAGCCACGACCCACAAGAGACTCTACGACTTACCATGCTCGCCTTTTCAGCCAGTCTGTTTCTCGACGTTCATTCCCATCCGCTGCGCTACGAGCAGCTTGCCAGCGCTCTCAGGAAGTCTCTGCAAGCTTTCCCACGCAAGGACGATAGGTCCTGTCTCGAACTCGAACTCTGGCTTCTCTTCATCGCCCGGATGGCCGTGCTGAACACGCGCGAAGACCAACCTTGGCTAGAGCAAAGACTGCGCGCCACCGCGCGGGACTTGAGGGTCTCAACTCGGGCCGAAGTAAGGCAGGTCCTGAAGGGCTTCCTATGGGTGGACATGCTCCACAACAGACGCACCGAAGCCATCTGCGATACCACGAAGAGCTTGGACATCGTCCACCCCGGCTGAAGTGTTACCTGGGCACTTGAGCGCTGCCACCGCCGTGAGCAACATAGGGGACACTCCCCGTCTTTACGGTTGCAGCGTGGCAAATGTTGCTTGAGACATGAGGCGCGAAGAGGTGCTCACATCTTCCGTAAGGCGTCGCAGCCATCGCAACGTCTCCGGCGTGACTGGATCGTTAACATCCCAAGTTGTTCTGGACGCAACGCTCGCAGTCCCTAAAGATCCTGGCCGTCTCGCTCGTTGAGTGGGAAGATCCAACATACGCTGACCGGCTGTTCCGGTCGCTGAGACGTTACTCGGTCGGGGGGTGCATGCAAGAGAACACCCACGCAAGCATCTTGTACCTTTGAAGGTCAGGCGGTCGGCGAAAAGAAGCCCCTTTCCGCTCTCCCGTTGCTACACCTAATCTCCCTTTGCGAGACCTTGAAGGGATTTGAGGAGAGTCACAGTTGGGACCAGAATGACCCTGCGGCATCTACTAGTCATTGCGGGCGGAATAGGTCGGAAATAGGTACTGTGATCAGCCTAATTGGCAGAGGGGTCTCGCAGGTGGTCTCTTGGCGGTGGGACGTTGATTTAGAGTTCGGAGACGGAAGTGGTGGGCTTTCTTGGTGGGCCTCAACTCCAAACTCATGTAGCTTAGTAAGCTGCAACACCCCCAAAAAAAAAGTTCTCTTATCTCGTTGCAGGTCATCAGTCATTTGTGCCCCAGCAGCTTGCCTGCTTACTGACCTTTGGACTTTCTGAGGAAATAGCTCTTTCACAATGGGCGAGACCACCGAAGCGGCTGCGCCGCATAACACATTTGACGTATGTATGCTGGAGCCCTCGCTGTTCGCCCTTCGAACCAGTTCATCACTGACAGGCAATATCTAGACCATCTTGGTGCTCGATTTCGGATCCCAGACCAGTCATCTCATCCTCCGTCGCCTGAGATCGCTCAATGTGTATGCGGAGATGCTCAGCTGCACCACCAAGCTTGCGGATCTTACCTGGAAGCCTGTTGGCATCATTCTTAGCGGAGGTATGTGTTCATTCCGTCCAAATACGATGCAAGCTCAGCCCTCTAACACCTACTAGGTCCATCCTCCGTCTACGATGAGGGAGCTCCCCGTGAGTGCTCCACGTACTTACGGGCCAGTCAATTGTCTAACGGGAACCAGATGTCGATCCTGCGGTCTTCGATCTTGGCGTCCCCATCCTGTAAGTTGCTACATGGGCTGCTGACACGGATGTATGGTCCGCTGATAAGCCAAGGGGTATCTGCTACGGTTGCCAGGAAATCGCCTGGCGTATCGACTCGCACAATGTCGCGCGCGGTACTACGCGGGAGTATGGCGAGACGGACCTTGCCATCCACAAGGTTTCCCCCCACGCCGACCGGCTGTTCGAGGGCCTGGGGGACTCCCTACATGGTGCGTCTCCCCTCTATCCCGGGATGAACACGACTCTCGTCCGTCTAGGGCTTACACTGATCTGACACTCACTGCTCGCCAGTCTTCATGAGTCATTTCGACAAGCTTGTTCGTCTTCCTGAGGGCTTCGTGACCATCGCTACCACGAAGAACGCAGAGTTCGCTGGCATCGCCCATGAGTCGAAGCCCATCTTTGGTTTGTACTTCCCGGTCGTGGCAGACTGGTCAAGAACGAGCTGACGAGTATCGACGACAGGAATCCAGCTCCACCCCGAGATCTCCCACACAGCGCGGGGGACCGACATCCTCCGTAATTTCGCTATCGGAATTTGTGGCGCTCGCGCAGATTGGAAGATGGAGAGCTTTACCGAGAAGGAGATTATCCGGATCCGGAAGCTCGTCGGAGACACCGCCCAAGTCGTATGTGTTTCTTCCTCTTCCAGCCTGCAAGGGGACTTACTCACTAGCCTACAGATTGGGGCCGTCTCCGGCGGTGTCGATAGTACAGTAGCCGCAAAACTGATGCAGGAAGCCATCGGCGACAGGTTCCATGCTATCCTCATAGATACCGGTAAGAGACAGGATCGATGGGACATTCTCACAGGCATAATATCGGTTCTCTAATTTCTGCCCCTATAGGTCTGATGCGTCTGAACGAATGCCAGCAAGTCAAGGAAATTCTGAAGCAGCATCTCGGTATTAACCTTACTATTGTGGATGGGTCCGAGCTCTTTCTTGGCCGTCTTGCCGGAGTTACGGAACCTGAGGCTAAGCGGAAGATTATCGGCGGGACTTGTGAGTTACCACTTGGGAAGCCTGCTGGCTCATCATGCTGACTCGGATAGTCATCGACCTCTTCGAGATTGAGGCGCTCCGGTAAGCCCTCACTTTATCAGAATCTGCTAGAGAGCTGTGGAACACTAAGAAGAGACACTTCCAGAATTGAGAAAGACGCAGAGAACACCCCTTTTGCCGGCAAGGTCGAGTGGTTCCTCCAAGGGACCCTCTACGGTCAGTTATCGAATCCATCTGCTCGATTTATAGGGTCATCGTAGCTAATCCTCGCGCAGCCGATCTCATCGAGAGTCTCAGCTTCAAGGGGCCTTCGGCTACGATCAAATGTATGTCTAGCCCCTTCTTCGTACGCTTTAAAGAACCATGACTAACACCCTTACAGCCCACCATAACGCCGGCGGTCTCCCAGCGCGGATGCAGAACGGCGTACGTTGGACTCCGCGGGGTTCGTGGAAATCGAGGCTAACATCAATAACAGGAGGCGCAGCTTAAGCTGCTTGAGCCCCTTCGGGAGCTGTAGGTCCATCGCTGAAGCCCCTTGTCGCGCCCGGTTACTGACATTTGTCGCAAAGATTCAAGGACGAGGTGAGGGCTTTTGGTCGCCAGCTGGGAATCCACGAGGATCTCATCATGAGGCATCCGTTCCCGGGCCCTGGCCTCGGCGTGCGGATCATTGGGGAGATCACGCCCGAAAGGGTCGAGATCACGAGGAAGGCCGATCATATCTTCATCTCAATGATCAAAGAGGCCGGTATCTACAACGAGGTTCGCGTTTAACGCCCCGACGTTCTTGAAATGATTGCTAATAGGAGACAGATCACCCAAGCCTATGCTGCACTTGATACGAACAGAGGTTTGTCTTTTATCTTGGCCCTTAAAACTTGAGCATGGCTGCGATACCAAGCCCCCCAGCACATAGGACATTTTGCTTACTGAGGTTCGTGCCGTAGCCGTGGGTGTGCAGGGAGATTCCAGGGTCTACGGATATATCTGCGTCCTGAGAGCTGTGACCAGCTTGGACATGATGAGCGCCGAGCCGTACGAATTCTCGTGGACTCTCCTCAAGGCCATCACCAGGCGGATCATCAACGAAGTCGACGGCGTTGCCAGGGTTGTCTATGATACCACATCGAAGCCTCCCGGTAAGACGGCCCTCTCCCTCTTCTCCTCCTAAAGGTCTCGACACGCATGTGATGCTAACCACCGTAGGCACGATCGAATTGGAGTGAGGAAGTACTCGGATGGTGTGGATAGACTGATTCCTCGGCTGCGTTCTTGACACGTACCTACTTGCCTTGCGTTGAGATTGATGCATAGACTCGGGACATTAAATGGTAGCTGAATCAAAGCTAGTGGCCCTGCACCACCATGAACTGGCAACGCGGTCTCCGCTTTGGTAGGCGTGCAGCAAGTACAGACCTCTTACTGTTAGAGTACGCAAGGTCCGGTTCCCCCACAGCTGCCCAGACTGTGCTCCCATTTGGTGTAGCGGCATTGAACAGCTCTCCTCGGGTGGCGGTGGGACGTACCCTGCCACATATTGCGTTCTGAATCCTGCCCAAGTGGCGGCCGTGAATCGAGCCTTAGGACACTGGCCAGAGCGCATGGATATTCCTGGCAGAGATCCCCCTTGGGGCGACGCAGGTCTCGATCTTTACCTAGAGCCGATGAGTGTGCAAAGTCACAGAACACGTACTTTGACGCACCATGGTGGACTAAAGCTACTCCTACTTTCACCCTTAAGGACTCCTCTCCAGATCAGAAATAATATCACATTCTACCGTAGCTGGCTGATGCTTATTCCGAAGCACGCAAGAACATGAGTGACCCCAGTGAAAAAAAACGACATATAGACAAAATCCAAGCTTGGATATTTCCCAAGAGAATGAATCAGAAAAGTCGAGAAGTGTATGTGGCCCCTCAACTCCGAGCAGAAAAAAGCACACAAATATGCTGCCCAGGCCTATCCACCGCAACGGAACAGACAAAGTCCTCCATCACATACCGACATCTGTGGTATCGTGATGCGTAACCCGAGCCCTTGCCATGTCCTCCTCGATCGACGAGAATCATGGTTCCCTTCGCTTCCGCTTGCTCAACGTGACGGAGTGTCGGTCTACCACCGACCGCACAACGGCCATCCCGCCTTGGGTCTCGTGCCCCGTGGTGGACTGTTACTCCTTCATCTTGACGTAGTTGCTAGGAAAGATGCCATGCCGCGTGCCGATCTGTCCAGTCCTGTCGTGTCACAGTATTAGCCTCCGTCACGTTCCTCTCCATTCCGTCCCATCGTCTGAGAGGGGGTGGGGGCTGGCTACTCACCACCAATCATTGTCGCTATCCGTCTTCTTCAGCACGGTAATGACATCTCCCTTCTTAAACGCAAGGTCCCCGGGCTGATCACCGTCAAAGTTAAACATGGCCACCGCCTCGTTCTTCCGCAGCATGGCCGCCTTGGCGCCAAAGTTGGGCTTCGGCGCCGCCGGCCGTCCGGGCCCGGCCTTTTGCGCGCCGAAGCCTGATTCTTGCCTGTCATTGTCGAAACCTCTGCCGGCGTTGTACGTGTTGGACCGCGAGTTGGAGCCGAACCGGCTGATGGGGGCGGCGTCGTACTGGTCGTCCTGCCAGGTGTTGGCGCGCCGCGGGCGGCCGTACTCGTCGTGGCCCCTGTTGTCGTCTCCTGCTCCCGCCCCTCCGTCGCGGCGCTGGCCCTCGCCGTAGGCGCTGCCCGTCCTGCCGTTCCAGACCACGTCGTCGCGCGACTCGTCGTAGACGGGTATGTCGTTGTACATGCCCGTGTCGACCGAGGCGGCGGGCGGGAGGCCGTTGAAGGCGCGGGAGTTCAGGATGGCGAGAAGAGGGGCGGCGGCGGGTGGGGGCCGCTCTGCGCCGCTGAGCAGCTCCCGGGCGGAGATGGGCCTGCCGTAGAGCTTCGTGTTGGCGTCTTTCCGCTCGACGATGGCGGACCCCTCGAGGGAGACTCCCGCAAAGAGGCCCTTTGTCTTGGAGTAGCTGAATATGCCGGCCACGCTCCTGAGGGAGGCGGCGCCGGCGGCCTCGGCGTTGCGACCGACTGGCCCCGCGGCGATGGAGACGTTGCCGCCTAGCGTGAGGGAGCCGGCCTGGCTGAAGGTCTTGACGGCGCTGGAGTCGTTGAGGATGAAGACGAAGTCGGTCAGCTCGATGCCGATCTGGCCCCCGAACCCGCCGCCCGCCGTAGCGATGGCGGTAGGCGCGCTCCAGCTGCCGTCGGGGAGGCGCGCGATCACGAGCCCGGAACCGAAGCGGGCGGAGCCGAGGAAGCCGGCCTTGATGACGGTTAGGATGGCGAGGCCCTTGGCGTTGGCGAGGACGGACGGGGGGATGACTTTCTCGGGGCTGAAAGCTTGTCGGGGGTCGATGAAGGAGGCGAGGATCTTGCCGCACTTTTTACATTCCGCTGGAGAGGGGGGAGGGACGGTCAGTTGGTTATCCTTTCGCACCCGGGTTCGGGTTCGGGCCACTGCTGCGGAAGCACCGGAAGATGTGTGACTTACACGCCATAGACGACGGAAGCGGGTTGTTGAGGCCCATGGTTGCGAGTGTCGGGGAGGTATGATCGCTCGGAAGGGTATCTCAGGTCACGGCGACTGTCGTAGGGATGTAGATCGAGTGCCTGCGAAGCAACTCTTCACGTGTGGTTTATCAGGATACTCGAGAGGATGAGAATAAGTGGGGTTAGTAGAAGACGTATGAGGGGCGCCAGTTGCCTAGCGCTTGGCGGGTGAGACTCTTCGGGGCGAGATGCACCGGAGGGTAACAGTTTTATATGATGTAGAGGATAATGATATTGTCAGTTAAAAAGTAAACTGCGCCGCGGTGAATTATGTGGACGAAGGCAATAGCCACGCGTCCGATAAGGCTGTGAAGTGCCCGCTGAGGAGAAGCTCGAAAGACCCGATGGGCCCAACGTAGCGATGTCATCGGACATGGGGCCGCCGACTTTGGGATTCCCCAGAAATTTCCATGCGGGCGCCGGGCATCAGCGGAACCCCACAGTGGCTTCGTCTTGAAGTGTGGCTGAGAAGTGGCCTTATCGGGGATAAGCGCCAGACCATCGTCATCAGTTTCATCGCTTTCTCCTATTCTCGGCTTCAACCGAACGACGACAGGAACAAGACCCAATCAAGGACCTACCGGACACCAACAAGATAGCGCAAAGAAATATCTTCGACTGCTTCGATATTAGAGTTCATACACTGCGCTGCACCGACAGCAGCGGAACAACCCACCACAATGTCCGAAGCCTACGAGCGAGAGCGCCAGAACAATGCCCGCCTGGACGAGCTGGCCTCTAAGGTCTCCGCCCTACGCGGAGTGACGATCGATATCTTTGATGATGCGCGAGAGCACGGTGTCATTGACTCTACGGTATGGCCACCCCTGGATCAGGTCTTGATACCCGACGGTGATACTGACCCCTTGTTGCTTAGTCCGACACATTCTCGTCCATGTCCACGTCCCTGAAAGGCTCGGCAGGCCGGCTAGGACGCATGGCCGCGTCAGGAAATAAAGTTGCTATACTCAAGCTATCGGGGATACTTATCGGCATTGTGCTGGTGCTGTACTATATCTGGAGGCTGTTCTTCTGAACTTGACCATGACGGCAACGCGGATTTGTGACTTCAAGATGGGACGCTTTACACTCGTGTGCGAAGGAACCTTGGTGGGGACGAACACGTGGTGGCGCTGGATCGTGGTGAACAGCGATGAAGTCAAGGGTGCACATCGTCCTGTGCTGAGAAGGCGCTCATGGGATGGAATCAAAGGTGAAGCGGACCGGTTCGATTAAGCATAGCATGGTGTTAGGGAGTTCAGTCATTTTGGCAACAACGCGGGCATGTACAGATACGGCTGTCTCGGGAATGCGGTTACTCTAGGTTCTGGTCTAGGTGTAAATCATCATGCAAAACCTGTTCATGTCGTGTGGTGGAGACCAGCATCATTCAAGAAACTCGCTTCCATATTCCGCCCTCGAAGACCCAAGTCAAAAGCGCAGCTCTACTCCCAGACGTTCGAGAACAGGTCATCATTGCCGAACCCAGATGGCTTTGCGGCGCCACTCGCAGGGGCCCCAGTACTGCTCGTCCATCCGCCGAACTCCTCATCAGCAGCCACCTTCGGAGCCGGCGCAAATCCGCCCGAAGCACCCGGCACGATGCTTTGGCTAGCAAAGTTGCCCCAAGGGTCGCTGCTAGCTGCTGCCGTGGTCGCGGGCTTGGGGATATCGGGGCTCTTCTTCACCTCGGGTGCAGCCCAAGCGTTTCCACCCCATACATCGGCGCCGGACAGGTTACTGTTGAGGCCTGCGGGCACGGCCGCCGCCGGCTGGGGTTGGGGCCTGGGTTGCGCGGGGGTAAGATTGAACACGGAACTCACGGTCGATGGCTGAGGCGCAAGGGTGCTCGTCTGAGGTGCTGCTGCCGGCGAGGCCGGGCTGGCGAAGTCGAATAGGTCCTCGAGACCGGATGATGCTGGCTTTGCAGCCGGCTTCGGGGCTGCTGCAGGGATAGCTGGAGTGCTGAACGCGCCGAAGCCGCTCAGGCTGCCGCTAGAAGGCTTCGGCTGATGTGATGAGGCGGATGGGGCTGGCTTGGGATCGAAGAAGCCACCACCAGTCAAGCTGGAGAAGGAGGACGTGTTGGTTTGCGCAGCCGGCCGGCTGCTGGTAAATCCGCCAAGGCTGGCGAAGGCGTCATTCTGCGGGCTCTTGGGCGGACTTGTAGGGTGCGGAGATGCTCCGAAGCTCAAGCTGCTGAAGGCATCGTTGAGACCTCCAACTGAGCCCTGAGGTTGATGGCCGAGCCCAGGAGACTGCATGCCACCAAAGGAGGCGTTAGAAATATGCGAAGCTTGTTGCTGCGGCGGTTGTGGCCGCGGAGCTGTGGCATAGAGGGAGAGGATGGACTGTTTCAAGTCCGGCCGCGACTGGCTCGCAGTGGCCGGAGCACCAGTAGTACTCGCAGGCCGAGGGGGAGCAGCAGTCTCTGTGCCGAAGAAGTCTAGTCCGAGTAATGAGTCCTTGGTGTCCTTGGCGCTGGTCGTCTTTGGAGGCGCCGGGTTAGCCTTGGGCGGGACCTGGCCCGCACTTGGTCCGGCCGACGTCGCTCGTGGCGGCACATCACCTCCAATAAGGTCTGCCACAGGTGGAGGAGCGGTGGCACGAGGGGCAGCCGTCTGGCCAATGGATGCTTTCCTGGCAGACTCCCGGCGGTCGAGGTTCTGCTTCTCCTTCACCACGCTCAGGGGCACATCATCGTCACCGTCCACGTCCAGTGTCGCCGGGTCCGGCATGGGCCCGTCCATAACCCATCTCTTCAACTCGTACTTTGTGCGGATAAAGTTCTCGATCTTGGCCTCGGAAGGCACGTGGCCCGGTGCGAGCTTCGCCTCCCAGTACTTGTTGGCGCGCGCATTGCCCCAGCTCAGAATACTCTGTAGCTGCTCGTCTGTCCAGGAGTCCAGGTCGACGGACTTGACCCTGCTAATGTGTGTGCCCATGCCTCGGTGGATGCCCGAGCAGCGAATGCAGATGAAGACGCCCAAGTTCCAGCTCGCCCATCGTGGATCTGTGCTCCGGTAGCGTCAGCAGGAATCTCAGCCAGCGACTCACGATAAGCTGTGACTCACGCTTGTTGCGCTTGCAGTCGGCGCACACTTTATTGCATTCCAACTTGAGCAGGGACTTGATGGTTTGCTGATTCTGGGCAGCTCGTTCCGCCGCCGGGTTGGGAGGGCGCCTCGACATTTTGGGAACACGCGGGAAGCGTGGCTGCTGGATTTCCGCTCGGTTCTTTGACGGGCACGGTAAGGATTCGAACGATTACCTATAGGCGAGGTCGATGGTCGAGGAAGTCGAGGCCGTTGTGCGTATGGAATTCAGAGTGGTTGGATTTAGGCCGCCCCGAATCGGTGCCACTTGTGAGATGAGGTCAATGCAGCCACATTTGCAAGCTGGATAAAGTGGGGCTTCGATTACGCTTAATTGCATGCGACAGGACATTGAAGTGATGATAAGGTACGTTAACTTTGAACCACGTCCCAAATCTTGCCGGTCTGGATCTGCTAATAGGTAATTTACTCTTCAGTTGAACCATATCGCAGCAACCCAAGCCGAGGGCATTATTTCTACTCCTGACGGCTGTGGAACGACAATAATTTGTCCAGGTCTGTCCCTGTCTTGCGTTGGTCAACCTGACATGTCAGATCAACTACGTAGGCTGCAAGTTCGAAAGAATTAATCATCATTTTTCCAACCCGCCGAATGTATGTCTAGGTCTAGTTGTAATCATCGCATTTGGTATCCATCGCAGAAGCTCCTCCGTTGCAGGTTGTTGCCCCCAAACAACCTAATCTAGCCAGTCCCACCTGTTTCGGGACAAGCCGCCTTAGCCACGCCTCCATCTGTGACGCAACCACTCGGTGGGGTTTCGGGCTCATGCACTGATTCCAAACCTCACTCAGCCCTCAGGTATTTGTCAGAGCAGAGCTTCATCCAGAGACTCATGCTCAAATACATATACACAGCATCAAATCCGTCTGTTGTCCGACAGACACACAATATAAAACTCTCTCACATGCGCTTCCATCCCTTTTCTTCGGTGATCCGCACACTGTTCGCCCTCTCGTCCCTCTCCACCTTCTCAAGAACCAGAGCATTCCAAGTCTCACCTCGCATCTCGACACTGCGATCGATGCCATCCATCCCCATCCTCGGCAGTCTGTTTGGCTCATCAAGTAACAACACCGAGAAGATGTCCTTTCCCGTCGATAAAAGCGACCAAGAGTGGCGCGCAGTCCTCAGTCCACGTAAGTTTCGCCATCACCACCACCCACCACCACCACCTCACCCCTTAACATGTCTTACTCTAGAACAATTCCGCATCCTGCGCCAAAAGGGAACCGAAGCCCCCGGCTCGGGAACCTACGACAAGCACTACCCGGATAAAGGCGTGTACACGTGCGCCGGCTGCGACGCGCCGCTGTACAAGGCCGACACCAAGTTCAAGTCCGGGTGCGGCTGGCCGGCCTATTTCGATAGCATCCCCGGCGCCGTCAAGCGCATCGAGGACAGCACCCTCGGCATGGTCAGGACGGAGATCGTGTGCGCCAACTGCGGCGGCCACCTGGGCCATGTGTTCAAGGGGGAGGGTTTCCCCACGCCCACGGATGAGAGGCATTGTGTTAATAGTGTTAGTCTGAAGTTTTCGCCTGAGGACAAGGTTGAGAGTAAGGCTTAGATGACCTAGCCTTGGGAGGAGGGGTGTAATGATATACGGTGCTTGCTGTAGCGTATGAGGTCTTGTGGTTGGATCAGTGGTGTTCAAGGGGTTGAGGGAGGCTACTGGGACGGCGTCTTGCAAATGTATAATTGTATGAGGTGGTTGTTATGAAATGAGAAGAATGAAGCGGTCAATACTGCGCTCGAGGGACGAAACAGACATATCAGGTAGCCGTACGACTGCTAGCTTTCCAAGCCTAAAGATGCTGCAATGTTCCAGAAGGACATGGTCCGTTTCATTCTGGCGTTTGCGGATTAAAGAGCACGGTTCACAATGATCATACATCCAAAATGAGCGGCTGTTGACTTGCTTTTCAATGTGATCTCCTTACAAGTCCATCATTCCCTATATTGTGAACAGTCTATTAAGAGAACTGAATATCACACACAAAATCTAGAAAGGGTTAGTTGCTGAAATTGATTCCATCCTCCATTCAGCCAGCCCTTCCGTCATGAACCCCACAGTCTTGTCATCACACGCCGGAAGCAGATGAGCACTTACCTTGCTTCTCCCGGTCGAGCTTCCACTCTGGTCCGGCAAGAGACCACTCCTTCTTGTGAAGAGTCCAGTCCGCTTCGTCGAGTGCCCACTTCGCCTTCTCAGTGTCGAAACTCCAGTCCTTCGCAGCGCGTAAATCTTTTCGCTCGAAGCCGTACCGATCGCTGTCAATTTCCGCCGGGGAAGCAGTCAGCTCGCGCGCGAACATGGGAGCGTTCCCCCTCCAGCTCCGCACAGTCCGCTGGGGAAGATGCCAGCTCGTACGCGAACAAAGGAGAATCCCCCTCCAATTCCGCAGGCAGAGAACTTCCAGTCAGATCAGTACCCGACGGGCTGCTCGACCAGACGCCAATATCCAGCCCCGACATAGCGATCATCAAGTCCCGCAACCCCGCGACCTCAGTCTTAACGCCGACACCGTGACGGTCGCGGTGTCGCTTCAGGAAGGCCTTCAACCGCGCAGTGGCGTACGGCGCGTTATAAGCGTCAAGCTGGCTCAGGGGGCCGAAGACACCGCCCGTCTCAAAGGTGGGGCTGTCGAGCTCCGGCTCGGGGAGGGCGGGCTTAGCAGTCTCGGGTTTGGGGACGATAGGCAGCTTGTCGGGAGCGCCGTGTTTGGCGCACTTGTCGCATAGCTTGTCGGCGGTATCCACCTCGACCATGGTCCAGTCTGTGTTATCGCATTGGTGCCGGCCTACTCGCTTGTACCATGCTGCCTGGCAGGTGATGGTGTCGGTGAAGAACCGGACCTGGCAGCGTTTGCAGCGGTAGCGGGTGGTGATGTGGTTGCACATCGTTGGGGACGAGGTGGTAGATTCGGTAGAGCTTGAGTAGCTGGGGTTGCGAACGGTTGAAGGTTTAGATATCCGGGGGAGGGATGTGCTGGGGTAGCAGACCTTGAGCCTCGAGTGCCCTGAGGACAGGGCCTGAAGATGAGATATGTCATGGCCTGAACGATCAGAGTAGCTGCCTTTCCACGGTTTAAACTGGACGACACAATTGTTGCCATTGTCGTCTTTGTCTTATTGCTTTGTGACTTGTCCTGCGTCATTGCTAAAAGGGGTGTT
>Ga0209127_100185_pt1 | contig 22801 bp, 10 predicted proteins | sample LakSupMetagenome_FD_187469 | JGI IMG/M metagenome (GOLD analysis project Ga0209127, IMG submission 187469) | Freshwater microbial communities from Lake Superior, Canada - Sta WM archaea (SPAdes) (version 2) | ecosystem: Environmental > Aquatic > Freshwater > Lake | place: Lake Superior, Canada...
GAGCGCTGGCGGCATCGCTTCCACCTTGAAGTCTAGAACCGAAGTTACCACTCGGCTCTAGAACGTTGATGTTGTTCGATCCGACGTAGTTCTGGGCCAGTCCGATGATGGTCTGCTGCAGAGACGCCTCGCCGTGATGATAGGCAGTGTGCCTGCTGACATAGCCCGCCAGCTCAACGACCTTCTGATCCTTCACCAGGTTCATCTTGAAACAGGCGTACAAGACCTTGCGCTGACCGGGCTTGAGGCCATCGATCATCGACGGGATAGACCGAAGATTGTCGGCCATACTAAAGAGGATCAGCTCCTTCTGGACGAAGTCCGAGTAGGTGATCTGCTTCGTGGACTGGTCAAGGTACGTGCCCGGAACGAAGTTACCGAGCCACTCCTTTCTGGCGTCTGCCTTCTTCTTGGAGAAAACAAGCTCAAACAGGTCGACTTCTTCCGACTTCATAGTGCTGAACTCCTTCAGATGGTCGTCCAGATTGGTGAAGTAGACCTGGGCATCTTCGCTGGTGCTGGTACCCAGACCTTTGAAGTACTTGTAGTCCCATCTCTTGATCTCGTGCTTGTGCTGCTCCTTCCACTCCTCGTACTGCGGCATACTGTAAAACGACTTCAGCTTCGTGGGCTTCTTCGGGTTGCTTCCCTGCCACACTTTGACAACGGGCGTGATGAACTCTCTGAAAAAGTCTGGGATCTTCAGCAGGGACGGGTACTGCACTTGGAGCCAGTTGATCAGTAAGCCTTTGATATGACTACCATCGTGATCCTGATCGGCCATGATCATGAGGTGACCATATCGGAGGGCCTTGGTGTCAGTGTACACTGTCTTGTGCTTGAGACCAAGGATCTGCTTGATAAACTGGATTTCCTTGTTGTTGGCGATCTGCTCCGTGGATGCGTCACGCACGTTCAGCATTTTCCCGCGCAGTGGGAAGACGCCAATCTTGTCCGGGTCGAGAATGGCACGACCAGCCACGGCCAGACCTCTGGCTGAGTCACCTTCTGTCAAGATCAGAGTACACTCGTGGCCCCTCTTGGTACCCGCCAAGTTGGCATCGATGAGCTTCTCGTTGCTGATTCTCGAACGTCGGTTGCCGTCACTCTTGGCCATCATCTTATCGGCTTTCTTCTCGGCGAAGTGCATGATGTTGGTGATGGCTTCAGTTGCTCGGACCTTCTTCAAGAAGCCCTCGGTAAGGACGCACTTGGTTCCAAAGGAGCTCATCTTGGACGTCAACTGCTCCTTGGTCTGCGAGTTGAAGGCCGGGTTGTCGATCAAAGCGCTCACGAAGATGAAGATGTGGTTCCGAATGTGGTTGGACTTGAGGGTATGGCCCTTGGATTTCTTGTTCAAGTCCTTGAGGAGAGCCGCAACGATTTGGTCGGCAATGTAGTTGACGTGGGTGCCACCGGAAGTCGTGGCGATGGAATTGACGAATGATACTTGCTGGAAAGAGCCGTCGGAGACGGTGAAAGCCACCTGCCACCGTTCGGTCGGCGTCTCGAAGATGACGCTTGCGGGCATCGGCTCGCCGTCGTCGCCCAAGATCGCATCGTCCCGTTCCTTGGCGATGGCCTTGGCGTACATGGAGCAGTACTTCTTGAAGTCGACCTTGAGGAGCTCGTCATTCAGATGTACCTTGATGCCCTTGACTGTGCCCGCCATGTCGTAGACGCGGCGCGTGAGTAGAGCCTCCAGATCGTCATCAATGCCATCAGGCATGCCGAACTTGGTGTAGTCGGGCGTGAACGTGACACGGACGAAGTCCTGCGTCTTGTTTGACGTGATCTTGGCCTTCTCCATCCTGGTCATGTTCTTGGTCCATGTCTGCTTGTACCGCTTTCCGTTGGAGGAATCTTGCACCTCCAGGTGGAACTCGGTGCTGAAGACGTTGCAAAGCTTTGCACCATAACCGTTGCGGCCTCCGACAGTCTTCTTCTCGTCGTCGTCGAAGTTGGATCCTGCAAGGAGATGACCGAACACCATCTCGGGGATATAAACCTTCTCCTTCTGGTGCATCTCGACAGGGATACCCTTTCCGTTGTTCTCTACACATATCTCCCCAGTCTTCCGGTTGATGTGTACCTTCAGATATGTCATCCCGTTCGGATCTCTCTGCTTGTTGTCGGCAGCGTTCACCAAGATCTCGTCAAAGATCTTGTAGAGACCTGGAACGAAGGAAACCTGCCGCTTGACAACGAGCTTGGCTTCTTTGTCAAAAACCCACATCTGCTGCTCGGTGCGCTCGATCGATCCTATATACGTATCGGGACGTTTTAGAATATGCTCAAGCTGCGTGAGCTTCTGGTACGTCTCGGTGGCAGACTTGGACCCGGCCTTGGCTTTGGATCCGGCCGGTTCGTCGAGGAGCATGCTCTCGTTCTCAATCTCTGCAAGCGGTTTGCCGCTGGACTTCTTCGCGGCAGGCGCCTTCTTCTGCTTCTTGGCGCTTGGTGGTGTATTTGACAGCATGCTGCCACCCATCATGGAGTCGTCATCGTCGTCGCTCTCTGGCTTGGCCCGCTTCTTCGGGGCCGGTTTCTTGGCTGTCGCAGCACTCTTTTTAGCCACTGGTTTGGCGGCGGCAGCCTTCTTCGCTGGCTGCATCTTCGGTTTCTGAATGTACGCGTCAGTATGAGACTTGGATATCAGACGCCAACTCGGTGATACGATAGTGGGCGAAGTTTGATGAAAGGTAGGAGCCTTCGAGGTTATTAACGTACCGCTTCGGGAATGTAGACATCGGACTCATTCTCGTAGTCATCAAAGACGGAATCCTCCATGATATCGGAGTCCATGCTTGACGGCTTTGAATCCGTCGAAGCTTGCGACGGCAGGTTGTTAGGCGAAAATACCGGTTGCGGAAATGAGGGCTGCAAATGAGGGCTGCAAGACGTTCAGGGTGCTTTATCAACGAGAGAAAACGAAGAAAGAACAGAGGAATAAAGGAGACGAAACGCGTGTGGCAAGAAGACCAATCCCTCGCCGGAAGAGCTCGCGCAGTTGAGGATGCACGGTTCTGAGGGATGGAGGTTGAACTTGGTGGGTTGAATTGTTGTTTGTTTCCAACGTAAACACTGCCGCTCGGATTTTCCCCGATTTGCCCACTGGGCTGTTGCAGGGTCAAACGCGTTAACCCGGACGCGTTACGTATTGGAAAGTCGGCATGTGGGTCACCGATGTAGCTCACGTGATTGTCCCTTGTTCGCGGGGGATTGCTTACCTAAGGCAAGTACTGTACCTATCTGAGTTCGATCATACCTGGAACTCCATAAAACACACCGCGAACACCCGGCATATATGATAACGCGGCCAACTTTAAGGTGGTGAAGTGTCCGAGTTGCTGCGTTGATCCGCGCAATCATACAAAGGTACCTAGTTATATTGGACACCAGGGGAACCGCCTTCATACCCAATCTCGTGGCTGTTATGCCAAGTCTATCCCCTAACGAAGCACCTGAAAGCGACAGTGATATACACCGTAAGTAACTTCCATGACCTGTCAAGTGCCTAAAACTAAGGTGGTTTACGTCGGGCTTAACATCTCAGTCTGCGTCTATATCAAGAATTACAGGTATCCCTGTATTCTCTGAAAGCGGAAGTTGAGTTCATCCCCCTTTTGCCCTGTTCAACCTCGTCGAACCTTGGCCACGTCCAAACCTGTCACAACCTTCTTGACTGTGTTGCGAGGACCGTGATTGTGCAACCAGAGGTCGCAATGCCAGACTTGGCATTTCTCGTCCCTAGAGTCTATGTATCCCCTTGTTACTTCCATCTGCGACGACGCCTTCTCCGTCACCCAATGCCCACAGCCTGTGGACGTCGAATTCAACCATTCAGGGTTGTTTGGCAAAGGGGAAAACTGGAGATGCCGTTGTTCCGGTGTATTCCCTTCTCTTCGTGATGCACTTGCACAACTGTCTTCCCGATGAGGAGATTTGTCGCCCCTTGTGGTCTATCTCGCCTGAATCGGCCATGCTTTGGATAAGCTTCTCACACCTGCTGAAACGCAACTCCTGGACATGCTGATTCGTGAGTCCTCGTCAGGTGCCGTCCATGAGGCGCGATGCTTAAGCGCGTTCCCGGTATGTCACAGCAGGCGGTGGCGTCAATGGTGGCTTGTTAATCTCGATCTCCAGATCTAAGCCTCGAAGCTTACAGCCTGTCCCATGATATCGCCATGTCCCAATCTTCGGTGGAAGGGGAGCAAACAGGTGAAGTCGGGACAGGGCGAGGCGGCACATTGTGCGAACCTGATAGCCCCGTCTCCCGTGTGCACTCTGGGCATGTCTTCGCTTCTAAAACGACGCTTCTCCCTAGCCGCGAAGCGGTGGAGTACAGTTTGTTATACCGTGACTGGGATATTCCCGCATGGTTTCCATACTCGTGCGACTCTGCTCGGATCGTTCAGGACCTATGACGGAGAGAAATTTCCCGAAGTCAATGCCTACAGCCGATGGATTCCTGCACCGTAGGGTTTCACTACACGATAGACGCGACCTAGTGGCTTTCTGTCAACTTCAGACTGTGCGACGGGCTGGCTCTCTCCAGGCTGTATGTCTTGGAATAGAGCTGAGCTTGAGTCTATCTTCACCTTCTGTGCCTGCTTAGAGACCAAGCCGTGGACACTGCCCAGATCCAGAGACCAAGTGTCTCAAACAAGCAGAGACTTACAACGGATACATGTCCGACATCCGCGAGTTAAAGCAATTTCTTGTGCTAACTGCAGTCTTCATCCTGGCTAGTGCGGTCATGGTCTCTTTCCCGTGTGGGTTCACGACATCGACAACCCACGCTTTGAACTCGCTTGTCTCACTGACTTCCTCCTTTTGACTACTGATACTCTAGGTTCTGGCACCGCAACTGAAACGGAGAATCTATCTTGTTTCTATCCGTTTGAACGTCTAAACAGCCCGTACGGGCCCGTGTTTTGAGCTTCTTGGACCGGCCCCAGCCAACAAGAAGACGGGCAGCTGCAGAAGTCATAACGGCTGGAACGCTACGCACAGCAATCTTCAGGGGGATAGATGACTCGAGACATGCGTGGCCTGCATCTGACGTCCAAGCTCTTTGACCAATTCATCGTGACCCTGATCATCCTACCAGCATCGGGCGATCCACAGCGCCATCTTCGAACACTTGGTCCATACACGCCAGTCTATCACTTATCGAATTCGGCTAATGATTCCAATCCTTGCTCCAGCCTACAACCACTTGTTTGGCTGCTTGTATGGCCGACAACGTGACTTCGTCACACATCACTTTCCGTCGGCGAGCTCCTCCAGAAGAAGGGAGAATGAAGACGCAAGTAGTCCAGGACGGACAGCGGAGCTCTGGTACTAGCTTCTGTGACTTGAGGCAAGAGGTAGGACCACAAGCCGAAAGCTGTGTCTCCTTCCATCGGGCATTTTCTTGTGGCCTGTACAAGGCCAGGCCCGTGGGGAAAACAAGGCTCGATGCCGTGACCAGTTGAGAACCGGACAGAATGTCCACCCACAAGCCACATCTAGGCCTACCGAAGACATGAGAGTCTCAAATTGATGTTCTGGAAAAGCCTTGGAACACTTATCCGGCCTGCTGTCTTTCCAGGGCAGGGCGTACGGGTATGCACAGGTGAACAGTCTTCCTTGCAGAGAAGCGGTAGAAGAGGTCCGTCCACCCTTTGTGGCGGTCAAGATCAGACTGACATACGATGAGACCTGATCTAGTCTTGATGCTGCTCAACGAGACCATCACCAGGTAGAGGCAATGGGCCATAGAAACGCGAAGGTCCGGTCCAGGATCCTGGAACCTTTGTTATTACAGCAATGCAACACCGCGTCCTCTAGGCTCTCACTGCTTCCAGCGCCCCACGCCGGCGTGACCAATGGCCCATAGCGACCACGTGTGTCGAGTCAATTTCTCTGCTATCTCCAGCGTATTTGGCATCTTAGCACTCCTCTCACAGGCATTTCTTTGTTCTACGGTCGTCAACAACCCAGGCTAGCCTGGCCACTCAGATGGAACCGTACTGCAGCCTTCCGACGGTCTGCCTTCTGTCAAAAGGGTCTTCCATGTATTTCCAAACAAACCAGTTACCTGTTTGATCCGTTCCCGGAGCTGTATTTGCGGTGTCAAACTCATTTGTGGCCCTTCTCTGGCCCTTCTGGCCACATATCTTCTGCGTCATGCAATCGCCTGTGATCACCCCTTTCGGGCTACTACCGGGCTCTGGTGAAATCCACTGAAACCACCGCTCTCGAAATCGAACCTTGAGCTGCTCTTACAGGAGCTCAATGTTTACAACCGCTAGTCTCGAAGCGATCTCACGGGTAACAAGACACGGCGGCCGCGGAGGAGCAGCCTCAGGCGACGGGAAGGCCTGCCACGGAGTCGTCTCGCATCTCGCATCTCGGCGGCATCCCCCCCCCCAGTCTGACGAAACCTTCCTGCAGGAGATAAAGCAGCACCAGACTAGACCTTCGTTATTCTTTATTTAACTCGGGCATATCCGCATATCCGCCTTCAGCGCCACGTTGGGCTAGAGATATCATATTATCCCCCCCTGGCTGAGCTACCCCGTCCACCTTACGCGCGTGTCCCATCACAGCTGTCACAAATCACTGGATGAAGCCTTCTACAACTCGATAGCGAAAGAGCGGTGGAGGATCAAACGGCCCTCTCTGCTCCCACAAGTCGATTCGAGACCTTGACCACAAAGACAGCTTCCTGCGAGACCCGTGGATGACAACGCAGAGATACTTCGGAGCCGCCGAGCTGCAGGTCATTGCATAACCAGGCTTCTAGAAGTGAAAGAAGCTATTCTCGGTTCCTTGTCCTGGGCATCTTGGACGCAAGACAGTGCAGCCCCCGCCAGCGAGGATCCAGTGTTTTGTGGGCAATTTGTCTTGTTTGGCCTGTTGAGGCTCTCTGGTTTCCCCCGGCTCTTGTCTGCCTGCAAGCGTTGACATCTGAACTCATAAGATCACGCATTTGTCCGGCTTATCCTTCGGTTACTTTCTTTTCCAGTCTACTGGATGCTCCTTGATATTTTTCTAGGAGCTCGCTAGCCTGTGTGTCGCTGCCAAGATGCTTTCACTGGCCTCTATCCTCAACCCATCACCTCCTGGGTTGCCACCTAGCTCCCACCTCTACTCACCATCCGGATCTTCTTCGCCTGAATTCCACATCCTTGGAAGTTCGTCTGTTCCGGCGAGGCAACCTGTAGTCGAAAAGCACAGGATGCCGAAGGACATTCCAGGATTCTCCAAGTCCAAGGTCAAGGGCACTGTCAAGTTCTGTCCCTATGAGGACCTAGACGAGGCATCATTGCGAGAAGTCAGAAGGTTTCGCGTGGCGCCATTTGGAAGTATTAGCAATAACTGCCGACATATCCCCTACAACAGTGGAAAGAAGGACTTTTTCGAGAAGACAGGCCGAGAGAGCTTTGAAGGTGAGGAACTACCTAACATCCATACCAAGTAGTATCTTCAAAGCAAATGCTGACCGAGAAGCAACAGTCTTCCAGTACACCTTCAAGTTGCCGGATGACGACGTCGAGTACACCGTCATGTGGGATTACAACGTCGGGCTGGTCCGGATGACCCCCTTCTTCAAATGCTGCAACTATCCCAAGGTACGCTTGCCTGCTGTTCCGACACATAGTTATCGACTGACTTGGCTTTGTCAGACCACGCCTGCAAAGATGTTGAACCTGAACCCGGGACTCAGGGACATCACCCATAGCATCACTGGAGGTTCTATCATGGCTCAAGGTACGTTCACATCAGCGCTGACCCTGTCTCGACATCTCGAGACCGTCCGCTAACACGTCCACGCACAGGCTACTGGATGCCGTTTTCCTGCGCCAAAGCTGTCTGCGCTACATTCTGCCAACACATCTCCGGTGCCTTGATACCAATTTTCGGACCGCAGTTTCCCTCAGAGTGCGTTCATCCAGATGCCCCAGACCACGGAAGAATGTGCATAGATCCGGCTCTGGTAGCTGAGGCTACTCTGGAGGCCGAGGACTTCCGCAGACTGTACGGACAGCGGGCATCCATGGCCTCACCTATCAGTCCTCGTCAGCAACAGCAGCGTCGGATCAACAACTTTCAAGGCCGATCGCACCAACCCAGTAACTTGAGCTCACCATTCCAGAGCCGTCAGTACTTCAGGGGCGGACAATTACCCGACAGCCCGTACGGCACCGACACGGAGGAGTACGATAGCTTCTCAGGTTCTGAGACCGAGCTTCGTGGCGCAAAACATCAGCGCTTCAAGCAGAGTCACTACCCTTACACTCCGGCTCCGACATATCGAGCCATCCAGACGGCACCAGCGCCAACCTCTTCAGGCTGGACGGCCGCAAACCACGAGCGTCAACACTCCAGCTACCAACCCTCCGACCGTCACCTCTTCCACGGGGTGCAATTCAGCGGCAAAGACCAGCAGTACGACCACGCAAGCCCGTTCCTGAGCGCTCTGCCCCGACTGCCAGAGGCCAATCCCCAATCCTCCCCTTCCCAGCCCCGGCACTACCTCCTAGCCTCGCAACCTCGCCACTGTAACATACCGGCCAGCGCTCAGCTGCAGCTAGCAGGTCCCCAGTTCGCCGCCTCCGCCGCCGCGCCACCGACGCCGGTCATGTCGCCGAAACGGCCGCGCGCGGCCTTCGAGGCGGGCGATAGCACAGACCATGACTACGACGGCGGCGAGAGCCACGTTGGTAGCAGCCCGACGACTTCCCGAGTCGGGGGTGAGGGCGGGGAAGGGTACAAGCTACTCCGACACCAACACAGCAGGTCGGACCTGCAGCTGCCGCCCATCGGCGTGTCGATGACGGCCAGCGTGGCGGAGCGCAACGCGGCACTGCTGTTGCTGAACCTCAGCGTGACTGAAGGCCATGAAAGTGGCGGGACGGAGGACAAGAGCGAGGAGCAGACGGAGAAGCAGCCTGGTGGACCAAAGCCGTGGGCAAGTGTGCTTGAGAAGGCAGCAATGGGGATTGAGCGGTGTCAGCCTGACGGGCCTGCGAAGAAGAAGAGGAGGACTATCTCCATATGACCATTGGCCGGTCGTAATGAACACAGAGTGATGGCGAGGGTGGTCTTCGTCTCTTTGAGAGGAACGTTGCATGGTTGGTGTTGATTACGGTTGCATTTCTTGTTTCAGGGTGCTCTGGAATTTGGAGTCATGGATAGATGGAGGAGGGATAGGTGCATGCGCCCCATTGATTTCTAGGTCTTGATGGGCGGCAACAAGTGCTGCTGTGAGTTGAAAAAGTGCCACTTAGTCTATGAATGTAAGTCTTAATGATACTGCCTTGGGTATCAACCACCTAATCACGTCGCGTTCGTCGCGTGATTCTTGTCTATCCTATCCTAGTTTTTCGTCCATTGCCCGGAGCAGAGACAGGCACACACGCAGTCTTCAAGACTTGTTCTCAGCCGCCCTCTTTGCCTTGTGCTCCTTCACCCAAGACTCAGCCTGCGCCTTCGGCACGACAAATATCTTCACCAGCTCGTCAACGATCTCCACGTTTCCGCCAGCCAGCATTTTCAGCAGCGGCACCTTCCTCCCTATCTTGGCCAGGCCACCGCCCACAGTCTCGACGTAGCACTCCACGCCGTTGACAGTATACGCACCCTCCCGATCCCACGGCAGCGGAAAGACATACCTCAGATGCTGGTCCAAGGTCTCCGCCTCCCCAAAAGCCTTGATGAAATCCGACTCCAAATGCACCGGATACAGCAGCACCGTCGGGAAAGTCAGACTACTCGTCGGGTCCGCCGGGTCCGGCACAAGCCTAACCTTCGCATCCTCCATCTCAGGCGGCTTCTCCGTCCTCCTCATCCTGATCCCCCTCGCCTTGATCGCCGCAGCAAGCACCATCTCCTCCCTCCTCTCCTTAGCGACCCTCTCCTCCTCTTTCCTCCTCCTCTCCTCAACCTCGCTCTTCTTCCTTTCAATATCCCCCCTCAACTTCTGCAGCGCCTTGTTTGCCCCGTCGACCGCCAGCCCCCTCACACAAGCATCCTCCGCCTCCTCCACCTTCCCCAGCGCCAGCAGCGCCCTCGCGCTCCGGTAATAAGCCTTGACATTCCCCCCGTTCAACCTGATCGCGCCCGCGCAATCAGCCGTACACGACCGGTAATTCCCCAGCTCAAGCTGACACGCCGCCCGGTTGACATACAGCACCTCCAGCAGCGCCCTCTCCCTCTCCACCTCAGCCGGCTCATCACTACTCCCCTCGTGCGTCTCCGTCTGCACGCTCGGCAGCCCCTTCGCCCTCCTCCCCTCCTCCGCCGCCAGGATGGCGATCCCCTTGCCGTAAAACTCCCGCGCGTCGGCCCACTTCCGCGCCGCGAAGCACTCGTTCCCCTGCTCTTTAAAATTGGTCGCGTTCTCGAGCGGGGTGCCGTCGTAGGCGAGGGCTTGGAGCGCCGCCACGTCGTCGTTCTCCTCCAGCTCCGTCATGAAGAGCGGGTGCTTGTTCAGGTCGGCCAGGATCTCGGCGCCGGTCTTGCCCGCGTTAAAGGCTAGTCCGGGGGGCAGCTGGGGCTCGTAGGGTTTCTGTTGCTGTTGGGGGGAGGAGCCGTCCTGGCCTTGGGAGGCGAGGTGGGCGGCTGCCATTTGGTTCATTATGTCGTCCATTTTTGGTTGCTGGACCTTGCTCAGGTTCCTATGGCACTGCTACGCGGTTTAAAGCTGCTTCTCCTCAAAAGGCGGCAAGTGATGTGTACTTCAGTTTTGTTGATGAGACGACGACCTCTGGTGATGATCTGTGGCAAGGTGGGGCCTTTGAACGAAACTTTCGAGGTTTTCTTCGACGGTTTTCTCTACGCATCTTCGAAGGCCTATATCCTGAGCCCCTTTCCTCGTCAATCACTCAGTAAAACGGAGTGACTGTAATACGGATTTGACAGATTGTCGCTGCAATGTAGAAAATCACAATAACGATGAGATCCAGTTTTAGTCAATATTCTCATTAAGTTTGATTAGAGCTCGCTCTAAGAGCACCTAGCCATATCCATAACCCGAAGCCAGCCAAGTTGTCCCAGAAAGCCGGCGTATAAGCCCGTCGTAAAAATCATCCATACCCAATGATGTCCTAAATCCAAAAGTACCCGTAACGCCTTGCTCGCTGTCTAGCGCGCCGCCATGCAATAACCGAGCCCCAAACACTCCCTGAACCACCACCATTTTTATGCTATAAATACTAAATTCCCAGTCATTCCCGACTCATTCCACACATACGCGCGCCCTTGAAGAACCCCTTCAATCCTCATGATGACCGTCATCCCCGCTAAAGGGAGTAACAGCCCTCGCCTTGGGCGGCAGCGCCCCAGCCTCGCCCGAGACGTCCCGCTCCCGCATGCGCTGCACCTGGAAGCACTGGAAGGCACCGACCACGGCGACGACGGCGCTACCGTACCACGCCAGTGCGGTGCAGTCCATGCGCTTGCCGATGGTGTACAAATACCCCGCGATCGGCGGCGCCACCATCCGGCACGCCGCTCCCGCGCTGGCCGCCATGCCGTTGACTTTGCCCAGGACCGAGGGCGTGGGGGTCGCCTCCTTGATGAGGATGAGGAGGAGCGGGTACACCAGGATGGAGAAGATGTTGCGGACGGTGAGGCAGAGGTAGATGGCCGGGTAGAGGAGGGACTCCGGTACGTAGAGCAGCGGCGGCATCATGAGGTACGCGATGGGGTGTAGGACCGTGACGAGGATGAAGAGCCTGTACACGCCGATGCGGACCGCGGCGATGGGGAAGATGACGGCTTGTACGAAGAGGGCGATGACTCCGTTGACGGCCATGATCATGCCGACGGCGCGGAGGGACAGGCCGAGGCCGCCGGGGGAGTAGAAGGGGCTCGTCGGGCTGAGAGGCTTGTTCATGACGTAGGGGATGAAGCCGCCTTGCCGGACACGGTCGTCTTCGAAGAAGATCGGAAGCAGGTGGTCGAATGTCATGGAGTGGTAGGTGAAGATTGACAGAGCGAGGACAATAGACATGATCCGCTTGCAGAAGATGTTGTATGTAGCGGGCTTCTCTGACTCCGAGGTCCACGTCCTCGCTAGGGCGTTCACATCGCGGTTCTTGATCTTGATGGAGCCGTAGTTCTCGTCCCTCAGGTCTACAGCAGGTCTTTTGATAGCATCGGAAGTCTCCAGGAGCGGGGTTTCCTCGGACACGAAGGCCTGGACGGACGGGGACGAACCTGGCTGCATATCCGGATGCGTCTCCTCCAGCAGGAAATAGCCGAGCAGGATGCTGACCAACAGGAGCCCGGCACAGATGAGGTTCGGCAGGAGGTAGGGGAACCTGTCGAACAGTGAGCCCTCCGGAAACAGGTCTGGGAAGGAGTCGTGCGGGTCGGCGAAGGTGCCTCCAATGGCAGGTCCGATGATAGTCCCAATCGACCAGACGAACGGCATGATCGAGTACGCCTTGGGCTCATGTTCGGGTTTCGAGACCAGCTCGCCGACCATGGTCTGGATCACGCCGATGTTGCCGTTCAGCAGGCCACCCACGCAGCGGCCGATGAGGGCCAGCCACAGGTTGGAGGCAAAGCCGACCATGACCATACTGAACATGGTGCCGACGCATCCCAAGAGAAGGACGGGCTTGCGACCGATGCGGTCCGACAGACCACCCCAGTACATGCCCATCACGGCCTCCGCAAGGGAGAAGCTCGAGATGAGCAGTCCGGCGTAGAACGAGGCGTCATCTTCGTCGCCGATCTGGAATCTCTTGATCAAGGCCCAGGCATAGGGGAAGATGGAGGTGAGGGCGATCGGCTCGGCGAGACGGACGATAGCTGCACGGCAAGAGTATCAGCTTCTGCAAAGGGTACGCCAACACGGCAAAGGGGGCAGGCCCAAGGGGGCTAGCTAGGCTTACCAAGTAGGAAGAGCTGAACGGTTGGGAAGTCGTCTGGGTTGCGATGTCTTCTCTGACTTGTTAGAGTCATGGCCTCTATGCGTGGTCTATTTCTTACGACTACCGACACAGGCCTTGTCAAGTGATGTAAACTCGAACAGAGGAGGCAAATGTGTCGAACTGCTTTCCGGCGGGGTCGCGTTCCAAGCGTACAGGTGGCGGGCGCGATCACTTGAGACTTGGCGCCTAGGTTGGCGAGGAAGTTAAGAAGCGCACGCCGTTGAATATAGCGGGACGGTAGGGAGGAATGCAGAAGAGATTAAGACGCAGGACGCGGCAAGGAGAGATATGTAGATATTTACATGGCCGGGTATAAGTGGACCCAGCGGCGGGTTGTCGAGCAGGAAGAAAAACATAGAAAGATGGAAACCGATCTCGGCCGATGACTGGTGGAGGGTTGCAATGCGGCAGAGACAGGCCCAGGCCCGGACACAGAGCGGCAGGCATGATCCCCGCTCCGGAGCACCGCAGTGTGGCCCTGTTCTTCCCACCTGTAAGTCCACCGTCCACCTCTCCTCTCATGCTGTGCACCGGCTTCATGCTACTATAGCAGTCTAGTTAGGCATGCATTGGCCCGGAACAAGATGCGAAGGGGTATGATTCAACCAGCGAGACATGCTGCTATCTGGGCTTCCAGATCTGGTGAGCGTCGAGTCTGTTGGCTATCGGATCCTCTATCAGAATCGATAAGTCCCCGGCATGGTTTCTGGCTTTCCGACAAGACACCGATATCAGTTCTCAGATGGTCCAGCATCACAACCCACCCTGGAGTACGGCTACGGCATAGCGCTACAGTAGCCGTTGAGCGTGCCATCGTGATGCATCGACAAGCTTGAATAGTCGCACAGCCAATGGGCTAGACCACGGATACACTACTGTTGCATGAGCACATGTAGCACTTCAAGAACTGTCCAGAAGTCGAAGAGCGAATCTTGAGGGGCAATTGGCCAATCATATCACGTCAAGCAGCCAAAAACGCGGAGACGATTTCGTTTTGGTTGATCATCCAAATACATGATTCGCCAGACGTTGGCTCCTCCGCTTCGCCCATCTGACCTCCCGAGGTTTTTCTACTACAGGAGAACATCCATCTTCATCTTACGTCGTAGTATCGCGGACAGCACTGCTTAACCTAGTGCTTTGACGCTATGAAGACCATGCAACATTGCGAGATGGATGAAGTTGCGGTCAGCTGGCCGTAGTCGGCTGCAGCCCTCTGACCATCTTTGCCTCGTCAACGTCTCTCGGATATGGGCTTTCCTCATCGTTTGGAAAACGCAAGAATAGGTTGGTTGCAACCGGGTACGGTCGATCAACTTCATTCTTTGATGCCGGGTGATCTGAGCTATCGCCGGCACCGGTGGCGATAGGGACGCTTTGCAAACCATCAGAAGCGGTCTGTCAGCGCCAGCGAGCACCTGCAGGGCTCGCCGGTGTCTCAAAGCCGCGAACCAGATATGAGAAGGTGGGCGGTATAGCCTGCTTGGTCGTGCGAAGACGCTCCCCAATGCGGTGTAGCCCGGACACTCACCGATGGGCTTTGAAGATAACATCTGCGGTCGGCCACTCGGGTCGAGTTGAGGATCCTTGTCAAGGTGCAGTATCCTAATCGGCCTGCAGCGCTTCACCACAGAGGAGGATTGCGTACCGCCTCGAGATGCATATGCGGTGCTCCTTTCCATGCAGCACATCCGCGTCCGGCATCCGCGACCCCGGGCGCCCCACCAATAAACCATGGGTCCGCTATCACGACTCGCGGGCCCGTGTAACCAACGACTAATTGATACCGCTGGCGTCGATGTCCCTCTGCGCTCCTCTTGCTCGATGGGCAGGGGCACGACTAGCTGTCCTCTTGGCCATTTGGTAGTGCCTGCAGTGGTCTGGTCACCGTCTGAGTGCCGAGAGCGCTTCTTTAACAAGTTTCTGTGTCGCCAAGTGTCCTTTCCCTGCCAGCTCGTTGATATATGCGCAGGTAGAAGAATTCCAAGTCTGGCGGATGACTTCACCTCCCACAATGCCAATCGCCGTCATGCATTTCCCCTTCAACCTTGACGTTTCGGATGGGATTTGCAGTAGCCGACTCTTATTTCAACGTGAGTCGTGGGTGTCCCGTGGGGGCACGGGGGCTCCCGAAGAGCCTCACGATGGTCTAGTACAGACTAAAGGTGCGCGATGATCACAACTGCTGCCCCCATTCGCCTAGGACTGCGGGAGAAGTCCGGATCTGACTATGCCTGAGGCCTGTTGGTCCTTCTCTGTGAAATACATCGTCGCTGGAGCTGTTTTAGAGAACTTTTCATCTCTCAGCGTGAGAGATGTCAGATTAATGCTCAAAGCCTCCGGCTGGACTCATCTTCATGGACAGGACGAGTGTCCTTCCCAGTTCTTGGGGCAAAGCACTGCGAAAGCATTCCTGTCCATTTGGTTGGACAGAGACACCACAGAATACGGGTGACGATTGTTTCAAGCCTGGATCTGCCCATCAGGGTTCTCCAACTGCCGACCCTCCACCAGTTTGAAGTTACGATAACCAGCAGTGAAAAAGTAATGCTATGCTGCTGATTCATCGATGCCCTCGGATTTATGGAAAGTCGACAGTGAGTCTGGCAGGCACAGCGTGAAAACAGGTGTGAGACCGGTACGTCATTGCCTCATGTGACTTGAAGGCAAGCCCGTACCCTTTTATAACTCGAGACATTGCGCATTTCTGGTTTGGACACAGCAAACCAGCAGAACAGCGTACAATAACTCTAACATTACGCAAAATCACATCAAATAAGACACTCTCCCTACGTTTCGCTCTCACGGAAAATATTCTTCAAGATGCCTCTCGTGGTCCCCGGCCTTATGGGCAACTCTGGCGGCAACAAGACAGACGAGTGGACCAACAAGCTCGTCGGCAAGAAGCTGTCGGAGCAGGACAGCAATGAGACCGTAAGCTCCCTCCCTCTAATCACCCCGTCACGATAGACCATACTGACACAAGGGGGATACATCCAGACCTTCTGCAAGCGAGACCTCCCCCAAGAGACGCGCGTCATCGAGCCCGGCATGATGGTGACCAGGGACTTCAAGCCCGACCGGCTGAACGTCCACCTCAAGGAAGACGGCACCGTGTCGCACGTGGCCCACGGCTGAAGGGGATACGATGGCTACAATGGAATGAGACTACGGACACCTTCGTCCACACTGTAATATTGCCCTTTTGGCACGTCGAAACGAATCATCTCGAGAGCTTTAACGTACTTCACATTGCTTGACACCCGTGAGACCCTGATTTGACCCCTCGGTGACGTATATCTGTAGCTGTAACCGATAAGATAAGAGATGCCAAGAACTGAGGTGCCCCTCCAAATCTCGATATCTCGATGTCCAGCGGAGTGCGGGGCAGACCACTGGCCGACTTTCGAGCATCAACAACAGCAGCGCAGCATAACAGCTTTGCCCCTTCTAACCGCGTATTCACGGCCTCAATCCTGCCATTATCCTCCAAAGTATCATCTCTCTATTTGAAGATACCCATTCCAAGCCGTCAAGATGTTCAAAAAAGAGTAAACCTCCCTTCCCCCAGCTCCCCCGTTCCACCCCAAAAAGCTAACCGACGTGCCGCAAGCCTAACCCCCTCCCCAAAGCAAAAGCTCAAGTCCTCCATCCAGCGCCAGCTCCGCAACTCCCTGCTGGCAGGCTACCCCCTGCTAGCGCCTTACATCGACGAGGTCCTCCCCAAGAAGGCCTCCCTCTGCCAGGTGAAGCTCCCCGACCGCGCCTCCCTCTACGTCCTCGACACGCCCGGCTCCCCCCCTCTCTTCTACCAGCACGAGAACGGCGCCCCGCTCCTGCCGCACCTAAAACTCGTCCACCGGTTCCCCAGGGCCTTTCCGACGATAAGGATAGACCGCGGCGCGATCCGGTTCGTGCTCAGCGGCGCGACGCTGATGGCACCCGGGTTGACGAGTCCCGGGGGGAGGTTACCGGAGCCGAGAGACGGGCAGGAGGAAGGGGTGGATGGGGAGGGGCATTGGAGTAGGGAGTTGAAGAAGGGGGAGCCGGTCGTTATCATGGCTGAGGGGAAGGAGGAGGCCTGCGCTGTTGGGGTGCTGGTGGCCGGGACGGAGGAGGTCAAGAAGAATGGCAAGGGCCCGGTTGTGGAGGACGCGCATTTTCTAGGGGATGGGCTGTGGAAGTTGACTTTAGATTAAGGGGTGGGAAGTGTCGAGGATGTTGGGGGTTATGGCTGGCTGAAGGTACGCTTGCAATCTCTACTTCCAAATCCTGATGGCGAGAAGTGGGAAGCGTACTTCGGGCCAGGTGTGGGAAGGGTGGTGATACCTGCGAGACGCTCAGCAACGGCTACTGGCTGTGTGGAAACAGGGGAAGTGCAGCAGGTGTAATGAGGCACGCCACGTCGGGGTCACGGAAAGCGAAAAGCAATGACACCAAAGGCTCAGTCAAGTTTGTCTGATTGAGTTCCAAATGCTAAAGTGTACAACCATCCATCTGTCATGATTCGTAACCTCGTCCAAGCTCGACCTCTGTATGCCAGGCACACAGGAAACGAGCTCCTCCGTCGTAACTCATCCATGTGAAGCAGCTTGATATCTGTACATGCCTGCCTATCCCTGCCCCGAACAGTTCAAGGTCCTAGCGCGACATGATACCAGTCCTCAAGATACGTTAAAAAAACAATGCGACAAAAAAAATGCAAACGCAGATACCAGATTCCTTCCCTCATAGAGCAGATCCTGGTTTGTTGAACAACAAACAGCTCTGCCAGAAAGACGCAGACAAGTGAGCGATTCGTTGTCAGGGTGTCGAAAGTCGGCCTAGTGATGACCACCACCATCCACACCACGACGAACATCCACACGGCGCTTGAGATCGTAGATCGAGAGAGCGCGCAGGAACTCGTCGCACAGCTTTCCCGCAGCCTGCAGGCGGAAGCGGAGCTCGGCAGGGCAAGCGTCCGAGACGAGCCGGGCCAGCTGGCTCGGCAGCACCACCTTGGCGCGCGGGTTGAAGCGGGCCTGCATGTAGGCCTCCTGGACGTCAAGGAGCCTGGCGGCCTGCAGCTGCAGGGGTGACGACGACATGTGCTTCGGGATGGGGAAGTGAGCGTCGCCACCGTCGCCGCCGCGGCGCTGGGCCTCGGGGACGGCCTCGAGCATGCGGGCAGTGTGGTAGTCGCGCGCCCAGTTGACGCCCAGCTCCTGGATCTTGGCCTTGGCGTAGGTCTCGATCCAGGTCTTGACCCAAGGCATGATGAGGAAGTCGGCCATGATGTAGAGGTCGACGAGGCGCATGAAGGAGAGGTCGCCCGAGACGGAGACGGGCAGGCCGCCGGCTTGAATCATCTCGTAGAGCTGGATGAAAGTCGTCGCGGCGGACTTGATGGGCAGATCCTCGAAGAGACCGGTGGCGTCGACGCGGTCCTCGCCGACCATGAGGTCCATCAGCATGAAGGTGAGAGAGAAGTCCTTGAGCATCTTGCGAGAGCAAGTAAGCTCGATGACGCCTCCGGCTTCCTCCAAGACAAGAGTGACCTTGCGGCCGGCGAGGCAGATCAGCTTGTAGTCGTCCCAGGTGCGGAACTCGTTGATCGCAGTCGTGAGATCGGCAAGCTGAGATGGTTAGCGACATCCAGGGGTAATCAACTTCAGGGAGACTTACAGCACCGAGGTTGGTGACGATCTGCGGGAGCTGACCGGGCTGACGGGCGTTCTCATACCTGGGGACATCCTCGTTCTGAGCGTACTCGGGCGGCTCCTGGATAACAGAGCCCTCCCCACCGTCGCTAGTGAGATCCGAGCCCGAGTCCGAGTCCGAGTCAGTGTCGCTACCGAGCTCCTGCTGGTCGTTGGCATGACCATGGATCTTAGCCTGGCCTGTAACGAAGGATGTCAGCTTCGGCCTGGATCGGCCTTGTCTTCAGGATCTGCGTACCGGCCTGGGCAACCGATCCGGCTGGCTGATCATTGACATGGACGTCCTGGAGCTTAGCCGAGACGCTGTCCAAGTTCAGAGCAGCCTGGTACTCAGGACCCTCGGCGGCAGTGGCGTAGCTCGGAGTAGGCGAGTTCTCCGAAGACTCGGGAGTTGTAGTGTGACCAAGATGGGCAACTCCATGGCCAGGGCCAGTATTGGGGTCGTCCATCATGGGGGAAGCGTTACCGTGCTCGTCAGACATGGTGGAGCTGGGTGTGCAAGTGATCGTGCCTTACAACCACAAGTATTGTGTGCTGGTTGGCACAAGGAGAGGTAGAGGAGCAAGGGGTTGGGTGCTCGTCAAAGCTGTGACAGATGTGCCTGAGCAAAACAAAAGAACTCAAGACACCAGAGACTAAGGGAAAGAAGGGATCAGTCTGTGGAGAGGTGGTAAGAGTTCGAGAGAAGGAGGACAACAATTTGAGTGTGGAACAGCCATATATATTTCCATGGGAGCCATGGTGCTGTCGAGCTGTCGACAATGGTGTCTTCCATTGTCGAGACTCCTATTGTTGCGCCGCGCGGAGCCCTGCGCGGAGCCATATGCTGTTGACTTGGCCAGACAGTGGGTGTCTAGGTACTCCCGAATAAGGTGGCCATGCTAATTAGAGAAGAATAGGGCTGCGTTCTATTGTCGAGCATGGTAGTGTGGTGTAGACGGAGACAGTTACCCGCAAAAAAGACCGTACCTTGAAGCCCTTTTGACTTGAATATCGCAGCCTCGAGAAAGAAAAGGCCAACGCGACTTAGGCTATTCACAGTTATGTCAATATGAAGTAGCTCGGCCTAGGGGAGCCCGGCTCAGTCTCGGACTCGGGAGGTGTAAGGAAAGTCAGCAAAGTGCCGTGCTTTCTTTCGTGCTGCGACTTTGACGTATAAGTCGCAGCCTCGCGGCTTTGAAAGACGGGCCTGAGAGAGAACCTACAGCCTCGACAGCCGGTCCTTAAGGACAAAACTTGGTAGATGGTCATCTTCTTGACGAACTGAGAGTTAGCTGCCAGTTGAAGTCTAGGCCTCGAATAGAATCATGTCAAGGAAGGAAACAAGCCCGCTGTCATGACGAAGCAGGTTGAGTGCAGCAGATTCCCGATCATTTCCTAATGCAGGCGGTCTAGCAGTCTAGTGCTAGTTATCTAGTCGATAACCTGCCTGAGTCTCTAACATTGTCTGATCTCTTGTTAGTTCACTGGTACAGCAGTGACCAAAACTTGGAGTCGAGTCTCGATGTCCAGCGCTATCACGCAGGCATGTCCAATATAATGCACAGGTCGCAGGCATGTCAGCTTGAGGGGAGCGGTCAAGAGTGGAGCCTGGGGAAGTGCAGTGGGAACCAAGGCAGGCTTAAGCAAGGGCCAACCGTATGACGATATGGCCCCGGCCCCTCTGCCCAATGAAAGCCACGCAGGCCTGTAACCCCCCTCTGTCCCGCGGCTGCTTGAACACGACATCAGCGACCGCCTTGATTAACCTTTCCATGAACATCACGCGAAACAGCCTGCTCGACCTTACCTGCTTGCCAGCCAGATAGGCACACACGATAACACCATGGCTTCACGGGGCGTTTCGGTGCTGAAGTTTGTCGGCACCGTATCACTCGGCCTGCTTACTGTAAGTCAACCCGATGCGTTTCGTTATGCGCTTGCTTGGGCACGCGAATCAAGCGGCCATGGTGGACGATCGAAAGGGTCTTGGAAGACCCCGGAGGGCTATTGCATCGGAGCTGCCGTTGAGGCTTTGATGAGGACGTGATGAGGACGAGGATTATCACAGCAACAAGGGCTGGAGTGCTTTGTGGGGGTGGACTGATGACATTCGATGGGAAATGGAACGACAGCGTGCTTCAGGACATGGCCAGGGCAGCAGAAGAAAGCGATGCGGAACGAAGCCTGTGTCTGGCGCGTTCTATTGGAAGATACCAGGCAAAGTAAGCAATTACGACGCTAACCGTCTCTCCCAACAGGGTCTATCCTACAGCCTCTCGACCCTCACCGTCCCTTCCCTCCTCTCGCTCCCCTCGGCCAGCTCCGCCGCCCGAGCCTTCTCCTACCTCGTCTCGACCGCGAAGAAGCACCTAGGTACCCTGACCAGCATCTCCGCCTCCTCCTTCCTCCTCGCCTTCCTCCTCTCGCCTAAACCCGTCCGCCACCCCTACCTCCTCTACACCTCCATCCTGGTAGCCAGCTCGGGCCTCGTCGTCTCCGACTTGGTCGCCCCTTACCTCTTCATCACCAAGTCCAGCTCCCCGTCGTCGACCCCTGCCGCTTCTCTCGCCGCCGCCGCCAAGAAGCAGAAGAAGGAGCGTGCCGCCGCCAAGCGCGCGCAGATGGAGGCCAGCTACGAGGTTCTGGGCTCGAGCTCGACGAGCGCCCATAGCGACGAGGGGACCGTCAGCGGGGAGGAGATCGAGGCCGAGGAGGAGGTGGCCCGCGATATCAACGGCGAGGAGGTGCGGACCGAGGTCGAGGGATTCTTGAAGAAGCAGATGGTTCAGACCGCTATCAGCGGCCTTGGCTTCCTCATGGCTGTGATCGGTATCTGGGGCGATGGTGTGGCTCAGGTGTTCCAGAATGAGGTCGTTGTTATCCAGGCATAAGGGGCTATCTATGTATGCATGCTAGGGAAAAGATGCGGGAACCCTGACGGAGTTCGAGGATTTCTCCGCTCTGACATGGTGGTCTGATTTGATGCGAGGAAGGAGTGTTCGAAGGCACTATCACCGATACTGTTTGTTGCATTCTCCTGCTACCTACCTTGTTATACGAGATACAGAATACATGACATCTCCTGTTAGCAACACTCAACTTGGGCACTACAATCTGTCTCTAAGCCACCAAATAGCAGGGGCAAGTTAAATAAAACACAACTATCCTTCTCCCAAACACCCAGCAAAATGTGACCGTTGCAGGGGTCGAACCTGCGACCTTGTGCGACCACATGTTCCTACTATCGCGGCGGACGGCAGATGTGAGGCACACGCTCTGAACCACTTGAGCTAAACGGTCTTGTGTCGATTATGTAGGACTGCGCCGTTAGAGTTTTATATGATGGGGAAGGGTCGAGCCAGCCGATGGTGAATAGTAGTGAGCCTTCGTGAAGAAGGGACGATCACGGGTTTGCTCGGCGGAGGGGAAAGGTGCGCTTTAGGCTCCTCACAAAGCTTCGTGGACTCGACGGTCTATGAGTGCATGTAGCTGGACGACATTGGATCATCACAGCTCAAGGCGCTCGCAAGGGTGACATAACAAGAAGGTGGACGGGTGGTTAAATAGACATTTGCGACTTGAGCTGTGATGGGTGTCAATAACTGGGCGGCTCTTTACAAGAGTCAGCTACATATCTTAGGCGCCGTTAGGCACAACACAACCTTGATTGCCGTCTCTCAATTTCCAACCGGGTAGGCTGTATAGGACGATACATGTAAGGCTCGCGCCGAAGGAAAGGGTGTGATGTTTCTCCAATAGACGTTCAAGTCAACCCTCATCCAGCGGGATGCACGAATAGCAGTCCACCACGATACGCAGCAATTTTCAACACAGGATCCGATTTGCTCACAAGATCAGCAGAATAGAGAAACACCTCATGTTGCCTTGTATTCCAAACTTGGGTATCAGTGACCGGGCTATGCTGTCGTGATCGGTCGGGTATATATCTCTGTCCAAAGTGTAGCCCAAACCCAGCCAAGAGAGGCTCCCCAAAATGCCAGGAAATCAAACCGCTCCATCGCTTCAACATACAACAAGATCATGCATCATCCATCGATACCGAAAAGCAGACAGGTATCCCAAAATATCCCCTAGATATGCACCCGCTAAATGGCATCCATCGCACAGAAAAGCCTCACGAACCGGTCAGCTTCTTCCACCAACTGCTCCTTGGCGTTGTGT
>Ga0209127_100186_pt1 | contig 22799 bp, 12 predicted proteins | sample LakSupMetagenome_FD_187469 | JGI IMG/M metagenome (GOLD analysis project Ga0209127, IMG submission 187469) | Freshwater microbial communities from Lake Superior, Canada - Sta WM archaea (SPAdes) (version 2) | ecosystem: Environmental > Aquatic > Freshwater > Lake | place: Lake Superior, Canada...
AACATCTCGATGAAGAAGTACCACCAGAGCCCGACGTTGGGGGTGAGGTCCGAGAGGGTGAGCTGCACGCCGTAGGTGGAGCGGAGGAACTCCCAGGATCCGGTGATGAGGTAGGACATGCCGAAGAGGGCGGAGAGGATGCCGGCCACGACTAGGACGTGTTTGGAGGTGAATGCGATAGGCGACGTTCTATCGGCCGCGGGTCGACGGTCGTAGCCGAGGAGGAGTAGAGGTGGGAGTAGCAAGAGCGGGTACATGGATAGGTAGGAGGCGAAGGAGAGGGCGATCATGGCGCTGATGGGGGCGCCGGCGATGGCTTTCGAGATGGCGTGGAGTATGGCGCATGTCGTGAAGACGCTGGTTGAGCGGCCGAGGCATGTTGCTATAGTGAAGGGATTGAACAGGTAGCTGGACATGTTCTGTTAGCGCGACAGGCAATATCAAGGGGGAGCTCATGGATGTAGGTGCTCACACTGCGGCGATGACGAAGCCGCTCCAGCGCTTTTCTCGTCGTGGGGATGTGAAGAGGCGCGAAGAGACAGCTTCGCCCGAGTCTGCTATCTTCAAGAGTGCGTCTGCGCTCAACAGGTCGACGGCGACGTACAGGAGGTAGGTGAAGATGGGGAAGGTTGCCGAGCTCGGGAGCAGGGAGAAGAGCGGAAGGAAGAGTGGCGCTTGGTGGTAGACTCCGCCGTCGTAAGGAGAGACATTGTGGTTATAAAGGAACAGGCCCTCCTGTACTGTTTGAGACCGTTAGCGAGAGCATCGTTGGGTGCAACAAAAGGGTGACTTACATCTCTTGAAGCTCGTCACTGGGGTCGAAACCTCGACACGGCCGGTCAGGAGGTCGGGCAAGCCTGGGAATATGGTAAACAGCGCGAGTCTCAGGACGGCCGCGCCAATGTACAGGCGGGCCGTCCGGCCCAATGTCACCTCTCCGCCATTCATCGCTCAATTGCCATGGTAGAACGGGCAGAAAGAGTGTCTGGCGGGCTTGTTCTCCAGGCGTTGAGGATCCAGGAGGTATACTTGTCAAGACAGCATCCCTATGTCTTGACTTGCCAGTTGGTGATCCCGTAGCTGTACGCTAGGAGCGAGTGGAACTACAGCTGGCATTTATCGGGATCAGCGATAAGCAGGGCGGTGAAACCTGGCGCAAAATTTGGAAGGGTCTGTCTATCCAACTTTTTTCGTCGCAGCCCCCCCGCCGGCTCGATATCTTACACCAGCGAGTCTTGCGATACCGTTTCGCATACTCTTCTACAGCAACAACACCTCCAACATGCCTCAAATAAAGAAGAAGGGCCAGTCCGGCGCGGCCAAAAACTACATCACCCGCACGCAGGCCGTCAAGAAGCTGCAGATCAGCCTCCCCGACTTCCGGAAGCTCTGCATCTGGAAGGGAATCTACCCCAGAGAACCCAGGAACAAGAAGAAGGTCTCCAAGTCTGCCACCGCCTCGACCACCTTCTACTACACCAAGGATATCCAGTACCTGCTCCACGAGCCGCTGCTGCAGAAGTTCCGCGACCAGAAGGTCCTCGAGAAGAAGATCTCAAGAGCTCTCGGTCGGGGCGATGTCTCGGACGCTGCACGATACGAGCGCAATGCTTCCAACCCGGAGAAGACGGGAAAGCCAAGATACACCCTCGACCATGTCATCCGGGAGCGGTATCCAACCTTCATTGACGCCGTCAGGGACCTTGACGACTGTCTCTCAATGCTCTTCCTCTTCGCCAACCTTCCATCAACATCGACCGTTCCCGCCAAGATGATCGCCCGATGCGAGCGCCTCACCCTCGAGTTCCAGCACTACCTCATTCTGTCACACAGTCTGAGGAAGTCTTTCCTCTCCATCAAGGGTATCTACTATCAGGCGAATATCCAGGGCGAGGATGTCCTCTGGCTCGTGCCGTACAAGTTCAACCAGCGTGTGGTTGGCGACGTGGATTTCCGCATCATGGGCACCTTCGTCGAGTTCTACATGACGCTCCTGGGCTTCATCAACTACAGGTTATACACTTCGATCGGCCTCAAATATCCTCCCAAGTTCGATCAGACCAAGGATGACCAGGCGGGCGAGCTCGGTGCCTTCACGCTTGAGGGTCTCAACCCTGTTGCCCAGGAGGACACGAGCAAGTTGCTCACCAATTCTGCCTCTCAGCATGGACCGGACCCCGAGGTGCAGAACGCCGTCAATAAGCTAGTTAAGGAACTCAGGGAGGGTGAGACCAATGGCGACGGGGCTTCCGAGAACAAGGACGCCACCCCTGCCGCGGACGGCGAGGAGGAGGAGGAGCAGCAGGCGACTGACGGCATTGACAAGTTCGAGCCGGCCGCTCCTGGTGGCGATGTTCTTCCCCAGCCCTCGTACAGCACCAACGACCCGGCTCAGCTCTTCTCGAAATGCACAATCTTCCTGTCGCGCGAGACTCCCAGGCAATCACTCGAGTTTATCCTCCGGGCATTCGGCTGCAAGAGGATAGGCTGGGACGCTGTTCTCGGCGAGGGTGCCTTCACCACAAACGAGCTGGATCCCTCCATCACACACCAGATCGTTGATAGGCCACCTATCCAGGCTGCAGTGAACGAGGATGGCGACGGAGAGGACAACCAGACCGCACAGAAGCTTGCTGCTAACAGGCGGGTCCCCGGCAGGATATACGTCCAGCCGCAGTGGGTGTGGGACAGCGTCAACGAGGAGGAGCTCCAGCGGCCCGATCTGTACGCACCCGGTGCCCAGCTACCTCCTCACTTGAGTCCCTTTGTCCAGATGAAGCAGGGACAGTACGATCCCACAGTGCCGCTCGAGGAGCAGGAGACAGAAGCCGAGGCCCTCGACGCCGATCTTGCGGACGGCGAAGAGGGTGAGCAGGTCAAGGAGATCACCGACGGCGCTGAGACCATGGACGTGGCCGAGTCGGAGGAAGACGAGGATGAGGACGAAGAGGGTGCCTCCGGAGAAGATGAGGAAGACGGAGAAGACGTTGATGAAGAGGAAGACGAGGAGGCATCGGCTGCGCTGCAACGTCAGCTCGAGCTCGAGGCGGAGCTGGCTGGCAAGAGTGTCAAGCCAAAGGAGCAGGACCCCAAGACCAAGGCGAAGCTCGAGGCCCGCAAGGCGCTCCAGAAGAGGGCCAAGGAGGAGGCTGAGGATCTGGAGCGCGCCAAGGGCATGCTGAGCAAGAAGAAGCGCAAGCTGTTTGAGCAGATGCAATATACCAACAACAAGAAGAGCGAGGAGGACAAGAAGCTTCGTGCTAAGAGGCGGAAGCTCGAGAAGGAGGCGGCCAAGGGGAAGGCGCAGTAGATAGGGATCTAGTGGTGCTTTGTCTTGTATGCCCCAGCGTTATGGGATACCAATAAAAGGTACTTGCTCGGTATGATTGTGTCGTTGGACTTCGAATACGATCCTGTCTTTGTGCAAGCTGATGATTCACGGTCCCCAGCAAGCCTAAAAATAAGGGGCTCCCTTATCGGTCCACATGGCTCGAAAGTCCAATTGGCCCTTCTGAACAAGCTCCCGGCCCCTGCCGTCCAGTGATTCCAGCACCTGGTTTCGAGGTGTTTCAGCTTCCCCGCACACGTCATCAGATTTAAGGGTCTTGTTTCCAGCCAGCATCGGGCCCTATCTCTGTCTTCAACCTTTTTACATAACTGCCAAGCATCTTTAGTCAACAGGTGCTCGAAGAGAGAACAAACACAGACAATAAAGACAACCTACCTTCCCAAAGGTTCACCTTTCATAGCAACAATGTTCGGCAGAGACGATGATGACCGCGACGAGCGTCGGGAGCAGTCTAGTAAGATGAGATCATACCTCGTTGACCTATGTCAAGGTCCCGCATTCTCATGACACTCACCCGCTATCGCCAGGCCAGAACTACCCCCAGGGCGGCAACAGTACGCCCTCCCTTTCCCCTACATCTACAGATTTGCACACAGACAATTTAACCTTTAAAAAGTGACCCATGGCGGCGGCTACCCAGCGGGAGCAGGCGTTCCCCGCGACGATGACGACGACTACCGCTCCGCGGCCGAGACGGCCTCCCGGCACGCCGGTGACTCGGGCGACACCAGCTTCTTCTCGAGCATCCTGGGCTCGCTGACCGAGAAGAAGTCCCAGGTAGCCAACGAGGACATTGACGAGGATGGTTCGTTCTTCCCTCTACCCCTTCCATTCTTGCCCCTGTTTCCCTTAACCCAGCTTATACCAACAAACTCCAGACGCCGTCCAATCCCACCGCAAGTTCTTCGGCAACTCCTCCCCTCCCCAGGAAGCCACGCCCAAGTCCATGGGCGCCGCGGCCGCCATGCAGGCGCTCAAGATGTTCAGCAGCGGGCAGGCCGGCGGGCAGAGCCAGAGCCAGAGCCAGTTCATCGCGCTCGCCATGGCCGAGGCGAGCAAGCTGTTCGACCAGCAGGCCTCGCAGGGCAAGGTCGCCGAGGGCGGGAGCAAGAACTCAGCCGTCATGCAGGCGGGCGAGATGGCGCTCAAGATGTACCTTAAGAGCCAGGAGGGTGCTGGGGGAGCCGGTGGTGCGAGTGGGTTGATGGGGTTGGCTAGCAAATTTATGTGAGGCTGCCGGAAGGACGACTGAGCCCGATGCACTCCCGCTCTTGTTCCGAGGTAGAGATGGGCGAAGTACCTACCTGACTGGAAAGGATGGGATGGAGCTGGGCTCTGAGCCTACGGTTGAGGTTGGAAGCATGGATTTTAAATCAACACTCCATCATAGGTCACAGGTGGAAGTCAACAACGCCGCTCGAGATTTAGGTGTTGAAATGCTACCAAACAGGCTTGAAACACTTACAAAGCTATTTCATACGTAGCTTTAGTCATATTTGACGACTCTTCACTCGGTCTGAGCTGCCCGTGCATCCATCGCCGCTGTCTGCGCATAAATCTTCTCGAGATCCTCCAGGCGTTTCTGCACGGACGGAGGATGGCGCTGAAACGTACACAGGGACGCCACGAGGCTCAGTGCGGAGAGCCCGATGCACACTCGCATATTAGTGTTGAAAGCCCCGACGTAGGCCTGTCTGACTCGCAACTGCTGGAACACGCTGAACGTGAAGATGGCAATGGGCGATGTGTAGAAATCTTGGAGCTGCTGAGCGCTGAGAACTCCACTGACGCTGTCCTGGATCTCCTTATTCAGTACGATGAAGCCGGCCGCTACACCCATGCTCCCTCCGAAGACGCGGACCTGGGCGAGGATGCCTTGACTGACGGCTAGTATACGGTCACGCCAGGTTAGTCACTCCGCCGTAAACAAGGTGGAAGGAGGTGGACAAGTGTGAATGGGAGCACAGCCAACCTACCGTGGTGTTCGAACTGCACCTGCAATGAGGTCATGAAAGTCGCGGTGGACATGTTGAGACCGAGTCCGAAGCCGAGAATAACCTCAAATCCCCACTGTTTGGACTCTGGATGGAGAGTCTCGCCCAGTGTGGAAAGAAGACCGCTTCCGACGAGCGTCAGGATGCTTGCGGCGTTCAGGGTCCAGAAAGTGTTGTTTTTCTTGGCCGACAGGCCTCCGCCGAGCATCGATCCAACGGCCATGCTTGCCATCAGCGGAAGCAGCAGAATACCGGACTTTACTGCGTCATACAGGTTCACAATCTGGGCCCGCATGGGAATATGAACGACAGCTAAGAACATGACAAACCCGCCCAACACGGATGTGGCCAGGGCACACATCATCACCCTGTCCGTGAGGACCTGCCAGGGGAACTGCGGCCGGATGTGACGAAACTTGGGGTTTCGAAATATTTCCCTCTGCCAGAGGACCATGGCAATGCAGCACAAGCCGCTTATAATCAGCACCGAGATGGTAGGGCCGCTGCTCCAGGTAAACTCCCTGATCGCTCCCTCGTTAACAATGAACACCAGGAGCACCGTGCATCCCAGAATGAAGATGGTTCCGACGTAGTCGAGGCTCTTAAACGGCACCTTGGCAAAGGTCAGCATATTCTTTGGCCAAGCGAAGATGAGTATGACACCGGGTACAAAGGCACAAGGCCCACTAGTGAGAAGAGGTCAGCCAAGAGACCCATTGGTCCTATACATAGGATGGAACCACACACTTTATCCAGAAGCCATACCGCCAGTCGGCGTATGTCGTGAGAGCGCCCCCTATTATAGGTCCACTGATGCCGGCAACAGCAACGACGATGCCCACGACAGCGGACATAGCCGGGATCATGTTCGGCGGACAGATCTCTGGATAGATGATCATAGCTAAGGCGTAGAGGCCAGCACCTCCAGCGCCTTGGGCAGCGCGGAAGCCGATCAGTTGATCCATGCTCTTTGCTGCAGCACACGCCATGGACGCGGCTAAGAAGATGGCAAAACAGGCTATCAAGACGGGCTTGCGGCCCAGTGAGTCTGACAGTCTCGCCGAAAGTACGGAGAAGCCTGCGAAGCAATGGGGAGTCAGTCGTACACAACATGGTCTTGGACAATAGTCAGCAGGGTGTGGTGGTCTGGACTTACCCACGTAGGACAGAGTGTAGGACAGCACGATCCATGGCGATAGTCTGAAGCCTCCGAACTCCTCCGAGATGCTATAGAGCATGGTCGCGACAATGGTCGTGTCCATGAGCGACAGGAACAAGCCCATTGCGATACTGCAAGGATGTCAAACACACCTCGTTAGTTTGATGAGGCAGTAGCAAGTTGAGAGCGGACTGGGCTCGATGAGGTGACTGTCCTCGATGAGCTCTGCGACGAGGGTAGAAATCGAAAGCTCCCATGTACCAGGCAAGGATTGTCACGAGCCTCCACGTCGGGACCGGTTCTCTTCTTAGCATCAAGAGCTCTGCCGCAGCGGCATCTGACGAAGACTCCATGTCCTCTCCATGAGGGCCTTCTGCCATCTTGGCACTCGACGTTGAGATAATCTTGCCATCATCTGGGGCACGTTTGAGCTCCCACATTGTCCTTGTTTGTAGCGTAAATGTGCAGAACAAAATTGGAGCGAGAAAACTTTTCTGTTCTGCTCTAAGCAACAAAGCGCGAGCAACCAACACAATAAGATCCAAGACTGCGGAAGAAAAGCAGGATCGGTGAGACAGTACCAAGTCTCCCTAGGTTTAATACGTGAAGATGCGCTGCGGTCGTCAAGTAAGCCCTGACGCGTCGTCAAGCGTGGCATCCCGTTATGTATGTACGAAGTAGGAAAGCCTATTTGCAGTCGTGACTGGCACCGACAATCGTAAACCCGGAATATATGGTAGGGTTGCATCAGAACAGTTGGGGATGTAAGCCGAGAGCCAACGCGCGGCCGTTCGATAAGTCTTTTGAAGTGCGGTGATTGGCTTGAGTACGACATCCTCATCCTACACATGCGGCTCAGAAATGTGTAAATCTGGTAAGCTTTGATGCAAGGAAGGCCACAATTCTTGCTCTTCGTCAGAATTTGACTGTGAATCGTGACAACTCATTGGAGTCCTGCTGTTAGAGCGTTGATGATGGTGAAATAAGGAACGACGTCCAGTTCGTCTGATACTGGACGAAGCCAACAGATCCGACGGATTCTACTTAAGGGGTTAATCTTCTCAACATACTTATAAGTGGCTCATTTAAGCTGACATGCGTCCATAAGACATCCGTCGTTCATCTGCATAATGGGAATATGATGTGCCGATGCATCAATACCAACATCTGGCTGCTGCCTTTCGCAACCCATCATTCACTTCTCATCGTCATGACAATGCCAGAACGCGACTTGGGGTTCCCGGTATCATATCACAACCACTGCTGGCTCTTCTACATCGCCTATTCTACGCCTGCGACGCGCAACAGCTGACAGCCGTACGATGGACACCGCTTGTGTAAACTACTCTGGCTTTCGTCTTGTGGCAGGTTTGAGCAGACGCTCACTCTGTAAAGAAATTGAACCACCCCTTCGAATTGCGTGAACAGTGAGATCGGCACTACGGCACTTAATCATCGGGAGGGCGGATCGAGTGAGTGAAGTCCTCGATAGAGATGTCCTTCAAAGACCCTGTGGTTGACTTACCTGACGGGGAGTTTCGTTCTCTTTAAGAATATGATCGTACACAGAGGCGTAGGAAGATGAAGGAAAGGGATTCAACATAGACTGCGGCTGCTAATAAGCAAGATCTCCTACGCAATCATGGCCAAGGGTCCCCACAAGCCCGCCGTCAGTGGCCCAGGGCTAAGATGTGCGGCTTCATGGTGTAAGTATTGTGTAAGGGATACTGTAGACAAGGTTCCTAAAGGAGCAGCAATGGGACCGTGGGCGAGATGACGATGTCGAGTTGGGAAGCGGTGCCATGACAGATGGTATGGATATATCACTGTGCGTCGGCCTCGCACTCGGGAGACTCGGTCGTGAACGACCTGACTGCGTCATGTAGGACTTCACCAGTAGGTCTAAGCTGCCTGCAGCCTGGGCAAACATTTACCAATATGAAGGGATACCTGAGCAAAGCTCAGTCGTATTCGATTTCCGTAACCTCAAAATATTCAATGCATCTGCACCCACCTTGGCCTCAGTCAGGCAACGTTATAGTCGTTGGCGAGGTCGACCGGCCACCGGATATCTTCTTCCCGTATGTAACTTGAGCTTCATAAGAATTCCGTTCATATATTGCAGGCCACACAGTGGTAAGATGAAGGCGGCATTGTAGAAAAGAAAAAAGGCAAAAAGAATGTACATTTGAACGCAATGAATCATTAGATTCGGTGTTTGCCAGGGAGGGATGTCGATGGCAGTACCCTGGTGCCTGGTGTCTCCAACCTCGGCAGTCTGAGCGGGGACACATGCCAATAAATGCTACCTCCAACGGTATAAGTCAGCAATGAGACGGGCTCAGGAAGTGCATCTCCATGATATATAACCAAACCGTGAATTGCAGAATAACTGTGCTCCGAACATCGTCGCCCTCTTGTATACCACCGAATCAACACCATAACAATGTCTCCCGGCCAACATCCCTCAAGCTACACCACCCTCTCCCTCCCGCAAATCCGCCTCTCACACAATCCCCCTTCATCTCTAACCGTCACCCCGGTGATCCTCGTAATCCTCGACCGCCCCGAGGCCAAAAACGCATTCACAGAGGTCATGGCCGACAGCCTAATAACAGCCTTCAACCTGCTCTCCACCGACCCCCGCGTCAGGGCCGTCGTGTTGACCGGCAGCGACCCCTCCAACCGCATCTTCTGCGCGGGCATGGACCTCTCCTCTCTCACCGCCCCGGACCCAGCGCCCAAGGAACAAAGCACCACCACAGCTTACACCATCGAGAGCGCCCCCTGGCAGCAGAGCCGCGCCGCCTACCGGGACTCGGGCGGCCGGGTGGCGCTGGCGATCCACAACTGCTCCAAGCCCGTGATCGCGGCGCTCAACGGCTCCGCCGTGGGCGTCGGGGTCACCATGACCCTGGCGGCGGCCGTCCGCGTGGCCAGCAGCGCGGCCAAGGTCGGGTTCGTGTTCGCCCGCCGGGGGATCGCCATGGAGGCGTGCAGCAGCTTCTTCCTGCCGAGGCTGATCGGCGGCGCCAAGGCGCTGCACCTGGTTACTGTGGGAGGCGTGTATGCGGCCACGGACCCGCTGGTCAGGGATCTGTTCGGGGAGGTGGTGCCGCCCGAGAGGGTGGTGGGCAGGGCGGTCGAGATTGCCGAGGAGGTGGCGGGGAGCTGTAGTGCTGTCAGTGTGAGGGTCATGAAGGATATGATCCTCAGAGGGGCGGATACGCCCGAGGGGGCGCATGCGCTGGAGAGCAAGGTTCTGTATGATTTGTTTCGGGGGAGGGATTTTGTGGAGGGTGTGAAGAGCTTCAAGGAGAAGAGGTCGCCGAGGTTTGAGGGGAACTTGGATGAGGATGCGCCGAGGGTGTGGCCTTGGTGGGAGTGGAAGGAGGTTAGGGAGGTGCCGAAGCTGTGAGGTTAGAGGAGTTGTGACGATCATCGACACTGCAAGTGCTGTGAGAGCAGGTGGGTGAGTCAATGGGCAGCAGGGCCGCTCTTTTTGATGTAAATCAATACCAACTCCGTTGTCCACCTCCCAGGCACTATCCAAAGCCTTGTACATACTCCATAAAACACAGACACTGTGCGAGAGTGTGGTATCTCAGCGAACAACTCCTTAAACTGAACCATCGTATCATCGTCCTTGTCCAGGTCAGCCATAGGCCTAAGTGGCATGTTCCATCATGCCGCCGCCGTTCGTATTCTTCATCTTCTTCTCCTTTTTGGCCCATCTTAGGCCGCAGGCATTACAGAGCGTCTTGGGCCCGCTGGGGCCTTTTCTCCATTCGGGGGAGTCCAACGTTCCTGTCTGGGAGTTAGCTATGGTTGCAGAGTTGATGGCCAGGCAGTTAGATGCCAAACGAGGTAGGTAGAACGTACCGCAGTCTGTGCAAACATACTCCTCTGCCACCTTGAGTTTCTTCTTCTTCTCGCCTGTCCGCGGGTCTCTGTCGACTGGAATGGCGATTCCAGCGTCGCCCTTGATTAAGGTTGGACTGGCGTTTCCAGTAGTGATGCCTCTACTCCTCTCGCCCTCCTGATACCGCAGTCCAGTGAGCATTTCGATCGTGTCGGCATGTGTTACTCCCTCGTATCTAGCCATCTTCTCTCTGATAGAATCCGACCGGCTACCGGCAATACCCTCTAGGTTCTCCCTTGTCAAAGCCGAGTTCGACGACGCCGGCTTCTGTGGGGGCGGCATGCTATGATCGACACCAGAGCCAATGTACATCGGTGTCGCTGTCCGGCCGGTGTGGAAGGTATCGACAGACGCACCCATCTCGGAACCACCGGGCTGGCTCGCGCCCCATGTCCTCTGCGACTCCTCCGCATCTTCGGCCTCTTCTCTCCGCAGGCCCGCGATCCTCCGCTTCAGTCTCTCGTTCTCAATCTTGTGTTCGAGGAACGAGTCGAGCAGGCCCGTGTTTTTTGTTGGATACGGTCGTGCCATCATGAACACGGCCTGGCAGAACGCCGACTGATTGCTAGGGTTCGGCGCGTACTTGGCAGCCGCGATATGTGCGTGGCCAACGGCTTCGAAGATGGCCCAGTTCCCGTCCTTTTTCTTCAAGCGGTAGAAGATCTGTAAGGGAGTGCCAGTCGCTATCGACTCGTTCATCTCGGCAACGAACACGCCCTGGTCGTCGGGGTGGATGATGTCGCGTAGAAGAATGTCGTACATTTCCTCCGGGGTGTAGCCTGTCAATGGCAAGACGCTCGGCGACACGTGCTTGACCCTGCCATTAGCATCCAGAATATGCAAGACATCCTTCAGCTCCTCGACGACCTTCGCAGGCCAATTCCTCCGTTTGGTAAACTCGGTCAGCGTGTTTGCAGGCGGGAGGTTGGATGGCGATGCGAAGCTCGTGGCCGGCACAGGCCCGGCTCCAGGGACATTTCTGGCGTCTTCGGGCGAGCCTAAGTTATGCGCGCCCGCAGGCACAAGTGCCGCAGGAGTTTGCGCAGCAGAGGAGGAGGCCGGTGGATACGGCGGGGACATGATGGAATCGTCTGCGCCGTCGAGCGTCATGTAACTTGGGAGACCGTCAAATCCGTTGAGCATTGTGCCGTCTATGAGAGACAGCATATCAGTGCCGTCTGCCCCTAACTGTCCAGCGGCGCAGTGTTAGTTAGTCGCAGTGACACATCGGACTTAAAAGAAGAGGAAAAAGGGAGAAAAAAGGGAAGTCGATTGACGACGACTCGGACCTGTGAAGCTTCGAGTTCTTGTTCTGCACTGACTGGATTTAGATCACCAAGACCAATGCTCCCAAATGCATAGGGGTCGTGCGGAGGTGGTGGCATGCCATGGCTCATGCTGTCAGCGGGGGAAGAAGAAGAGGACTCGCGCCCTCTCCGTCGGGTTCTGCTTGGATTTGAGTCGGTGACGGCCTGCTGCGGCAATCTAACAATCGCAGTAAATGCAGCCTGTTGTGGCGCATTTGGCGGGGAAAGAGCTGAAGGACGAGAACAAGCAACACAAAATAGTTAGCTGCGCTGTACGACTCCCGGGCTCAGGGCACCAGGCAATCTGCAGGCGATGCGCTCGAAGAGTATGGGAAGGTGAAGATCGGGACTGCACTCCCGAGACGGGAAATGGATAGTAGCTGGGTTTAGTGAATGGGAATTGGTGGTTGTGTCCTGGCCGAGTTCCTTGGTTTCTGGTGTCCCGCGCCGAATCTCTTTTCTGGGAAAAGGATGGGAATCTCTCAGAATTCGAGCATGGGATTTGCCGGAAATGCCTGGATCTTGCAAGCCCTTGCAAGTTACCGGATGCGCGCTCTGCTTCCCTGTTATTATTAATGAACGGGCCGGATGCGCAACAGCTGTGCATGCTCTAGTCCCCTCTATTCTTTTGCTGCTCCACACTCAGCGCGCCAATACAATGCGACAACGGACAAGTCGATGTTCGATTTCTTCTTTGATCCCCCACACGGCGTCGATTAGTAGCGAGATAGGATCACACACAAGTAGTGTATTCCATGCTACGTCAGAAGCAGGGGAGGACTGGGGGACTACATACAGGCCGCTACCTTCCTTATTATCGGAATGACTATAGGATTTGAAGGTGCTGTTTTGAGAGGCCTACGACCTAGCAAAGATGCCTAACAAAGCCAATGACTCTCGTAACTCGGAGTAGCCACCGAGCCGGAGGAAAAGGTCCTGATAGATGCTTGGCAGTTTAACTAGAGCTGGCGAGAAACATGAAGGACGTCACCAGGGTCTTGAGTGACAGGGGTTCGACTCTACACGCTAATCCCTTTTGGCAATGGAGCTCTGGTCTCACAGACCCACTGTCTGGTGATTTCCTTCCCACCAAGAACGCATCCCCTCGTTCTCTCGAGGGGCGAGGGGGAGAAGGCGTGGCAGGAAGGAGCCTCAGCATGGAGCTGCCTTAGGTCGGACAACAAGCATACCGTACATCAAAGCTCTGTAAATGCAGGACCCTTGAGATGTAGGAGAGGCGGGCTGGAGTCGACCCAGCAGGTGGTGAAGGGTACAAGTGCCGAGCATTACACAAACATGCTATGTGGATCTATCTCCAAGCTTTGGGTCCTTCGACACCACCATTTGGAGGAACACAAGCTTGTGACACATATATGGCGGTCAGCAACGCCCGGTCTCTGAGGCGAAGATCATAGGTTGGCTTTGGTCAAAAACGCAGCGCTGTACATGTGATTCGAAGGGAATAAAGTGGTGGCACGAACATGGCACGACACCGGAGACCGGTTCAGCCCCACTGTGGAAATCCTGTCCAGGCAGAACGCGTCCGGAAGTGCAACCTTCGCGTTGCCTCCGAAATTCATCCCGTCACACCTCCAACCCGTCCAGGAGGGGGCAAGACAGCCTACGTCCACACCGTGCTTTCACGTTGACAAGCTGCAGTGAGGCGCATGCCTGACCACTGATACTCAACATAGTTGACTTCTTCTGGTCCAAGCCCGGCTGCAGACCGACCTAGTAGGTTTCGCTGTTCCGTCGATCCTATCTCCCATGACGACGCCACACCAGTAAGAAAAGTGGTCGCCAGCCGGCAGCCACCAATGTCTAAGATCGAGAAGCTGTCCATCCTCGGCGTGCGGTCGTTCGGCCCCGTCAACAGGGAGACCATCGCCTTCAACACGCCTCTTACGCTCATCGTCGGTTACAACGGCTCCGGCAAGACAACCGTCATCGAGTGTCTCAAATATGCCACTACCGGCGAGCTGCCGCCCAACAGCAAGGGTGGCGCCTTCATTCACGACCCCAAGTTGTGCGGTGAGAAGGAGGTGCTGGCCCAGGTCAAGCTCTCGTTCCGCTCCACTGTAGGCGAGGCCTACGTCGTGACCCGCAACCTGCAGCTTACCGTCAAGAAGACCACCCGATCCCAGAAGACCCTCGAGGGATCGCTACTATGTCGCAGCAACGGCGAGCGCAGCGTGTCGTCCTCCAAGGTCACCGAACTCGACACCGTCGTACCAGAGAAGCTCGGCGTTTCCCCTGCTATCCTCGATGCCGTCATCTTCTGCCACCAGGACGAGTCGCTGTGGCCAATGAGCGAGCCTTCGGCCCTCAAGAAGCGCTTTGACGAGATATTCGAGGCTATGAGATACACAAAGGCTATCGAGAACCTGAAGGTGCTCCGAAAGAAGCAGGGCGAGAAGCTGACCCAGCTCAAGACCATGGAGCAACAGGACAAGATCAACAAGGAGAAGGGGGAGAAGGCCGAGAAGCGGTCCATGGCGCTGCAGGCCGAGATAGAGGAGATGCGCGCAAAGTGTGAAGCCATCACGGACGAGATGGACAGGCTCCAGGACCTCGCCAGGGAGAAGCACGAGCAAGCCACCAGCTTCCTCAGCATTGTCAACGACCTGCGGAACAAGACCGAGCAGTACGAGTATCGGCAGGACACTGTCGCCGAGTTGAAGAGCACCATCGAAGAACTGCCAGACTCAGACCAACAGCTTGCCGAGCACCTGGAGCAGTACGAGGAGAGGATCGGCCGGATTGTTAACGAGCGGGATCAGAAGGCGGAGCAGTATCAAGAGCTGCAGAAGGAACTGAAGGTTGCAAGAAGCGATCACACCAAGAAGGTCGCCGAGCTCGGTAAGCACCAGTCCGACAAGGAGAAGTACGAGCGACAGCTTGTCACCCGCGTGAAGATGATCCAGGACGCCGCATCCCGCCACGAGATCCGAGGGTACGACGGCGAACTCAATGATCGCCAGGTCCATTCGTTCAACGACCGGATCCAGAAAATGCTCAACGAAAAGAAGCGGGAGCTGGAGCGCCTGCAGAGCGCGAATGCTAAGGAGATTGACGCAGCCACTGCCACCATTACGGAGCTGGAGGGCAAGAAGGCCTCGCGCGTCCAGGACCGGGTCGGCGCCAAGCAACGCATCAAGGCCATAGATACACGCGTAACCTACCTGAACAACGAGATCGCTAAGCTGGACATTGATGAGAGCTCGGCGGCGCTGCTCCAGTCATCGATGAGTGAGCTCGACGGCCGGCTGGAGAAAGCGCGCACCGATGAACATGCAGGCGACTTTGACAGCGCCATCGAGCAGGAGAATGCACGCCTGTATCAGCTCGAGGCCGAGAGTGAGAGACTGAGCCGCGAGTTGGTTGAATGCACAAGGCTCGCGTCGGAACGAGCTCAGTTAGATCTTCGCAAGAAGGAGCTCACAGAACGGAAACGGAAGCTGGACACTCTCACCAACACATGGCAGGAGAAGCTGTCCGATATCCTCGGTGGACCATGGCAGCCGGACACTGTCGAAGCAGACTTCAACCAAGTGCTGAGTCGGCAGCAGAGTGCGGTCTCTGATGCTCGGAGAAAGAAGGATGCCACACAACAAGATCTGAAGCAGCTCGAGTACAAGCTATCCGCTGCTCGGGACAGGCAGAAGAAGATATCAGCCGAGAGGGATCGCTGCCAAAAGGCTGTCACCACGGCCTTGAGCCAGGTCAAGAACGACGACGTATCCGTGGACGAGTACAGCCATGAGCTGGAAGCCCTCGAGCAGGACCTACAGCAGTGCGAGACAGATATCAGCCTGTTCGACGAAATGAAGAAGTATTACGCGGGTGTCCAGAAGACAGTCACTAGGTTCAACAAATGCTCGCTCTGCGACAGAGATTTCAAGGATCAGCCCGCTGCCAAGTCTAAACTCCTGACAAGGATTGCCAGCCGGCTTGATGATACCGAGAAGCAGACCTTACTGGCGGATCAAGCGGAGTGCGAGAGGAATATAGCCATTCTCCGGGCCGTGAGGTCTGAAAATGACACCTACCAACGACTGGAGACCGAGCTGCCTCCCCTTCAGAAGGAGATCGCATCGTTGGACTCTCAGAAGGAGGCTCTTGTCCGGGAGCTGGAAGATGAAGACGCTCTTTACAAGGAGCTGGACGAGAAGCGTCAAGAGATAGAGTCCATGAGCAAGACCGTGGCGAGCATTTCTCAAGCTCACCGAGACATTGGCGAGTCGGAGAAGCAGATCGAGCGGTTGTCGTCTCAGCAGTCGTCCCATGCCGTCATGCGCAGTCCGGAGGAGATCAATGAGCTGCAGGCGACATGCGCCGAGCAGACGAGAGCGGTCACCAACAGGCTCAAGAAAATCACCATGGACCGACAACGGATCAGGGATCTGATCAACTCCCTGGAGCTGGAGAAGAGTGAGCTGAGGAACCGGATCAGCGACATCGCCCGGAAACTGGAGAGGAAGAAAGACTTCCAGAATCAGATCCAGACTTTGAGAAACGAAGGCAACGAGCAAAAGGAGACGATTCGAAAAGCCGACGAGGCTCTCGAGAGTCTGGAGCCGGAAATCGCCAAGGCAAGGGCCATCCGCGAAGATAAGCTTGCCAGAGGTCGATCCAAGGAGCACAAGATTGCCGAGGAGCGCGATGGCATCGCGCGCACAGTGAGCGAGCTGAAGATGATCGAGTCGGACATCCAGAACTACCTGGACAGGGGCGGGCCGGCAGCATTGGCCGCCAACCAGCGTGCCATCGCCAATCTCGAGCAGACTATCGCGAACCTGGAGAAGGACATGAAGGATCTTACCGTGCAGATCAACAGGTTGGGCAAGGACATTGACAGCGGCGAGCAGAGAAAGCGGAACGTCAGCGACAACATCAACTACCGCAAGAACCTGCGTCTGCTGCAAGAGCTCGAGCGCGACATTGCCGCGCTGAGGTCGCGCAACGCAGAAGACGACTACGACCGCCTGGCGCGCGAGGCGAGGTCGCTCGAGTCGCAGCACAACAAGCTCCTCGCCGAGCGGGGAGCCACCATGGGGTCCATGAAGACCAAGGACGAGGAGCTCGCGCGGCTGGTCGAGGAGCGGGAGCTGGACTACAAGGACGCGGCGAGGAAGTACCGTGAGTCGCACATCAAGGTCGAGACGACAAAAGCCGCCATCGAGGACCTGGGCCGCTACGGCAGCGCGCTCGATAAGGCCATCATGCAGTACCACTCGATGAAGATGGAGGAGATCAACCGCATCGCCGGCGAGCTGTGGCAGGCGACGTACCAGGGCACCGACATCGACACGATCCTCATCCGCTCCGACGCCGAGACGGCGACGGGCAAGCGCAACTACAACTACCGCGTGTGCATGGTCAAGCAGGACACCGAGATGGACATGCGCGGCCGCTGCAGCGCGGGCCAGAAGGTGCTGGCCTCCATCATCATCCGTCTGGCGCTGGCCGAGTCCTTCGGCATCAACTGCGGCCTGATCGCGCTCGACGAGCCGACGACCAACCTGGACATCGACAACATCCGGTCGCTGGCGCAGAGCCTGCACTCCATCATCAAGACGAGGCAGGCGCAGAGCAACTTCCAGCTGATCGTCATCACGCACGACGAGGAGTTCCTGAAGCACATGCAGTGTTCCGAGTTCTGCGACATTTTCTACCGTGTCAAGCGGGACGAGAAGCAGAACAGTGTCATCGTCAGGGAGAGTATCACCAAGGTGATGGAGTAGCCGGAGTAGCTGTGGGAGGAGAATGAGCTTGAGTGGGTTTGGCATGGCGCACAAGGGGTTGTATTATATCCTATCTGCTGTGAGCTGTCTTCAGACTGGGAACTAGCATGGCGTTCTTTTCTGCTTGGTGAAGAAGGCATAGACATACTTGCTCGAGGGAGGGGCACCATGTCATAGGGACAACAATCAAACCAACATGAGAATTTAATGACAGGTACTCATCTTAAAAGACCAAACGTGCCATAATCATAACCCATCGCCCTAGAAGCCAATCGCCCCTTACCCCAAAGACGCCGTACCGAATGTCGTACCTGTCAAGGTTTCCGGCAGCAACCTAACAATAATACACCCATCCTCATCAAACGCCGCGTCACAAACCTCGAAAATTAGAAGAACGATAGCCCCTTGAAAGGTCTCTAACCACCCTGTCCAGCCTCGCCCTCCGCAGCGGGCTCGTCGCTCGAGGCCTGGTCCCTTATGACCACGTCCCCCTCGCCGTCCGTCTCGGGCTTAACCGCAGCCTCTTCCCCACCAGCAGTTACGCCCTCCCCCTCAGTCAGCCTACCATCCGTCCCCATCACGAGATCCCCCGGCCTCTTCCCGGCCCAGCCGCCACTCTCAGCGACCCTAGCCTTCTTCCCCTCCCCATGAAGCTCCTCCTCCGCCTCCCTCTTCGGCGACCGCGGCACGACCTCCTCCCCCCCGGCTTTCTCGGGGCTGGTCCTGCGCTCCTCGTCCGGGGAAGAAGAGGAAGATCGCAGGCTGCTCCCGTCGGCCTTCCTCCCGACCGCGGCCTCGACGTCGATCCCCTGGATCTTCACCACCGGCTGGCCGCTCGCGCTCGTCGACCCAACGGCCAGGTGCGTGGCGCCGCCGCTCCCAGCCTGCGGGCCCGTGTCGACGTCGTCGATCTCGCTGGGTCCCCGCGCGTGGGGCACGTCTTCCTCCCCGCCCTCCATCGCGGCGTCACCACCACCATCCTCTTCAGCCTTGGCCACGCTGGTATCACCGTCCGCCGCTGACGAACCCCCCTGCGCCTGCTGCGCCTGCGCCTGCTGCTGTTGCTGCTGCTGCTGCTGCGCCTGCCGCACGAGCTGGCTGAGCGGCACCACGCCGGCGCGCTGCTCCTGGCGCAGCAGCTCGCCCTGGGTCACGCCGCGGGAGGCGAGTACCGCGGCGCCCGTGCTGGGGACGCCGTTGACGGAGACGGAGACGGTCTCGATGCTGCCAATGCCGTTGGGGCCCTCGATCGTCTCGGTGCTCTCGGTGCGGACCTGCGGGCGGGTCGAGGGAGTTGCGTCCTCGGTAGCGGGCGGGGGCGCAGTCGGGGAGTGACTCTGCGGTTGGGGTTGGGGTTGGGGTTGTTGTGATGCCGCAGCCGCGACAGGTTGTTGTTGTTGTAGTGGTGGAGGGGTCTGCGCGGGAGATTGATCGCCCGCGCTACCGGCGGCGGCGGCGGCGCTCAAGGGCGAGCTGGCGCTGCCGTCTTCCTCGCTGCCGCCGCCGTCCTCGTTGCCGCCGCCGTTGGGCCGCCGGGCGAGCCAGGGGATGGGCGTGAGGAGGGCGCCGCCGAGGGATTCGTCGCTGCCGAGGCTGTTGGCTGCAGCGGTGTTGATCTGCAGTCCGCCGCCCTGTCCGCCCGCACCTCCCACGCCGTTGGCGAGGAGGGACATCTGGCTCATGTCTGGGACCGCCGGGGGTAGGGGGTAGATGTTGCTGCCGCTGGTGACGTGGACGACGCGGTCTAGCGCGTGGAGGTAGGCCGTCAGGCTGCGGTAGTGGCGCTTTGGTTCTAGGACCAGCTCGGCGAGGCGCTGGATCGTGTGGGGTGGGTAGCGCTTGAAGCCCTCCGCCAGTGTGGATGTTACTTCGTTGAGGAGTCGGGCAATGGGGCCTGGTAGGCTGCCCGATGGGATGGGCGGCTGGACGAGCTGGGGGAGGGCGGGGAGTGGTCGAGAAGAGCTGGGCGCGGAGGTGATGCCCACGGATGACGAAGGGAGGGCGTTTTCCTTGTCTGTCTCTTGGGATGAGGGCGCTGACTCTGTCGGTGCGATGGGGTCGGACGAGGGTATCGGCATCAAGAATCGCGGCGCTGGAGTGCGGGTTGCTGGAGGGTCCGGTATGTTGGGCACGGGGAACTCGGTGTGCGCTATCTAAGCCGCGGGTATATCGGTTAGTTCCATGTCATTGCGATAACCCAGATCTGCCTGAGACGCACCTTCTCGATGCGCGCAATGAGGCCGGGAAGAAGTATCTCCCAGAACTGGCTGTTGCGACAGTTAGTTATGTCTGACCTCATACTGCTTCGGACTCTGATGGAGCTCTTACAAGTCCATGGATCCATCTTTGGAGAGTCTGTGCAGGATCTCATCGTCAGACTCCATTGTCGCGACGCCAGCGATCGCGATTTGAAGGTGTCGATTTGATGTCGCAAAGGCTGGGTTGTGACGTTGAAGCCTCGGGACCCTTGTGCCTTTCCATTCGCGATGTGGCGCGTGCTCAAGCTTGCGGCAGACTTTAGCGTGGCGCTAGCACTAGCGTACTCTAGCGCCGTGGTACGTACACACAAGGTACAGTACCTTTCCTTTCTCCGTACCTTCGTGCTCACCGGTCAGCATCTCCACCCTTTTGCTTCATGTGGCAGTTGACAACATCTACGGACAACTTCTTGCTCTATGTTGCTCAGGTCAAGTCTCCATGGTCGCCTCAATTCCCAGATGACCACCGGATAAATGGCGATATAATCACTTCTGCTCTGCGTAGGCAGGCACGCGGTCGAGTCTCTGAAGGCTCGACACCAGCAGACCTACCATGAGCCACGGTGGCCCTCCTCGTCCACGCTTGAACAGCTCGCGCTGTTCGTCCTACCCGGCCAACGGGGCAGATCACGGGCACGCAGAGTATCCTACACACAGCGTCCGGGGAAAGTGCCTAGCTCCGCTTCTACCAGCACCGTCTACACGGCCGGCCACGGGAAGATGCAGCAGGTGTTCGACCTCTCTGGCCGCATAAAAGTTTCACAAATCTTTCGAGTTCGAGATCGCTGAGACGATCCTCTTCAGGTCATGCCTGTCTAGTTTCACCACTTTCCCTTTGCTCATGATCACTTCCTGCGATGCTTGAAGACTCTCGGCAGCACACTTGTTCGTCCCAGTTTTCGTCAGACTTAACGAGAAGGGTGCTAAGGCGTTTTCTGAACATTTGTCACGTCGAGAAGGAAGAGCGTCGCCCACACGTCTGCCCTGGAAAGGGCAGGCGAGCACGTGGAACGATATCAGTCACCCCAATCATGTCCGCAGCTTCGTGACGGTCTATACTCCTGCCTATTCACCACCCGATGTGTGCCCCACATGCCGAGCATCGTCTACCCTCGAAGTGACCAACTACTGCGGTGGGAGTTGCATCCGGAGCTGTCTAGCGCATGTGGTATCTTCTACCAGGCTCCTGCGTCGTTGTTGTGGTGTTGTTGCTGCATGGACACCTCCACGATCCTGGCATAACCTTGAACTGGCGAGCACGGCACGGCAGCCAGTGCATACTGCCCAATATAACACGGAAGCCGGTCTTGCGAGGTTCCCTCCATCTTCAGAGTGGACAGGCAACTCTAGATTGCGGTCATGGCGTAATGGCAATCGTTGGCGCCATGTTCGCACACCTCCTACTCGTGAGTTGGCGGCTTGCTGACATGGTAGTACACATAGGCTACTGCAACGGCGCAGGATGTCCGCGAGTCGGGATGTGCGGACCACTCGACTCTGCTTTCGCCATGCAGTGCTGGTGACATGTCCGTCCCACCAAACAATCCTCTTATGATGCACGATGCCCATTCAGATAATGAGATGCGTCTCAGTGTTGTGCGGCATGGGACATTTATAAGCTGAGGTCGACGACACGAACAGCGGGTTGGCCGCCTTAGGCTTGTCTGATACAAAGAGATGAACGGGGAATGAGAATGTCCATTCCACCGTCCCTAACCTCCTCGTCTCCTGTCTGCCAAAGAGGGCGACACTTGGGCAACAGGCTAGTAGTGACGCCCTGAGCGGGCACCGTCGCGTTCAGTAGGTGAGACTGAGCACATGTTGGAGCTCAATGTCTGTGATCTCGACATGGTATTGAGTTCGTCTTATCGCCAGGCTGACTTAGAGCGGCAACTGGTAAAGTCATGACTTGAAGTCTGGTACCTTGGGCCAGCCCACTGGAGTTCTTCGGAAGGAATCACGCAAAGCCGAACCGTGGCTCACGAGTGCGGCCCCTGTCATCATGCCCCCTCCCCACGAGATTCGATATTAAAGCCCGGAGGGATGTCGAGCATCTACCAGGCTGAAAGCAGGATATTTCTCCGATTCGCTGAGAAAAACGCACCAGCCGGACACAGTGGAACAACGTCTCCTTCACCTTTATGGTGGTTTTGTATGGAAAGTGGCATACGCGACGGTGCGCACTACTATCAACCTGGAATATAAGTTGGGGGCACACGGAATCCCAAGCACCCTCAGCCCGAAATACCTGGTTAGCGTGTCTCCTCGAGGTGGCTTCGCAGCGTGACATTCTCAAGCAATGCTGCAAGCACTGCGCAAGACCTGGTATGAGGGTGCCATTATCAAACTTATCTCGACTACCAGAACGTCGAGCGTCCGCTGGCAACTCTTACTGCCTTCAGTCACATAGGTAGCTGCAGCGCTGGCAAGCTGACCTTAGATGTTGAAGGAATCTAGCTTCGCGGATTTGTTAGCCGAACTTGGGTGGTGGGAATGGAACGAGATATTGCCGGACCTGCTGCCGGCAAGGCTCGCATGCTGCCAGCCTGCCATCACCTCTCGTGCCTTGCTTATTCTCGGGGTCTGACAGTGGTTGGGATGGCGCAAATCGAGACTCGACCGTCGTCGTATCTGGTGAGCAAAGTGACCGTGCAACTTCCTAGCAAGAATGTCTAGATTTAAGCGTGCAGTGCTGAATAATATCCCCTGAGTTGCCCCGTCAGTCTGATACCGAACGACAGAGCTTTTGCATGATTGATGAGAGCCACAAATCGTCGCCCTATTTGATCTTTGATTTAAAACCAACAGCGCTCGTTTTCGGTGAAGGTGTCCCTCTCGCGATAGGGGCGAGTCAGTAGAGTCGAGGTTGGACGGAGGCTAATAACAGGACCCACCCGGGGCGTCAAGGAAGCCGGGCCGGAGAGCCGGCCCAAGCGACAATAACCCCGATCCAATCCGTCATCCTGGAACCTCCCCACGGGCGACTGTTCGCTTGTTCATGCGGAGCGTTAAACCCTCGGTATTGCCATGGGGGCCAATGGGACGAGACACATCGTGTAAATTGTC
>Ga0209127_100187_pt1 | contig 22771 bp, 30 predicted proteins | sample LakSupMetagenome_FD_187469 | JGI IMG/M metagenome (GOLD analysis project Ga0209127, IMG submission 187469) | Freshwater microbial communities from Lake Superior, Canada - Sta WM archaea (SPAdes) (version 2) | ecosystem: Environmental > Aquatic > Freshwater > Lake | place: Lake Superior, Canada...
GAACCAGTTCGATATGAGCATGATGTCCTACAAGGCCGTCACCACGCACACCATAGCGTGCTTCGAGGCCGTGTTCAGGACGAGAATATCAGATACCCTTAGGTTCGCTGATATCGTCCGCGCCATGTGCGCCCCTCACTGCGAGGAGTGCGAGGGTGCCGGGGATTGCATCCATCTTCCCACCCTAACTCGATGCCGTCTTCGCTGTCTATAACCCGACCCCGGCTTCCGCGTTGTCAAGATGGTTCCCTCTGCAAAAGAGCAAAAGATCCCAGCCAAGAAAATTCGCAAGAGTGTCTGGACGGTATGCCTTCCTCTCAGCATGCCTGTCGTCTACCCCGTCAGGAACAGAGACATTCTACGCCGCTCAAGTTACATCGACTATACCACCGCTGCGGAGAGGTTCGGAACTTCCACGTCAACAGTCCTTCGGCGTTGCGGCTCGATGCTGGCAGTTCCAATGCCGGCGGTACGAGGGAGAGCTTCCTGGAGCACATCCTGACGTGCAAGCAGGCACTCAAGGTTTGGTGCGCCAGTGAGAATGGGGAGGAGGACATCAGCTATTTGGAGAATCAGCTGATCAGGAGCAATGGCATTACTGCCTGAAGTGGAGCTGATGGACCCTATGCCACGATATTAAATCTCCAGAGGTGCATCAGAGGTGCATGGACTGGACTAAAGGCTGACAGGCTGTGGACCAGAGGCATAGCAATCAAAGCGCAACAGCCTTTACCTCGTCGTAATCGGTCTGCCAACATGGGAACTCGTGGCGCGAAGCAATAGTGGACTCTCCAGCTCTGTCACTCTTGTTCATGGGTCGGTTCAGACGTCGCAAACAGACGGGCTCTCTTGTTGATTCCTTGCATCCAGGCAGTCAAGAAATGCAACTGACTCCAGCTCCAGCCACCCAACGGCTTCATAAGAATGCAGCCCCGCTGCATGCAAGTCAAGCCACGTACTAAAGCCAGGGAAGGGGAAGAAGCGGCGCCGATACGCTTTCGGTTTTCGCAGCTTTAAGAGTAAGTAGAGTAGACGAGCAAAAGGGGATGCGCATACCACCCCGGCAACCTCGGCCTCCGCGTCCCCGGACATCGAGCATACTTGCCTCGGCACAGGCGACGATCCTCCACAAACAACATTCCCCCGCACTACTTCCCCGCACCCTAGCAGATATGGGAGTGGACTCGGCTCGGGCCCTTGCCCAGAAACAAGCATTTACATCCGTTCCTATCATCCGATGATGCAATGCATTTTCTTCTTCACGGGCGGCGACAGGATGAGTTTGGGTTGGCAAAGCTTGTGTTGGGAGCTAATGCACAAAGGGCGGATTGCAAATCGGCATAATTGTCTGGGCATCGGGTGAGGCTGAGCTAAAGGTCTTGTCAACGGTTGTCAACCACGATGGACGGTCTCGTCACTTTCTTGGCAGAGTGATTGAGAATACACAACTGAACCTCACTCCATGGAGTCTGTAAATGTCCAGTTCTTTCTATGTGTGCCAGCGGAAAGATGGCGCGTATGTGGACATGTCTGCGGACGTAAAAATGGGGGAGACGATGCTGTCACTCAATAGCCCCTTAAAAAGCATCAGATCATCTCCACACGTCGTCCACTTTCCCCATGGGGTCTGGGGTTAAGGTACGTGGAGGTTGCAAGTGGCATCCACTTGGCCCGAACTACGAATACGCTCTCCACTGAAGTCGTATCGTCACGACTCACCGTCTTGCATGGCGGTGTCCTTCGAGGCCCCGAGAGATCCTCTCTCCATAAGTAGCTTGTCGCCGATCCGGTCTGTCCCTGTTCAGCATTTCTTGATTATTCTTTCTGTAGTATTTTGTTGATTACTCTTCCCCCATACTCCCTGAGCCGATACCAGTACCACGGAACCTGGATCACCTCAATTGGACCCTCACTTACCTTGTTCTGGCCACGGATTGGACAAACAGAACGATACCATGTCGTCGAGCCACACTGAACAGGCTGCCAACGGCCATGGTAGCGGCAATGATATCCGCCGTCTGAAGACGCATGACATGGAGATTGGCATCACGGAGGCAGTCCAACGGCATGCTCATCGCCATGTCGCCCGTCCAAAGCCTGTCAGTCAGCGCAGACTGGATTTTGAGCACGCGAGACCCCGCTGGATTAGAGAGATGGCGGCCGAGGCGATCGGGGTGTTCTTCTACGTGTAGGCTTCCTGTAACATCGCCGTGCTGGTGTGGACCAAAGCTGACGTTTACCCCAGCTACCCAGGTATAGCCTCGCAGGCGTCCTTCTTCCTCAATGGAACCGAACCGGTCAGTTACTGGACGCGGACCCCTATCCCGTGGAATAATTACTAATAGCGACTCCCCTCAGATCTTCGGATCCCTGTTCCAGATCGGCTGGGCATACGCCATCGGCATTGCATTTGCCATCATCACCTGCGGCGCTACATCAGGCGGCCACTTCAACCCTGCTGTCACGATCTGCCTGGCGATATGGCAAGGGTTTCCGTGGAAGAAGGTCCCATATTACATATTCGCCCAGGTCTTCGGCTCCTTCCTGGCCGGTCTCGTGCTGGTCGGACAGTACCATCCCCAGATGACCGCTCTCGCAACAACTCTAAAAGAGCATGGTCTAAGCCCCAACATGCTAGGCGGGCCTGGCTCGATCCTCTGTTCTTTCCCAGGTCCGACTCAGACGAGCTACGGCTATCTCTTTTTCATCGAGTTCTTCGTCTGCTCCTTCATTGCAAGTCACCTAAGCTCTAGCACCAGGAAATAGACCTAGCTAACTGGATAGGGTATCTGCATCTGGTCGGTCCTTGACCCTGCCAACCCTTTCGTCTCGCCGACATCCGCGCCTTGGACTATCGGACTGGCATACGCTATCATGATCTGGGGTTTTGCCGGTGCGACGAGTAGGTAACCCCTCGCTAGCTCGCTCTAACCAGTACTCTGACATCGGACCCTTATAGTCTCGACGAACATGGCCCGTGACCTCGGCACCCGCATCGTTGCCGCCATCTTCTATGGAGGAGACGCGTTCAACCGCTATGCTCCAATTGTGAGTCCCTTTGCTCTCATCCAGCCTGCATAGCCCAATCGAATTCTAACCTGATATCCTTAGGCCATCTTCGTCAACATACCGGCTACCATATTCGCTACTGCCGTCTATGAGCTGATCCTGCGCGACAGCTTCGCCATCATTGCCAAGGGCCACACCACGCATAAGGACGGTGAGGAGGGGCTGGTACGCCACTTGACCAAGACGGACACAATCGAGCAGGGAGTCAGCAACACCCTGAGGGGCCAGCATGGCGATGATTATGCCTGAACGAAGACGTCTTGAGGTAGCCGCTGCTGCAGAACGGGCGGGCTGCTGAGTGAAATATTGTCGGCTCCTTTGAGGAGAGATAGTCAATCTCATTGAATACGGCAGGCTTGAGATTATGTAGCAGCCCATTTGTGAAGTAGTTCGATGGGTCCACTTCTAGCCTTTCGCCACCGTGTACTGCCTCAGTTGTGCCATGGTCGTCATCGGCCACCCAGTGGCAGTAGACATGAGATGCTCAAATTCTCCACGGCCACCATACTCAGATCCGACAAACTGAAGGGTCCAATGTCCGGCAAGCTCCAGGGTAAGTAAGGTCCACTAATATTAGCAAACTGCGTTCCCAGTGTGATGCTCGTGCACATCACTCGGAAATACCGTGTTAAGTCCTTGCTGCGCCGATGAATATTTCTACTCTGATTGGCCACCGGAAAGCAAGTCCCCCGTTGTACCCTGGGGCCTGCGGATGCCCGTCTATCCTGGCGTCCAATCCAGGTTGGGGTTTCCAAGAGCCGGCCTCGTTCTCCGGAACAACAGGTTCGACTCCTTGAGCAAATACTCCAAGTCAGACACAGAAGCGACAATAGCGTATGCTGACAACTTCATTATTCCCCATCATTGGTTCCGTTTGGGACCCTTGAACATTCTAGGACACTCAGGTGTTAACAGTGGTATCGGGCTCAAGGCCGTCCTGACCCTAGCTCAACTCTCTCCTATCTTCGAGATTCTGCTCGGCAGCCTGTCCTGGTACAGGACAAAAGACGCTGGTTGGCCTCCATCCTACCCACGACGAGTTCCTGAAATGCAGTATCTCCGTCGTCGACCCCAACCTGCGGCAACCTGACCAATCCCCGCCTAACCTTTGAGACGGACATTTGTAGTCCAGCCATAGCTACGGAGATTTTTGCGCCCGCTCGTCAGAGAGTGGGAGGAATCGAGGCTCATATGTAACATCCTCCAAACAGGGACCATCACTCGTCCGATCGAGACGGGACAAACTTCGTGGGGACTACCGCTACCGCATGAGCAGAGGCGTTGCTTCTTGATATGCTGTCCGCATATCACAGGGTTCAGCTTGCGGAGTTGGGATGCGAAGTTTGGGCGTTGAACCCTGGTCCTTGTTTGATAAATCTGACGGGGGAGAGGATGCAGGGCGCCAAACAGCGCTCAGAGTTGAGACTGTTCAAACTCATTCGACCACCCGTCAAAACTAACCATTCTACACCGCGCGAGACTGTCCTGTGCACGTTGATCTTCTTATTCTCCTGAAAGTTTGTCTTTGGGGTGCGGCGACGCGTTGAGCTGTCTGAGTGAGAGTTGGGAGGGAAGGTGGATGAGGCTCCGCGGAATGGGCGATGTTAGTTATTGATTGGGGGATGATATGAGATCCGGTAGGATGTAGTAGAAGCGGTCAGCCCGGCAATACAGCCTGTCAATATTGTTCTTTGACAGGCTTAATTGCTACTGCACTCTGGGTAGACATTTTATATGACTATTGCAAGGTAGGCGGTTCCCCTGTGGATGCGAGAGAGACCGAGTGTGACATGAAACTTCATCATGCACACAGAGAAGGGGAAATTCCATGTCGAGTGAGAGAACTAGGAGGATTGAGGACTTGCAAGACGATTGATAAGGATTGTGAGGAGATGTACGAAGTATTAAACGCTTATTTCAGAGTGATGGAAAAGTAAGATGTCCAGGGTCCCATCATATGGTAATAGGAATCCATTCATTACCTCCTTCCGAACAGCTCATCCAATGCATTCCTATGGCTAAACGAAGGCACGACTTCTTTTCCCTGTCTGGAACCCTGAATCAAGTCCTGCCTGCCCTGCTTGAACGTCCCAACAAGCAAGTTATGCCGCGTGCTCATATCGGCAAAGTGCTGATTTGTGCCCATGCCCAGCACACCGACCATGGTTCCGTTGTCGAAGTACCCGCCCTGCGTCTGTCTCCCGAACTGCCGTCCTAGCAGATCCAATCCAGTGGGATGCAGTTGCAGCTTCTGTTGTTCTTCCTCTACCTTGATCTGGCTCGCATTCAGCTTGGCCTTCCTCTTCCGCTCCTCTTCCTCTCTCTGCTTCCGCTTATGCTCTTCGAATTGCTGCCTTCCCTTCATGATGTACTCGTACGTACCGCCTCGTGACTGCTGCTGCTGGGCTGCCAGTTGGTGCTGGTACTCCTGCTCATACCGTAGCTGATCGTAGTACTGCTGCAGCCCGGGATTGAAGAAGGTGTGGTCTTGGCTGGGCATCTGGCTCGTTCCTCGCCCATGGCTGCCGTCATCTTTCTCCTCCTCAAGCGATCCCTCTCTTTCTCTGTTTTTGGCAGAATAATCTTCTTCAGCAGCCCGGGCACGATCTCCGACAGTCTTCTTGCCCGGTAGCGGGTCGTCCATGTAGTCGACGTTGCCATCGTCCTCGTCGTCTTCCTGCTCCAACTCACCGCCTCCGCCGCCGCCGCCTTGCGGAGTGCGGTACACACCAGACGGCGTGCTTTCTGGGTACAGTGGTCTCCTCTTGCCCGTATCCCCTCCCTTCGGCCTGATCGGCACCGTAGCTGTGCCTGACTTATCTTGGCCGGGACCGCCACCTGGCTTGTCTTGGTTCTTCTTGGGATCCTCGTAGTCCTTGCCGAGTATCTGCTTCTTCTTCTTCTCGTAGTCCGTGCTGTTGACTGCCAGCCGTTCGACGGCCTTCAATCTCCCCTGTTTCTTGAGCTCGGCGAACAGCAGGCTGTCGAGCGAACTCTCGGCACGGTGGAAGAAGGAGCGCTGGAAGGGGTAGAACTTGACGAAAAGCTCCGCGTCTGAGACACCCAGCGCAAATGAAGGAGTTGTCATACTGACGTAGTACGCAATAGAGTGGGCAATCCAGGGGTACACCTTTGTTACCTTCCTCATGGCATCGCTTATGGGTACATCCTTGATGGTGTACCATTCGTTCTCTACCGCGTTGGGGTTGCAATGATCCACATGAACGTAGTCAATCCTATTCCATTCGCCCCTAGCGCTCAGGATATCCTCCGGGTCCGTTGAGATTGGGTTGAGTGGCGGAGCCGTTGGATTAGTTCGAATCCACAGGTTTCCTGTCGGCATCCCTCCTCGCAGTACGGACTGGAGCTCGTGCTCGAAGGTGAAGAGATTCTGCCATGCCTTCTCGTATCTATCGAGGCATCAGTAGTTGATTTCGGCAGCTGGATCGATTTATTCCTTCGCAACTAACCTTACCATAACAGAGTTGGTCTCTGATGTCCCAATGACGAGGTTCAGGGGAATCTGGCTGGTCAGGCCTTGGTATACGTTGTCGTCGAGGTGACCGCCCCAAGCATAGGCACGTAGATGCAGCCACTGTCGTCAAATGTGTCAACTCATGATTGAGAACTTGTATAACGGAAGTGTACATACTTCTGCAGTGTAGAAATAATTTCGCATCTGATAGTTGTGCCTGATTTGAGACTTGATATCGTCCTGGTCGTTGTCGTGCCGCCATCCAAGTTCTGCTGCTACCTAGAGAATCGGGGATAATTGATTAGAAACTCGCAGCGCCGGACATGGAGGGAAGATATACCTCGCTGGCCGACTCTCTCATCACATTCCCTTGTTGATGTTCTTTAGCTCTCATTCCAGATGCAGCTTCAATCTTGGGGTGATTGACGGTCCCGAGGAACCTGAGACCTGATCCGTCCGCTTTGAAATGTCTTTTGCAAGCCAAGTCCACGAGATGCTCATACGCATGCCCTGGTTTCATGGAAGCCGCATGGGGTTCCAGAGCTTGTTTTACCGACGCCACTGTCAGGTTCTGGCCGCCAAGCGCATCGAGAAACTTCTTGTGTATTCCTTGAACGGACATGGTCTTCGGGACCGTGGTTTGCGTCCACTGATCATATGTGGGAGGCACGAGTGGCCGGGTAACCAACTCTTTCCTTTGATCCGGAACATCATCGGCCAATTTCTTCATATACAGATTCCAATCTTTCTTTGAGATGTAGGTGGAGTAGAGGCCGTACGGGTTGTTCGAAAGCTAGGGCAATGGACGTCAGCGTGTCTTCTAGGAAAGAATCAATAAAGAACATGACTAGGCCCCTCACCTGCAACCATTTCGAATCAGGTACTTGTCGTATACGCTTGACTTCCCACTTTGTCTCATCTTTCCTCTTGCTGAAGTACCCGATATCTTTCTGAACCCGTCGCTGCTCTAAGAGTGAGCCGTCTCGATCGACTTTAGTCTTGACACTCTTAGCAGCTTCTAACTGTTTCTCCAGTAAGTCACGCTCCTTTTTGTTTGTTTCATTGACCGTGTCGATGAATCTGTCGAGGTCTTCGTCCTTGACCCTGGCGGTCTTGTTGGTGTCGAATAAGACTTTGATGCCATCTTCCAGCGCAACACGAGCCCACCGGGGAGGCTTCCCCTGGGGCGGGCTTGAGCGTCTCTTCCAGGTGGCATGCAGGACATCATACCACCAAGACTTGTATTCTCTCGGATTCTCATAGCTGCGATTACCACCCAATGGCCCTGAGCAGCGGAACTCGAGCTTACCGGTTGCGTTCCTCACGGGGACCCAGCACGGTTGTTTCTTATACGAGATTGGGAAACGGAATCCCTTGGCGGGAATAAGCCAGGAGCTCCTCCACTCCTCGATAAACTCGAGTTCCAGGTCTCTGTCATGCTTGTATATGCGGACGTTCTGCTGCTGCCCAGTCGCAACATGTTGCCCGAGCTGCATTGGAGCCAGCTGCTGTATAGCACGTTCGTTATCAGGAGATAGGCCTGCATCTTCAAGCTCGATTTCCTTGTCCTCGACCCTTTGCTTGAAGCTTTGCGAGGTGTTAGCGTCCACGACGTTAAGTTATCCAAGAAGAGACAAAAATGGGGGCGAATCCTTTTTTATAAAACGCCAGGCAAGCATACTCATTGATGTCGTTCCATTTCACAGTATCTGATCCCAGAGCGGCCAGAAATGCAATTGGAATATAACCCTCAAAACGGTATTTCTGGTTTGTTGGCAAGGTCGGGTTCGGGTCGCAGAGAACAAATGCATGGCTCTGGTCGACCTGAGTGGAATTGACGTAGACATAGTAGGAGCCGTCCTGGTACGGGGCATACTCATTCTCTTCTGCCTCCCTGTCGAAGGTTAGATCCCGCGTGAGTCTGAATATGTCGGCCGTCTCATCAGCACTCTTCTGCACGTCGTTATCCCGTGCCCAGACGCCACTGGGCTGGGTGCCGGTGGCCTGGGCTGCGTCGGACTGAGTAGCACCGGACTGGGCCCGGCTCCGAGTTGTTGCCATCGTACAAGGTGGTCAAAGGTTGTAACGGAGTTGATGTTGGTACGATGTTGGATCAGTGCGCACTTCACAATGACGTGCAACTACGACAGTGTCGGGGGACAACGGAGGACAGAAAAAAAGACACTAAGCCGTCAACATGGCCTTCGCTTCAGCACTCTGTTGTCTGGCGACTGCGGAAGACCGGGAAAGCCCAGCGGGCCGTGCCTCGGATCGGACCGCGCACCCAGAACTAATAGCTTTGGTCTGGGCCATTGAGTATCGATCACGGGGCGACACCAGCAGCAGGCTATCGAACAAGTTCAGTTTCAATATCCGAAGACTGGTGACCTGAGGAAAGCCAGAAGGGACCTAGCGCGGCAATAGTCCCGTGCGGACGCAATCCACAGATGCGCTTGTGACCCACAATCGTCGGAACACTATCACAGATCGAGAACGCCCCTTGGCGCGGTCGTAAAGTACCGGTACCACGACCAATTCCAGGACGAGCATCCGTCAAAAGGGGCACGAATAATGCCAAGTTACGCCCGCATTCCTGCGAGCAACAGAAACACAGTCTCCGCCAGCAAAGGAAGATGGCTGCGGCCATGGCACGTCACGATGTCTTCAACCCAGCGAAGGCTTCCCCGACGTCTATCTTCCCGAATGACTTCTCGAGCAAGAACGCACTTGAGAAACTCGCCCAGGCCGAAGCAATTGAAGCAGCAAAGAAGAAGAAGGCCGCCGATGAGACTGAAGAGCTCGCCAGATTCCGCACCGCGTATCCTACACTGGAGGCACAGAAAAGGGCACTGGAGACGCAGAAGTCTTCGCTAGAATCTCAGAAGACCATGCTGGAAGCCCAGAAAGCTGCACTCGAATTGCAGAAGACACAGAAAGAGACCGATATCGCGACACTTCAGCGTCAGGCCGGCGAAATGGAGAAGCAGCTCTTCCAGTGGCGGCAGGACATTGATCTCATGAAGATACGACTAAACCAGCCCACTAACAGGTTCAATCTCGAGCATTCGTACCACGACAAGATAGTCCAGGTCAGGCTGGCATGCTGGCCGCATTCAGCGCTCGATTTTGGTGGCCCCCATGGTTGGGAGTATCACGACGACTTCACATGGCAGTGGCTCCGCCTCAGAAGGGTCGAACCCCAGAACAACGATTCTGCGTGGACCATTTCCCATTATTCCGAGGACCTATATCTGGGACTTAGCGAGAGCGATCACAAAGTCGAGTGTCAGCGAGGCCGCCGCCTCGATGGCGACTTCAAGGGTAGACAAGAGTGGTTCATCGGACTCAACAACATCAAGACGGGATACATGTTCGTGATAGCAGAACTCCCCAGCTCGTTAAATAGTGCAGTCTAACCGAGTAAAATCAGCATTGAGAGTCGTCCGCACGCGTGGCTGCAGATGGAGGAACCAAGAGAAAACAAAACCGGGTAAGTGATGGCGGCACCACCACTAACTGAGAAATGAGCAACGAGAAGGGAGCACTAATTGCATCTCATCATGCAGGAAGCGTCTGACCAACGCGGGCAAGAATGAGACATATGAAGGGCAAGTATGGCATGTTGTTGTCAGGCAGTGAAGCAGACGAGACGCGATTAAGAGTCGTCCATGGCAAGCTGGCCCGTGGTTCATCACGGTAACTTGTATGTATTCATTGGGGAGCAACCAAGAATTTCATGCCTTAACCTCATCTGGTCCGGTATATCTTAGCCCTAGACTCTCAACATACTGATTGAGCCTCGCAAACGGCGCCAACAACAATTCCACAACCAATCCAGATCTACATAACCTCGTGCAATCCGCCAGCTTCAAATTTCCTCCATCCACCAGCCCAACCTCATTCATAACCTTCTGCACCTGCTCCTGCAAGCCCTGCACCCTATTTAAATACTCCCTAGCTGTCTGCTGCAAGACTCTTTGATCGCTCCCCGACTGGCCCGTCCCACCTGGCAGCATCAGCGTGCACGGCTGCATATTGTCCAGCGTCGAGTACCCGCTAAACGATATACTCGACGACGCACTGTGTTCCTCCTTGACCTCAGTGTGCGTGGCACTGGCCTCAAAGAAGAGCAACTTGACCTTCACAGTGATCTCTAGGGTCTCCTTGGAGGAGCTGGATTCCGTCGACGCAGACATGCACGCCCCAGCGTCGGCGCCCAGGACGAAGCCACAGACGTAGAAGTCACCGAACCGTTGACGGAAGCGCTCCTCCGCGTCCCGACCGGATTGGAGGACGGAGAGAGCTTCTTGGGAGAGGAGGGGAGTACGGTCTAGCACTACGCGGCCTGCGCGGCAAGAGGCGTTGCGGGATGCTTTTATGCCCTGGGGATCCCTCTTTAGTCGCGAAAATCAAGACGGCAATTCTGAAGCGACGCACTTACGCTCTTGTCCTCGGTGATTTGTCTGTCGTACTTGGCGCTCACACTGGCGTTGAGAAAGGGGTATCCCACAGTCACTCCTAGCGCGGCGCTGAGGTGCTCCTTGCTTGACTCGGAGCTGGTGCTTAGTCCATCACGGTAATGGCCCGTCATCGACAACCCGTTGCTACCACCCCTTATCGAGTCAGGGGTGACGACGCTCAGCCGAGCTGTATTCACATCGAAAGGCGTGTCAAGCACCCATGGACCGGCAGGGTCCTTCAAGCGCCCTGTATCGAGGCCGGCTAATATGGACCGTGCCTCGCGGCTCCAGCTCAGAGAAAAGGGGTGTCCCGCGGCCGCGGTGCTCTCGAGAGATGGACTGGTAGGGTCGAAGTCGAGGTCGAGTTCGAAGTCCTGCTTTTCCTCCTGTGCCTTCTTCAGGGCGGCATCGGTCAGGACCTGCAGGGTGGTCTTCTTTTGCAGCGGCTTTTTCTCCAAGAGCTTTGGGTTCGATTGTGACTGAACCGCCATCCTCTTCAACGACGTAGGCAGCTCTGATGCCGCATCAAGCACACCCCTAAGTTGATATTGCTCGCATATGCCATCTTTTCAGCTTGCCAGACATCGGAGCACTCGGCAGGACTAATCGAGGCAGCTATCTCATCGCGAACTGCCCCCTAAGGCGCTGAAACTGAAAGTACTGTACAACGCTTTAGCGCCTCGGATGGCCCACCTCAGCTAACTTGGGCCGCTGCTGAGAAGGGACAGCCCGCGGAACTAGTGAGGACGCTATCGAAAGATCGGCGGGGACGCGACGGTCCGACAATGCACGTTCTTGGAATTTCGAATCCCTGCGGATGCATACTATTGAAGTCTAGAATTCCATATGTGGAGGACTCTGGCAAGCTGAAGCACTGGTGGCGCGCGTATCTGCCCGGACATTGCCAAGTCGGAAAGGAGAACACCATGGCACGCAAGTCCAGGATTCTCTGAAGAACGACCCTCTGTGTGGTGTCTCGCGGCAGGAGGTGGAACTGTCCACAACGAATGTCTCTGCACGCAGGTTGACTCCGCGTTGCTACCGGCTCCAACACTGTGGTAGACTTCACTTATGAGATTTTGAAGGGCGCGACAGCAACACCGCCGCAATGTCGCAGATGCTCGCCCCCTACAACAACTCTATGCGCCTCGGCCAAGGGTTCAACAGCTACACGCAACAAATATGCCTTGACAGAGCCGTGCTTCCTCTTGTCAAGCCAGCCGCTCCACCAAAGAGCGCGACGATATTGTCGGCGGGAAGCAAGGATGGAGATCACACTCCCGCCACATCGGATGGTGAGAACACCGGCGATGGGAAGGCAATCGAGTATCAGCCCCAGCCTCAGGACAATGGACCGACTCCGCTGCTGGTCATGCCATGGGTAAGTCGCGGCAGGACCATGACGAGCGACATGTCTGATTCGGCTAGGTGAAACCACAAATCGTGACCTACTCATCCCGCTTCGTCGACAAGATCAGCGACGTCACAGACGCGATGAATATCTCCGGGTCGCTGTCCATCAAGACAGCCACCATCGGCGGCAAGGCCAACGGCTCGTATGTCGACAGCGACAAGTTCAAGTCGAGCGACATCAACTTCCACCTGCAGGTCAAGGTCACCAACCAGATCCACGAACCGCCTGAGTACTGCATCTTCAACAAGATCAACAAGGTTAAGAAGGAAGAGTTTCCCGAGGTGTATGGCGTGAGTCCATCTATGATCCTGACATTTATGCCCATCGCTCACAGAGACAAACCAAGGACTGCTTCATCTCCGGCTGGGAAGAGGGCGGTGAACTCAACGCCGTCATCTCCATGAAGGTGCACGACAAGTCCAAAGTTTTCGAGATCAAAGCCGGATTGGAGGCGGAGATGAACACGCCCACCATCAGCGGTAAGATCGAGGCGGACTTTGGCATGGAGAAGAAAAACTTGAGCAGGAGCACTGAAACGACCATCACGGTCAACTGGAGCGGCGGTGGTTCCATAAAGGATCCCACGGTCGACTGGAGCATCGAGTCGCTCAAGAAGGCCGCGGCTGCGTTCCCCGACCTTGTGGCCGTCACGCCGCAGCGCACGTACGCGATCTTGACCAAGTATAGTGCTCTCGCAGACTTCCAGATGAAAAAGGACGACTTTTCGCCGCTGGATTACGAGAGCGCCGGCATCTACACCAGCTCGCTGCTGGACCACTACATGGACTATAAGGCCATGTGGAAGCAAATCTCTCATGCGACATACGAGCTGAAGGGCAACCGCGCAACCATCGAGATGGCGCGCCCGGGCGAGGAGACCTACGCGCTGGCCACCATCCAGCCCCTGCCCCTGGCGCAGGTAGACGCCAAGGCCTTTGAGCTGAAGCAAGCCTCCGGCGCGCTCAGCATGACGGACGCTGCACAGCAGCAGGCCAACGCGCAGGCCCTGGTCGTCCGACAGGCCAACTGCATCCACGAGGAGGAGCAGAAACAGGACGCCAAAGCAGCGGCCGCGCCGATCCAGTTCCCCGTCTTCAGCCCCACGTTCGCGGGGCTCATCCACTCGCGCAAGGTGTGCCGGTTCGAGATGGCCAAGATCGTCAACGAGGTCGACCTGGTGGCCAAGAACCCCAAGCTGGCCACCGACACGACGCGGGACGCTTATTTTCTCAACCCGCTCGTGTTCGAGCAGCTGCTGCCCATCGTGAGGTCCATGTCGCCCGACAGCGCGAAGTTGAGGGTCAAGGACCCCAACGCGGCGATACTGCTGGGCTATGTCCCGCCTGTTGAGGAGCCGGACGCGTTGCCGCCGGTCTACCAGCTCGACGGGCCGCTGGAGAACCATGACCGCCGGCTACAGAACAGCATCCAGAGGTGCGCGTGGAAGGCGCAGGATTATATTATGCGTGGGTGCGCGGGTGTGCATGCCGAGAAGGACGTGAATTATTCTGCTGTGCTGGTTAATGACCTCGAGACGCTGGACGCTACCTTTAGGGTGAACAAGGTCTCGGTGTGGGCTGTCGACCAGGTGGTACGAGGTATCCGGCTGGACTACGCTAAGGGCGCGCACAAGCCGCACGGCAGCTGCGCCGGGGACCCGAGCCATATCTGGCATCTGGCCAAGGATGGGTCGGAGGTCATCGTCGAGGTTGTCGTGCGTGAAGGGGTTGATTCTGCGGGCAAGAGGCTCATTACCTCGATCGCGTTCGTGACCTCGAACTGCAACATCTTTGACTCGGCCGTCAAGCAGGACCAGGCCGAGCAACCGACGCCTGCTGCCTCGTCGAGTAGTAAGCCCGCCGACAGCAAACCGTCGGAATCAAAATCCACAGAGTCAAAGCCACCACAACCGCCGTCCCCCGGCTCACCGCCAACACCAACCAAAACCTGGACCTTCCTCCCCCCAACCCCGCAGTATTCCCTCCGCGGGCTCTTCACCTTCTCCGCCGACCCCACCCAAGAACTCCCATCCGGCACGCCCTGTTCCCTCGGCGTGATCTGGTCCAAGGACACCTTCGTCCCCCTCCCGTCGGCCGCCCAATCCCTGCCCATCGTCAAGTCCTTCCTCTCTCTCGGCAAAGACCTGAGACAAAACGTCTCCCGCTTCAAGACGCTAAAGAACTTCTCCCCTTTCGGCGGAAAATTCCTGCTCGGCGCCACGGCAGCGGCCGCGGACGAGCCGCCGGACGGGGAGGCGGACGTCTTCAACGCGCTGGACACCATCGACCTCGACTGGGAAGTTGTGAGCGTCGCGTTCGCGTCGAGTGACGGGAGGCTGGCGGGGCTGAAGGTCCTGTACCGGAACGGGAGGGAGGTCGTGCACGGCAGCTTCGAGAGGGAGGTGTGGCGGTGCGAGGTGAGGAGCGAGATCGTGGTGGTGAAGATCGCGGCCGGACGGGTCGCGGCCGGAGGGCGGGGGTTTGTCGATACGGTCGAGTTTGTCAGGGCTGACGAGGTGGGCGGCGGCGATGGGGAGCTGGGGATGCCGGAGTGGCCGCTTGATGTGGCTACTGTGAGGTATCTGGGCGAAGGGGACGCGAGGGTCGGGACGGATGTCGGTGTTGTTGTGGAGAGAGCGCCGAGTCTGGGCGGGAACGCGAGGTGGAGTGTAAGGGGGTTCTATGGAGAGTGCCGAGATGGGATAATTTCGAGGTTGGGGGTTGTCTGGGGGAGAGGATAAGATCTCGTGTTGGATTCAGTACTCCAGTTCTTCGAACCGAGAGGGGTAACTAAGTAAGGCAAAGTACCGAAGTACCCAAGACTACAATTAAGCGGTTGGGTTTAGCAAACAGGTGCCCGTGAGACCGCGTCTACAAACAACAGAGGTGTAAGAAGTTCGAAACCAGAGGAGGATGCAGTCGTGCCTGGGAATGACGAGGCAATCATGTCTGAAGATGGTGATGCCATCATGTCTGATAAGGACGACCCAGTCACATCTGAAGAGGACAGCGCAGGCACCTCTAAGGAGGGTGAAGCACATACGTCCGGAGTCGAAAGCGCAGTGATGTCCCAGGATGACGATGAAGCCTCTCAAGACGACTTCATTTTGCGGACGAGGTCCCGATCACAAGAAATATCCGCGAAGAGGAGGTTGCGTCGCAGGAGCGGAAGTGTCTGCTCCTCTGGCTTATATGGACTCTGCGGTCTAAAGCGCGCATTTACTGCGCGAGGCTCCAATGGCATTGACTTAGAAACGATGTCCCTGCCGTTTAAAGCACCGGAGGTACCTACCGCTAGGTGCTTGGAAAGGGGCGGGCGCTGTACGAGTAGGAAAAGAACATTGAATAGATACTTAGGTAGCCGTCTGAATGCAAAAATAGACTGTCGAGCGTCAGAAAAGAGAACCCTTAACTGAGCTTTGCAAGTTTCTTTGATTGCGAGTTAGATTCTGTCGGGTACGGTGGGCTAGAGCACCGCGGCGGTGAACTTTCCCAATAAGGTCACTTGGTATGGTGCGCCAAACCGAAAAGTGCGACATGAAAAGTTGATTGTCCTCCACCACAAATAGAAAGGGACCCAACAAACCGGAGCACCTTTCAAGGTACCCAAGGTAATCCTTGCCTTCGAGCCGAACGTCCAGAGAACGCTCAATGGGCTATCGAGCATAGACACATGAAATAGACAAGCCCTCTTCTCCCCCTCCCTCAAACCGCAATCAATGTTCTCGACCTGGCGAACGTATGCATATATGCATCTACCGAGACTCATCCCCCAAAAATATCCTTATCCCCGACTCTTCCACACGTCATCATCGCCATTTTCACCATACCACCACCACCACCGCCATCCAACAATGACGCGCCACCACAACGCCGTCCCGACAGTACGGGAAGTCATCCCGGGCGCGGGAGTGAACATCGTCCTCAAGCAGGACCAGCCGACAGGCCGCACTGTCTCTGGCGTTGTGCGCGATGTCCTCACGCGCGGGAATCATCCCCGGGGTATCAAGGTCCGCTTGACGGATGGGCGGGTAGGGCGGGTGCAGTCCATCGCTTCGGGCGAAGCCGGGGGCCACGGCGGCGCGGGTGAAGCAGCAAGACACAGCGCTGCTTCTGTACCGGTATGGGGGAGTGATGAAGGCCAAGCTTTTCGGCCACGACGAGACCGCGATCGGCGGACGGAGGAGGACGGCGTGGGGGTGCCGTCACAGCAGATTGGGCTTGATGCGTATATCAGGCCTGCCAAGCAGAGGGGGAAGCGGAAAGGTAATGCTAGTGGAGGCTCTGGCGTGGAGGGAGGATCGGTCGAGCAAGGGGGCTCTGACGGCGGCGGCGCACGGCAGGCGGGGACAGCAAGATGTCCGGTTTGCGATGATTTTGAGGGGGACGAGGCGGCTGTTGCGCATCACGTTGCTGGTCATTTTGATGCCTAGCAGGCTTTAAGAGACTGGGAGGCGCAATATCTTCTGGTGGACCGATGCTGAGCAACAGCGAGACATGCGCCGTCAGCAAGGCTGTGTTCCGTGGATATGGTACAGAAAAGACCCAGGCGTACGTTGCATCCTACTATCATACACATGTTCATACACGACTGACCCTTTTCCAGACCCAAGAGAGCGACAACCTAAGCACGCATCGGAACCATCTTCAACGCCCCAATCTCCCGCTTCCCCAACGGATCCTTCTTGTCAAAACTATGCCCCTTCCTCTCCGCGCTGCTCATGGCCATGATATCATACTTGTCACCGCCAATCTTGACGCTCTTGCTCGCCCTTCCGCCCTTCCAGCCGTGGGCTTTCTCGTGCTTCTTGATCGCGCCTCGCTCCCCCACGGGTCGGGCTTCGTCTGCATGGCGACGGGCAGCTTGACGGCGCCGTTGCAGGCCGTTGCGATGTCGTCGATGTCGGAGGCCCCGACGAGCGGGACGAAGTGCTTCTTGGCGTAGGCGAGGACGTGGTTGTCGAAGCGGGCGGCCTGCGACTGGCCCTGGAGGAGGCTGATGTCGTCGCGGTAGGACCGGCCGGCCTTCATGTTAAGCGCCATGACGAGGCCGAAGTCCTTGATCTGCGAGGTCGGGGTGAAGAGGTCCTTGGTCCCGAGGAGGGCGAGCATGGACAGGAAGACGCGGCCGGCGAGCTGGATTGTGGCGTCGAGGCGGTCGCTGTCGTCCATCCTGTGGGGAGGTTGTGTTAGCGGAGGGAACGAGGGAGGGGAAGGGAGAGATTGATAAGCGGGGGAAACGTACATCTGCATAGGCTCGGAGCTGTGGTCGAGTAGGAACCAAGCAATCGTCTGGCACACATCCCACTGCTCCTTCCAGTTACCCTCCGCTTCGACGTAGTCAAGCAGCAGGTTCTCCAGCACCTCGAGGATGCCATAGCTGTAGAAGTCGTTGTAGATGCACATGTCGAACATGTCCGGGCGGCGCAGGTACGTCATGGTCCTCTGGGAAAGGAATTTGGCCAAGCCGGCCTTGGTGATGACCACCTTGTGATCAGGGTGTTCCGCAGCCGGCTTCTGGCAGAGACAGGTTTCGCCGCCGTCGCACTCGGGCTTCTTGGTCTTCTCGGGCTTCTCGCCGCCCTCCTCTTCCTCGTCCTCGTCATTGTCATTGTCATCTTCCTCGTCTTCATCGTTCCCTTACTCTTCGTCTTCGGAGTCTTCCCAAGGAGCGGTGCAGATGCAGATGTACTAGTACGCCTTGTCCTCGCCGTCCTGGTTCTTCAGTCACCTGTACTCAGCGTCCACGTTGCGCGCGAGCCGGACACCTTGGCCCAGCGCTTGCTCTCGTTGAGGAGGTGGCCGTGTTCGACGTCGGGCAGGTCGTCGGGCTTGGACTTCTTTGGTCTGCGCGGGGGCAGCGTTGGTCGTTGAGCCCTCGCGCTTGCTGGCAGGCATTGTGCGGTCTTCGGTCGGTTTTGGTTCGATAAAGAGTGGGAATTTCGGTTGCAGGTCGGTGGGCGATGTTGGGTGATTAAAGGAGAGAAGCAACGATCGGACACTTGCGTCAGAAGCGATCCTCGTCAGGGGCTGCATCTTGAATGCTGTTCTGTTCAAGGTACGTATATGTTTACAGTCGCGTGGTGGGACGCGTCGGGGCCGAACGCGATCAGGGTCCAAAGTTTAATTGAGATCCACTATCTGATCGACGCGGGGTCTCGGCGCGGAGTTCCATTGAGAAGATGGTTCAATAGTCGAGCTTCTTGCCGAAGTATATCTACACCCGTTGCAACATTACGCATACAACTATACTGCGGCAACACGTCTCTTGTCGAGAGAGTATCAACGACTAGATGACTCGGCCATAACAGTCTGTTGCGTCCCTTGAGGGTGAGCGGCCACACGACTGGCCGAGTGGAGGACCGTATGTCCCGGATACACTAGCAAGGAAGGTACCTCACTGGTCACTGGTATAACGTGGAGGATTCAACATGGGGTATCTATCTAGCCTCCGTCCAGCAGCAGGCTTCGATTGGCTGTCTCCAAGCCAGCGGTCTCCATTCTACACCTTCAAAAGCCAAGCCAACCCATCTGATGTGTCCTTGGTGTGCCTCTTCGTGAAGTCGGCATGTATAAACGGCCCCCAGAACGCGTGAGGCAGGCCAGGATAAATGTCGGTTTTGGTCTCAACGCCGCAATCCTTCAGCACTTGTTCGAAGATCAGTCCGCCATCTCGGAGAGGGTCCATGCCGCAGATCTGGAAGTACGTCTTGGGCAGCTTCGAGTGATCCGCAAACAGGATCGGCAGGGCCAACGGGCTAGACATATCTGCCTTGTAGAGGGCTTAAGAGGGACGTCAGTCGCTGTGAAGGCAAAAGAACAGGTAAATCGCACTTACACATGATGTACTCGATACTCTCTGTTGATAGCATCGGACCTGCAGCGTTTTGTTCCGTGCTGATGAAACAGTCTTTGTACTTCTCCGGGACAGTGGCACTGTTCATGACCATCGGACAGGTGAGAAACAGGCCAGTCAATGGCGGATACGAGGACAGTTCTTCAGCATAGAGATGGGCGAGGACTACGGCCACATCCGCGCCGTTGCTTTGGCCACCGACGACGAAACCCCGGGACGGGTTGATATTCAGTTCGGCGTGGTTCTCTGCCAGCCACTTCAACCCGTCGTAGCTGTCGTTGACTGGTATCGGGAACGGATACTCGGGTGCATGCCTGTATATGACATTCACTGCCACGCCGCCAAGAGCTACAAAGAGCTCGCATACCCATTCGTCGGTATCGATCTCGCCAATCACATACGCTCCTCCAGGACAGACATACATGCACGGACATCCGCGGGTCGAAGGCCGTCGCGGAGTATATATTCGGGCAGGGACCGATGAGCCGTCCCGGACTGGTATCTGGATGTCCTTCATCTTGTAGGGACGCGCGGACGGCTTGGGCATGGTGCCTCGCTTGATGCTGGAGACCATGCTGACGAAGTTGCGGGCCATCTGCAGGTCGTGCATGCTCAACAGCGGCTTCCAGTCTGTGCCTGGGCCTCCCTTGCTCAATAACTGGATGATGTGTCAAAAGATGTCATGCGCAACGCTTGTCGGGACAGGCTTACCTTCTCCAATTCAGGGTCCATCGTGGACAGACCCCGGAGCTCCTCTATGGAGAGCATGATGAGTGCTGTTCTATTCGATTTTGGGGCCTGTCCCAACACTTCAAGCGATGACGGGGCATGTGTTTGTAACGTTTGTATCAGGAGGCATCATCCAGCTACACGCAAGCACAGCTGCAGCTCTCAGCTCGGGCAATGTGCGGGGCCATCACGTGCTCCTCAGGACCTCATCAAAGGAAAGCCATTCGGCGCCACAGAGATCTCTTTATGCAACCTGGACTGCCTCAGTGTCCAAGCAAATGATTCCTGTCGTCAACTCCCCCGTGTTCTGCCCAAGGAAGAGGCTCACTCACGCATAGCATTCAAAGGAAGCAGTCGATATTATGGACCGGGGAAACTTCGACCGGTGGGCCCCTTCCGAACCCGATGTGCAATGCCGTCATAGGCGGGTCTCCGTCTAAGTCTGGCCCCCGTCCCTGTTCGTCCGACGTTGCGACACTTGCTTGGAGGTTCAGAGACGCTCTTCAACCTCTTGCGAAAAAAACCGTAAGATCTCCTGAGATCGTCTTCCAACCCGCCTTCCAAAATTCCTAAATCCCATCGCAAAATCGGCTCTGTGTCTCAATGGCCCCCAACTCGCTCGTTCCCGCCAACGCGTGGGACACCCACATCCATGTGTTCGACCCAGACAACTTCCCTTACAGCCCAAAGCGCTCCTACACGCCAAAACCAGCCCTCATCACTGAATATCCGTTTTCAACCACGGGGTGCAAGAATATCGTGGTAGTCCAAGCCACGGTGCAAGGCCACTCGCCCAACCCCCTGCTTGCCGACCTGGGCAACAAATCGACACAGGCTACCAACATCCGTGGACTATGCACCATCGAGCTGTCACCAGAAACCTCGGACGCCGAGCTCGACACCCTCCACGCGGCCGGCGTGCGGGGGATCAGGATGTCGACCATGACCTGGGGCCACGGCACGCAGGCAGAGGCCTTCGAGATCGCCGAGAAGATCCTGGCCGTCGCCGAGCGGGTGGCGCGTCTTGCCTGGGTGGTGGACGTCTTCACCGACGTCAAGACGTGGGCTGCCATGGCTGACCTGATCCGGCGGGAGCTGGATATGAGGGTCAAGCTCGTCGCGGACCACTGCGGAGGCACGTACCCCGGCCAGGAGGAGACGGAAGACTTCGAGAAGTTCCTCCAGCTGGTCAGGGAAGGCTTCTTGTTCGTCAAGCTGTCCGGTTTTGACAGGATGTATGCTGGACGAGAGGGCGGAATGGCTGCCATGGAACCCATCGTCAAGGCGATTGTTGAAGCAAACCCGAAGAGGATCTTGTATGGCTCAGGTACGTTTCCATACCCTCCCGCACCAGCCTGGTTTCGGCAGGCCTTGCTGATGAGTGTGACAGATTGGCCGCACACGCAGCTCGGAGTGTCACGTAAGGGCAAGTCAGACGATCAGAGACTCAAAGATGTCGAAGACTTCAGGGATGTGGACGATGAGATGCACATTCGGACACTGAGGGGGTGGATTCCCGACGATGAGACGTGGCAAAACCTTTGGGTGAACAACCCGAAACAGGTGTTCGAGTGAGTCGACGGTTGGCTTGGTCGGGTTGGCGGCTGCGATGGTGGCGATTCGAGGCTTGAGGTCTCTGAGTCTTGGTTCTGGTGACCCTCACTGCCATCTGACTAGTCAAGGTACTCTCGAAAGCACTTCAGACCCGAGAGATACGTTGTTCTGCGATCCACTGATGTCTTTGTGCGACCTGAAACTTAGTGACAATGAGCTCTCGTCCCGCGATCACTTGGAATCAACTCACCTGGTCAACTCTCAAAGGAATCGCACTGAAAGTTTCGACACCTCTCTTTAGCTCTCTAGCCACACCAGAGTCGGCACAGGATCGACTTCAAGGCAACTGTTCCAACCTTTCATCGCCTAAGACTCGTCGCCCATCCCGTGCAGGAAATGCCAGTATTCGCCCGAAGTTGATGTCGCGTTTCCTCCCAGATGACCTCCTCGTGACAAAGGCCATTATGGTGAATTCCTATCATTGTCTTCCTAGTGCCCTCTGTTAGTCTGGTGCTAGTTCCTTAAAAGACTTACGGTCCAGCATGGCTGTCTGCCACTCTGGCTTTCCTCTCTCTTGCCACCAGCAATCTGCTAACTCTCAGGTGTTACTGACCGAAGCTGTACCTGTGCTTTTTATTTCGACACTCTAACCCCCCAAACAGTTCTCCGAACCTTGAAACGTATATTCCAGCTTACGACACTCTCATTTATCCTCACTAGCAACGATGCTCTTCTCTATGAGGTCCTCGGCAGCCATTGCCGCCTTGCTCGCACCTGGTTGCGTCCAGGCGCACATGTTCCTCGCGACCCCTATCAGATTCGAGCAGGATCCTCTGGTCACCGCGGGCCCATTACTGGCAGACGGCAGGAACTACCCCTGCCAAGCCGGACCCTCAGGGGCGTACAGCGTGAAGCAGGTCAACACCTACCCTCTCGGCTCGACCCAGACTATCGCGTTTATCGGCCAGGCAGTACACGCGGGCGGCTCGGGACAGGCCGCGTTGACGTACGACACTGCTCCTCGCCCAAACAGCGTGTTCAAGGTCCTCAAGTCGTTCGAGGGCGGATTCGTCGCCAAGAACCAGATCGGCAACATGGGCGGCGACGCCTCGGCGCCCGATCCGTACACGTATACCTTTGACGTTCCCAAGGACATCCCGGCCGGCAATGCGACGGTCGCTATCACCTGGTTCAACAAAGTCGGTGTAAGTATCT
>Ga0209127_100188_pt1 | contig 22763 bp, 18 predicted proteins | sample LakSupMetagenome_FD_187469 | JGI IMG/M metagenome (GOLD analysis project Ga0209127, IMG submission 187469) | Freshwater microbial communities from Lake Superior, Canada - Sta WM archaea (SPAdes) (version 2) | ecosystem: Environmental > Aquatic > Freshwater > Lake | place: Lake Superior, Canada...
AGTGTCGGACAGGGTGCGAGGGGAGGGCACGAGGGGGTGCAAACTTGTAGGTTACGGGACAGGTCACTGTTCCCATTCCAGGGCAGTCAACGCGGTATTTGGTGTCGGTGGCTGGGATACCGCCTGTGCGAGTTTAGCATTGGGGAAGGACGACGCTCTGTAGAGGGAAGTGCTGCTAGGTACCGTCATTATGACCGAACTGGATGACGACCCAGTCACCGGGCATGATCTTGTCCATGATGGCCTGGAATCTGCCTTCTCTCGTGAAGGTCCTGGCGCTTCGCCCGGCATAGGCCGAGTTGTTGACCCGGATGTGAGGATCCAGGGAGTAGTGGAGGTACTGGCCCCATCCTTCGGTGCCGTTGTGGCCGCCTCCTGGGGCCATTGTGCTGTCGCCGCACAGCCAGAGTGTGTGGTTTCTGCAGAGCGCTGCTGCAGCTGTACCCACGAACGGAAAAAGTGACGACAGCCTCATGGTGTCGGAAACGGGGGTAGACAGATGTACAGCCGGAGGGTGGATGTCGCAGGTACCACCACGACCAGAAGACACCTCTTGGCGGAGGTTGGCGACCTTTTATCCCTCTCTAAACATCCTTTCACCCCAACACAAGCTCGCTCCAATGCATCGGAAGAGGATCGGTCGCCATCATGATCGCGTATCCGGCATCAGTAGCTTGCTGTACCCCATGAATTACCCCACACTTCAACGTCCAGCTCCAATAATTCAGGTCACTGTTGAGGTCAATGGGGGAAAATTGCCCACCACTGAAGTTGAGACAAAGTTGGAGAGGTCGACGTCGAGCGTGAAGTCGGGGTAACTCAGGCCGAGTTTGGCTGTTTAGCTGCGCCGAAGCGAAGGCTTGATGGGAACGAACGCTTGCGAACTTCCGCAAGCCCGAGCCGGTCGACAAATCGAGGATCGAGTTGCCGTCGTTTCGTACATCTGTGTCTTGCTCCTCAACGAGACAATTGAGGAGCCAGGCTCAGCTGGCCGGGCTTGAGTAATCGTCAAAACCAATCTGGCGACGGAACGAAGGAGATAAAGTGCGGTCGCATCAAGACAAGTACGAGGCTATGGCTGGGTGTTGTACATTGTAACCACACTTGTGATTCCCTGTCACGTTTCTGAACTCAAGATCAGGGTCTTTTCGCGTGGAGGAAAAGAGTCAAGCCGCTACTGGCCTGCTTGATGACACAGAACGCGGAAAGCCACAGCTTTTACCCCGGATTTCACCTGTCGCAGCGACGTTGTCACCCCTTGGCGCAATATCGAAGCTTCTATTTCAGGATAAAATGGGAGAGACGGACGAACTCCGGCTTGGCAGGTGTCCTTCTTTCAGCGCATCTCAGACACTTTGCCCGGAATGACGCTGTTGATTCAGCCGTTCCAAAACGAAAATGCTTGGAAACGAGCGACTGGGACCTGGGAGAAGCGAACCTTGTTTCCACGTCGGGGCGAGCATATAAGTCGCGAATCACCAACTGGAAAGGGAAGCCGCAGACTGTCTGTTAGGCTTCCAGTCAACACTCCCAACGTTGCCCGACCCGAACACAGCTCATCTCGAAGATGCTCCTCTCAACCCTCCTCTCGACAGGCCTCTTCTCCCTGCTGGCCGCAGCCATACCAGCAGAGCAAAAGCGACCAACCAAAACCGCTACAGCAACAAGCACGTCAACGTGCGTCGCGACAGGCACGACCAGCGACACGCCGCCGGAGCCGACGTCCACCTACCAGTCCTGCGGGGGGTTTCGCATCCAGCAGAAGCCGTGCCCGACAGGACAGATATGCATCGACGACCCGTACAGGGGCGGGTGCGGCATGGCGTGCGACGCGCCGGGCATCTGCGTGACACCGACGTTCTGCGGCGGCTTCGCGGGGCTCCGGTGCAGAGACGGGAGGAAGATGTGCGTGGATGACCCGCGAGACGACTGCGATCCGAAAAACGGTGGAGCCGACTGCGGCGGGATCTGTGTGTGAGTGGGACGGGATGACTTTCCGAATCAATCGCACCGGATGGAGGGCCGGCGGCGACAGACACGGGGGGAGGTGCAAGTGTTGGTTGTTCACAGATGAGGTTTTGGAGAGGCACTCGCGGAGAAGTTGGTGTCGCGTCAGGCTGTTTTTGGAAACATTCGGCCAGCCAGTTCGGAGGCAGGAGAGGTGGCCCGGGCTGCCCGGCAAGGAGATGCCGGAGAGCTGAGGCCGAACAATAGCCAAGAAAGCCAAGGATGAAATTTCATGAATCGTCTCCATATTTTGCTCCCGAGCTACCGAGTCTGCATGATTGTTCCTCGTATCGAAGAAGTTCATCAGCAACGACTCGTACCGTATCCGACCGGATCTCACATGTGGCAATCGGGGATGGTAGTATCCTTAGAGGCCGAATGATTGTTTTGCATCGCAGCCAAATGTGAGGTCCGTTGGAGGCAGGATGCGAACTTTCGCTGAGAGAAAAGAGGGAGACTCCTGTACGGGGCAGAATGTGACAGGCGGCAGAGACGGGGACGTATCGCAGCTGAAAGCCAGTTTCTGACGGGTGTGCCTGAACATGCATCGATTGAGCCACTTTGGGGCGAAGCAATCGTGTACCTGCAGTAGCGGGCGCCTCTAACCGACCATTCGTCAGTGCCACTTTTGGGCCGAAGTCCTTTTCTGTTCGCGACGTCTCTCAGCAGGTGAGTCAAGTCCCATTGGGTCTCTTAACTTCGAACATCGTATGACGTACGGATCCTTAAGGCTATCGGTTCAAAATCATGGTCCTGGCTGCTTTTCAACATCGTAATGACCCCTGTACAACTTAAAAAGATAGTCATCGCTACCTTGATCAGGGGGAGCAGCCAGGGGGGAAGCTTAATAAAGATAGTCGCGCCATGGAGCAAGGATCTTCACAAGGCAGCAGATCCCGTTCGTATTTGAAGGCGACGGGCAAACCCTCGGGAGATTGCGATACGATGCGGCTCCCACTAAACCGTCCATGTGGCTGTCACTGAAGAGATCACTTGTGGATAGCATTGCGGTTTCTTATCAGCTAAGTCAACCCAACGTTCTTCCATGACCAGGCTTGACAGGCCAAATCACGAGCTTTCAGGGGCAGGCAAAACGTCGAGACTCAAAAACGAGGTCACTCGTCAGGCTGATCAATGTACTGTAGCAGCCGTGCTGATACAGTGGGGGGAAAGGCTCGTTTTTTTGTGGAGGGTACCAGGAACAGGCAGCTTGATCGCAGACATCTGGTTTGCTGAGAAAAGCGAAACCTGCTTTGGTGATCACTGATGGCGCGAAAAATAGGAGAGACAAACGCGGTGCTAGCGTGGTCATGGGCCTTTTTGTGCGGGTGGGTGTGGGCGGCCCCAGTTGGGCAATCAATGCCGTAGTACAGTACTTATCCCCTCGTGCCCGCAACGGGCTGTTGATTGTAATCAATTTCTCTCTTCTGGTTCTTGTTTTCCCTTCAGCCAGTATCGACGCCTTAGAATCTCTCGCCAGATTCGTTACATTCGCTCCAGTCCTTCGTTTCAGCACACGATCCGGTTCGCAACTCACTGTCGCTACTCGAAAATATTGTAGAATTTGATCCGTCAAACCCACGCCAAAATGCTCTCCAAGACGCTCTTCGCTTTCGCCGGCATGCTCGCCGCTGCCCAGGGTAAATACCGTCTCTCTACCTGGTCGGGTACCCGATCGCACAGTCCCAACTGACAGCAATGCCCCAACTACAGCTATCATGGTCACCTCCCCTAAGAAGGACGAGAAGCTCGACTTCTCCAAGACCATCGAGATCAAGTGGACCTCGGTGTCGACCGACCCGTCCACCTTCGACCTCGTCCTCGTCGACCAGAGCAACATGACGCCCATCCCTGTCGGCGACAAGGTCAAGACCTCGGACGGCAGCTTCAGCCTGACCAACTTCGTCGCCACCCCGGGCGCCAAGTACAAGTTTAACCTGCTGTCCACCGACCCCCAGAACACCGGCATCCTGGCCCAGTCCGAGACCTTCGAGGTCACCAAGTCCGGCGGCTCCGATACCTCATCCGAGAGCGTCAGCTCCACCACCACGACCAGCTCTACCTCGACCGGAACTGCCGCTAGCGAGACCACCGACTCGACGTCGTCTTCCGCCTCCACGACCCTGTCCACCAAGACCACTTCTGGCAGCCCCTCCAAGACCGGCTCTGCCTCCACTTCCGAGACCGCTAACGCGTCTTCCACTGGTGCCGCCCCCGTCGCCAGCGGCAACGCCGCTGTTGCCCTCACCGGCAAGACCGTCGGCGTCGCTGGCAGCATCTTCGCCGGCCTCCTCATGCTCCTCTAAGCCCCCCGGAGCCCGGAGCAGAGAAATGGGAGGATCGGTGTCAAGTGGAGGAGAACGGGACGGAGTCTGGCCTTTGTGCAGATTCCGCGGAAATGCGAAAACATCTGGGGTGGGCGTCCGGCGCCCTCAGATAGACAACCTTGACTCCTTTTGTTTACCGGCTGTGGAATCTTACTTTTTGGGCGGGACTTTTGGATAATTGGGATCGGACGAGTGGAACTTATAGAGTCGGCCAGCTCCATCGTGTACTTCAGAGCTATAAAGGGCCAGGATGTTTTCTACAATATCGCTGCTAATACACACATCTTCTGCAAACCCCCATTTCCATGCATTGTTTACATTCCACTTCGCGTGGGCATCACATCACGCGTAGGAGAGAAAAACATTCACCAAAACAGCGCGAACCACCCCATAAACCCCGCCATTCCAACCCACCCCATGCCAGCCAAGCCTCTCATTCCAACGCCGCTCCCCTCGCTCTGCTTCTCCTTGGCCGCGCTCACCACGTCACCAGGACCACCTCCAGTCGCGTTGAACGTCGACCCAATATCCCCCCACCGAATATTCGAAAACGTCACTGACACGTCCGGGTTCCCAGCGACAATCAGCGCCGGGTCACCAGACGTGTTGGAGCAAGGCCCATTGGCGCCGCTGTCCAGCCAGTTCATGAAATCCCCCTCCGAGTTCCAGATGCTGAACACCAGCACCATGCCCCTCCCCAGCGCGGCCCCCATCCCGGCCATCCCGCCGAGCCGCAGGAACGAGCTCGCGTTGCGGGACGTGCAGAAGTCCTGCGTTATCGCGCCTCCGGCCGCCGCGGCGGGGGCGGCATCATCTGCTTCCGCGGCGCGGGCGGCGTACTGCGACGCGACCGAGGTGGTGGCGCTCACACCCGCGTTGGGGATGACGCGGCCGCCCTGGACGTAGAGCCGCCGGATCTCGGTCAGCTCGCCGGAGGGCGTGCCGTCCGCGGTGACGAATTGGGTGACTACCGTGAAGGGCTTGGCGGTGTCGACCGTCAGGCCCGGGCCGTAGTAGGTCTTCGGGCCGGTCGAGAAGGGGTTGATGCCGCAGCCGGACTTGTCGCAGACGCCGGCGTCCTTGCCGCACTCTTCGTCGCCGGCGCAAAGGAAGGGGCCCGGGGAGCTGCAGGTGTGCGGGGTTAGGGCCGTGGCGAGGCTGTTGGCTTCCCAGATGTCCATCTCGTTGCAGCAGGAGCCTGAGTTGTTGAGGTTGGGCTGTTTCGTTGATGGTTAGTCTTGTGGTGGTTCGGGGAGGTTGGGTTGGTGGCATACTAGTCCTCCGATGAACGTGGTGTTGAAGCACTGCGCATCACAGTAACCCGTCCCGTACTGGGCGCCCGCCGGGTTGAGGTCGCTCCGTGACCCGGAAGCCTCCATCTCGGACAGATACAGCGCGCCGTTCATGCCGCAGCCCAGCTGCGACACGTCCACGTCGTAGGTGAGCTCCTGGCCGGCGAGCTTCAGCATCTCGTAGTTCATGCCGTCCTCGGCCAGGAGATACAGCCGCGGGCTGACGGACTTGTACGCGGTGCCGTCGAAGAGGTACTGCCGCATCGTCAGCGCCGAGCCGGCCGTCGCGACGCCGATGCTGCCGTACTCGACGCCCTCGAGCTCGCAGTTCTGCGCGCATGTCGCCGCGTCCGGGCACAGGGTGGTGTTGAGGGGGTTGCAGGAGACGCTGGGGTCGCCGGTCGCGTGCAGCGGCCGAGACAGCGCGTCGGTTACCAGGAAGCTTTGCCGGGTGACGCAGCCGCCGGCTGTGGTGCAGGCTTGGGTTGTTAGCCTGGGGTGGACTTCGGGTATGGCTGTGCCTATCTTCTGGGATGTAGTGAGGGTGAGTAAAAGGGGCAGCACGGCTGCCAGTTTGGACGACATATTCGGCTACGTATGCTTTCGACACTTGCAAAATGCGGCCTTTGCTCACCGTCAAGGAGATACACTTTAGCTTTATATGGCATCGTCTCCGTCGCCATGATGTTCGGCAATCGCTGTCTTCGAGAGCCGTCGTGTTACGCATTGCAGATCGTCGAAACAGAATGCTCCGATCTCGAATTTATCCAGCTGGGCTTCTGGTGACAATCCAAAACAGTGTGAGATCACGGCACATCGGCATTCGCCCTCAAACTCTGAACCGTACCCCTGGCCTAACGCCTCGAGTCTTCGCGTAGGAGCGCTGAAGAGCGGTTGTTTGGCGTCTGGCATTTTGTGCACTTTCTGTTCGCGAGGGAGGCTCACGTTGCCGAGTGAGAGCTGTGTGATTACATTTAGCCGTCACAAGCAGGACAACCTGGTTAAGGAGGCAACCGTGAAGCTTTGTTTCACAGATAACTGTGGCCGAAGAGGGCAGCAGGCTTGAGAGTATTGACCACTAACACTAACCATGGACCGGATGTTTATTTGTTCAGACAATGCTCGTCTTCCTCAGTATCCTTCCCAGGTATCCTTTTCAAAGTATCCTATGGCCGTAACTGAGGTCGAGATAGCATCTTTCTAGTATTGTTAGGCTAAGGAATGTCAGTCGTTGGCCTCAAAAGGAACTGGTAGGGTGACCCTGTACGGCACATATGATGTTTCCCTTCTCGCGCTCCTTCCTGTCCTAGTAGACCTCGCTCCAAAAACCTATTCCTCCCTTAGTTTTCGGGAAGCTAATGGATACTCCCCATCAAGCCGGCCCAGGTCAGAGTTCCATCGAACATCTCACGCATAATTAAGCCATGAGCGACCGGGAATTGTTGCTCAATCGCGTTCAAGACCACCCAGAGAGTAAAATCATCGTCTACTCGGCACCCGAACTGGGCCAGCAGGTCTTGAGGTGACTCATTTGGACGAGGTATGCAGTAAAGAACGGTTGCTGGTTCGATATTAGACGTATGAATTGGTTGATGATGGCCCCCACCGTGTGGTCGTTCGGCTTCTGGTGTATGGCATTCATGATCAGGTCGTACAGACTCTTGGGGTCCTGGTTGGATCTGTGGAAGTCCCACCCAGAAGCCTTGAGCCGACCTCTGACTTGATAAACAGTCGGGAGCATGACCGTGAAGACTGAGCTATCTTCTCCGGTGTTTTCGCCATGGGATTCTGAGTGAGGACGACATCGGAAAGGCCCATGATCTGTAGGGTCTGGAGCAGTCGTGAGCCCCAGTCGTCAAGATTGTGGGTTCCCTCAAGAGCCGGGATCGGTAGGCTAGCCGTAGTAGTGCTGATAAAGCCAGACGTACAAGGTCAGGATGATAGTTTAGTCTTGTTAAGATCGAAGGCAAGAGGCACAAGGACTCGAGACACCAGGTCTTTATATAGTACATGTAAGTGAAGTATCGAACAAGGTCGATAAAGGGATGTCGTGAGTGAAAACAACCACAACCAATTCGGTAACCACCGTGGCACATTGTAGGCACTTCAATGAAACAATGGTAAAGTACATTGTCCAGAGGCCCACGTCTTCTGTCTCTGAACCCATTCCTGGCATAGATAAACAGGAGCGTTAGTATTCGTGCCCACAACATGTTCTTAAGAGGGAGCCTTAGACACTCTGGTATGTTACCAATGGCCTGTAATGATGTTCCGGATTCGCTCAGTCTCTGGCAGGATTTGGAAGACTATGGTTCTCTTTTGCAACTGTTTCTATCTTGTTGGCAGGATGACTGTGTCAAAGACCCGTTTACCAAGCAGCATAGTTAGACAAGTGGGTGTCAAGCTTACCGAGCCCAACCAGAGTCCTTAGGCGTGCCGGGCCTTGGTTATAGACCTCCGGTATAGGGGCATCAAGAATCGTATCTTTTCTCTCGGCTCTATCCTCTGTTGGTGTTCATCATATGTTGCAGGCTCTACGGCTGTGTGAGTTGTCTATGCTCAGCGACAATACACATACTATAGAAGGGGGTGACGAAGTGGAAAAAGATACGAAAAGAGGGCAAGGAAATGAAGCGGGAGAAGTCTCACAGGTGATACTCAAGCATAGTGCACTGATACCAAGTGGCCGTGACTGTGTTTGCAGCAGTCTCTAGGTTCCAGTGACCTGACATCAAGATGTACATCGCGATGACTAACATAGCTTCATGCATGGTATGTGAAAGACGAAAGACGAAAGATGCACGATATGCAGCATCCGTCGGACATCCAACCTGGGCACACCATCAGAATGCTGGTCTTTCCATCGACCATATACTGCCAGCTCAACCCTGAGACTGTATCTAGCAACTTCGCATCTCGGGATATCCACATGTAACCATAACGCCCTGACCATGCATATGGCTGTGATTTGCCCTTAGCAGCCGACCTGGGTCGATGACGTGACGTGAGATGAAGCAGGCCTACCCTCCGGCGGCTGGCTGTGGTGCTCAACCTTTCTGGATAGTGTCTCACTATCACCTAGGCCTGTTGCCTCGCCAAACTCCGTCTATCCTTATACTCCCTCCCTTGGTTCGACCGACATGCAAACTCAGAACGCAAACCATGCAAGGACATCAGTTCCGCTTCAAGGGCTGATCGGTCTGAGTGTTGCGGGGCACGTAAGGAGGACCCTGAGTCTTACACTCCTGGTTCTTCAACTCGGGATGCTCGGGCCTTTGCTCGACGTGGAAACCGACATCCGTGGAGGATATGGTCCTCTCGAGAGCCCAGTTTATCAGCAGCAAGAAGAGCTCGTCGAAACGCTTGCTGGCCCATAGCTCTTCGTACTCCCGAAAGTCGTGCGGCAAGCCGTGGAACATGTGCACTCGCCGTGGCACCCTGCGTGTCAGTGCCCTGTTAGCAGTCGCCGAATCTAAGACATTCCAAGCAGAAATCCCTGGCAGCCACTTACCCTAACACCCGCAGCTTCTCAGCAAGGATGAGGCCATCGTCCCGGAAGAAGTCCATCCCCGCAATCATGAAAGCAGTCCGGGGGAACCTCTGCAGCTCCTCGTCCGTGACAAGCGGGACGTTGAGCAGCGGGTCGGACTTATCCTGCGCCGCCAACATTCCGGAGATTTGGTCATAGACCGCTTTGGACGTTGATGGCGGTTGTGCGCACTGTACCCTCGACGTCCCTTCGCGAGACCGAAATAGGTGGTATGGAAAGGCGTTTTCCTGAAGAAGCCACGGGACGATCAGTAGCAGCCCCTTGATCCTCCCCTTCGGCTTCACCCTCCCAGCGGTACTGCAGGACCGGTCGACCACCTTGTCATCGGGGAGGGTGCCACCGGGAATATCGTCTTCGAGAGGCTCCGTGCCTTGCTCGCTCCCTTCTTTGCCGTCGTCCGTCCGTTTCCTCTTTCCCGGACGAGGACTCGTGCCGGTCTGCCTCTCCTTAGCATCCTCATTACACACCCTCAACGTTGTGCTCGCGGCTATAGCCGCCCCGGCCGACAGACCCACGACCACAATCTGCGCCGGGTCGATGCCGAACCGCTCAGCATTCTCAACGACCCACTCGAACCCGTCCTTCCCGTCCTCGTGGGCGGCAGGGTGCGGATGCTGCAGCGCCTGGCGGTAGCAGATGTGCACCACAACCACCCTCAGCCTCGATGCGAGCAGACTGCACAGGTACCGCTCCGTGTCGGGCGTGCCGAACACGTAGCCCCCGCCGTGGTAGTACACAACCCCCGGCACCTTGTCGAGCCGCAGCTCGTCCTCGCGCGTGTTCCGCGTGTACACGCGCGCCGTCAGCCTCTCCTGGTCGCTGGCGCCCCCGCGGATCTCCGTGTCCCGGACGGTGACGTTGTCCTCCAGCCCCTTGGCCTCGATGTTGCTCCTCGACTGCTCGCTGCGCTCCTCGTTCTCCCTCGACTGCAACTGCATCTGCGCGACCGTCTCGTCGGCTGGGATCTTGGCGGTGCGGCCCTTTTCCGGGTGGTGCGCCACGAAGGCCTGCCACTCCGGGACGGGGGTTCCGTACTCGGTGAAGTCGAATGTCGGCACCTTCTCCGGTGTCATTACCGTCGATAACCAGCTGCGGTCGGTGGGATTCATGGCATCTCGCGCATCCAAAGGATGGTTTGAAGTTTGGGCTAGAGTCAGGTACCCGAGATGAAGGTCAGCCAGGGGCTTGATGGGAGCATAAGACTGCCGCAGATGCACGGTACTTGAGGTGATGGTGATGCTGTTCTTGCGAGTGAGTGTGTGTGTGTGTGTGAGAGAGAGAGAGAGAGAGAGGGAGATGAAGTCAGCGAACAGCGTCTCTGGTAGTTGGCCAATGAGGTGGCGGCTCGGGGAAGCCCTAGCTACCTTATATGCCGTCAGAGGCACCCAGGCAAAGATTCCGGTTCTCTTCGAGTCGACCGCGCTGCGAGAGGAAGCTCTCCTCGGGTATTATTCGACCGGACCATATTCATGCTTGTACGGTGGGGAAACCCACGCTTAGCGCAACGGCAGTTACATCACCATGGATCGCGATCTGCAACACTGGTCCCGTCGTGCCACACCAGCCTTGTCGTTGCTTGTTGGTGTTTGCAGCCAACAAGTGGCAGCTTGTCAGTCAGTGATTCCATCACCTTCTGGCCCCAAAAACGAACCATTCGCTCCGGACCTTCTTGTCCGGGCCGCTTAGCCACACCACACAACCACCACCAGCAGGCGGCTCGTTGCGGCTGAAATGCTCCGCACACACACCTTCGTGACGGTTCTGCCAGCCCGCTGGTGCTAATGAGAGGACGGCTTTCGTCAGCCCGTGTGATCTGTCACTGGCACGGTATTCAACCCCAGCAGCTGGACATGGTTCCCTCCATGTCAAAAGACAGGCCATCACGCCTGTAATGAAGCCGGTCAACCCAAAGAGGGAAACCTCGGGCGAAAAGCACTGTACGAGGCACTCATTTCGCAGCCTATCAGACATTGTCAGACATTCCGGGCATCTGCAGCTACAGGACGTCACGTCAATCAGCCAACGCACTCCAGCACAGTGGACGACCAGCAGCTCCACAGAGCTACCGGTCCGCGCCGGAGGGTTGTCTACGGGCGGGCGGGGTTGACGTCTCGATGATGTCGAGGTAGTGGGTTACCTCAGCCCGGGTCTCCTCTGGGCTCTGGCGGACCCCTCGACAAATGGAAATTATCAAAGGGATCTACCATATTTGCCATGTTCTTCAGTAATCTCGTGCGGCAGATTCCCGCCTGCGTTGTGATAGTCCTGCTGTCTTGGGGCTAGTCGAGACACGTGGACTTAGATCGATGATCTGAGCTGAACTCCCCGTGTGTGTGAGCTTGTCTGAAAGGTTCTAGGCAGGTATGCATGTGACTCAGCAGCCACTTGTCAACGACTACAGTCATCCCAAGATCAAAGAGTCCATATGCATGCAGTGAGCTCTAATTTTCCTATCCCTATGCGTTCCTGTGGTATTGTCGTCTCACGTCTCTCGTGTCTTGTATGCCAGTCCACCGTCTATACTCTATCAACAGCCCCGGGAGGTGCCGTGGATTCTGCCGACGTCTAGTCTTTCCAACACGGCGCTGCGGCATCAAGCACCATCTATGTAAACCCCTTCCGTCCTCGTGTGCCCTGGATGTATCATCCAACTTCCGCAGGAGTGCCGCCTCTCAAGCATCGTATACCAAGTTGGGTTACGAGACTCGAGAGTGGTGTCAACCACCACGCTGCGCCTTTGCAAGACATGAAGCGTCCCATCACTTCGGCGCGACGTCGTGCAACGGGACAATGATTACCCGCGATGCACACAACCTCGGCTCTCGCCTTGTGTCGGGGTATCTCCCTTTTTTTTTACCACCAAGCGTACACCGTGTTACGCCGTCCACTCTAGTCATCGAACCTCTTCCCCCTCGCAGAGGGTGTCCGCACGTGGTGCAGCATCGGCGACGCGGGCCTAGACGTCGTGAGGCCGGTGGAGGGCGGCATCAAGGAGTCTGACGACGACGACGACGGCTTGACCGAGTCCATGGGGTCGGTGTTCAGCCTGTCGGCGTCGGTGAACCGCGGCGTGCGGTCGATGGTGGCCTTCTCGAAGCTGACGACGCTGATGGGCGGGGGACGCCCCCGCCGCCGCTCCGTACCGCTGTAGAGGTAGGTCGAGGCGATTACTAGGGCCGTGCCGAGGAGGAACTGTGAACAAGGATTGCGTTAGTTGGTAGAAGCGTGGGTTTAATTGGGAAGGGGCAACGCACCGTGAACGTGACCTTGAAGTCGAAGAACCACACACTGAACAGGAAGCTGATGATGATACTGATGCTCGTAGCAAAGTTCTTGGCGATGTTGTCCGCGTAGTTGATAACCAGCGACGCGAGCACGCCGCCCACGGCCTGCAGGACGATGGCCGTCCAGACGATCCAGTTGTACCCGTCGAAAAAGCCGTGCTTGGCAATCTCGGCGCCGTCGTTCAAGATCACGCCAAATATCAGGGCCGGAAAGAGCGAGTAGAAGGACAGCTGGGTGTTCCGCGTCCAGACCGAGACGGGCGTCGGCGAGTCCTTCAGCACCTTCTCGAAGTAGACGCCCGTCAGGCCCGACACGACGGCGGCGACTAGCACGGCCATCAGACCGACCGAGTAGTTCATCGCCACGGTCCCGGCCTGGTCCTCCTTGATCCCCTCGTACGTGGCGGACCGCTTGGTGAACTCGCCCGCCAGCCCGCCGACGGCGCGCTTCGTCAGCTCCATGGCGACGTCGGCCACTTCGTTCGCCATGTGGCCGAGTTCGTGCACCGATGTGGGGAAGAAGTGGTCGCTCGTGTCGTGGATGACCATGGCTAGGTCTTTTGAGTTGGAGGGTATCGACACGATGGAGACGCCGACGGTGAGGATCACGAGCGACAGCCACCTCCTGGATCCGAGTGGCCGGCCGAGCATTAGTACGCTGAAGAAGGCTGTCGTGAGGATCTGCATCAACACGAGCAATGTTAGCCGATGGATGTGCCTCTCCTGCAACATCTTCCCATGCAGAAAGCGTACCTTCAGCTCATATAATATCTGGAAATGCACCGGATCCAGATTCCCCAGAGCCACGTACTGCAGCGTGTTCTGGAGGGTGTACAGGGTCGCCGGAATGACCAGCTTCCACCCGTCCCCCGAGAAGACCGAGTTGTATATCTGCTGGAACATGACCGTCGCCGGCGTCTGAGGGGCGAGGCTCCCCGAGACCTCGTACATGGAGAAGGTGAGGGCCACAGCTAGCTTGAGCACTTCGGCGAGAAAGACGGCAGTCGAGGCAAAGTAGCGGTGGTCGCCTACTGGCGGCATTATTCGTGAGTAATGCATTATCTGCGACAGCCCCTGGTATTAGCGAGGGTCGATCGGGGCTGGGATGGTCGGGCTCCGAGGTCGACGTACAAGTATGAGGGCGGAGTGCTGGAGGGTTAACTGTGGTTCCGGGCGTCAGCATGAACCGTTAAAACAGGCCTGAGCCACCAGGGTACGAGGTGTTCCTCACTGTAATCAACGACACCTGCTTCATCGGCATGCCGAAGAAGCTCGACCCCGCGGCCGCGGGCGCATCGCGGAGAGCCATGGCGACGGGATGTGGACGCAGCAAAATAGACGGCTGCTGGACGCCGGGCAAGCAGTTGATTGACTAATTCGTCGCAGCGCAAGTTCAGCGAGCTTCGTATGCAAGTGCTTCTCTAAAGATGCTGTGACAAGGACGGAAGACCGTTGTTGGGAGCTGCTGGTCTTGCTCGGATGCAGATTTCGCCCACCCAGGAAGGAGTGACGTCGTGGAGTCGCGGGTCGAGGAACCGGACGCCAGCAGACTGTGGAGAAAGACGCAACAGCTTGAACAATCAAGTCCCAGAGCGAGCAAACAATACTGAAGGTCTAGGAGTACAATTAAATGAGCAAGAAGCAGAGAGAAGCAGAAAATAATAATCAGTCGACAAGGTCCGAAAACTGCTCGTCAGTCAAGAATTTGCAAAGCTGCGGTCAAGCTTGATGGTGCAACCCAATCCCGGGGCCCCCTGATCGCATGCATGCAGATCTTCTCAGGCGGGGGTTAGCAGTGGTACACGCTGGTTTGCGGGGGATGACCAGCCACTTTAGGTATCGGTGCCGCACCTCAATCACTGCTGTGAGTGCCAGGGGTTAGCGATCCGATCGGCCTGGGAATCGTTGAAGGCGTATCCGAGATCTCAGATCCTATACTTCGTGGAGGGAAGAAAAGTATATCATGTCGAGCACTTTTTGGGCAAAGAACAGAGTCATCCAGTTGTGATCAGAACGGCGGTGAGGCATAGTCCGCATGATTTGCTAGTAGAAGGTCCATCGCTTTGGCTCTTGATTCCTCAAGTCATGAGGTCACTGGCGCCGCTTCACCGTCCGCAATGAGACCACACTACGAGCGCCACGTCCACTACCGGCGCGCCATGATGGTCTCGGGCCGTCGAGATTCCAGGCTACGCCGGCTCTGTGGCCGCACCATCACCTATCGTCAGACCTGATTGTGGCTCAAGTGACACACCACTGCCATCCAGCCAACCAACCTCTTTCCAACCACCGGTCACACGAGCAAATTTTCAAGAAAGTGTTTGTTTGCCGAGCCTACGCCAATGTTGAGACATTCAGCCACACCATGAATTCAATGTCCACAATTGAGGTTGGGGTTGGGCCACGACATGTTCATATTTGTCCCAGCACACTCTAGGGTATCAAACCACCGAGCTCACAATAAAATCTAACATCCTCGACGCTCAATCCCTCGACGACATCCTCCATCTAAACGGCAACAACATCTTTCCAAGTCCGATCATGCAGTAGCAACGGGAGCTTGAACACCAGCGGCAGCGGCTGCCGCAAGCTGGAGCATATTAGGCTCGCCGGGTTTGTTCTGCGGATACCGCGCGTTGAACCCGATGACGCCGCGCACCTTCTCGAACGTCGCCGTCTGGATCTGGAGCTTCTGCGTCGCGACGAGCCACCGCACCCCTTCGCTGCAGGGGGGCGTGGTCAGGGAGCCGGAGTAGCTAGATTTCGTCCCCCCTCGTCAGCATGCGTTTCAGATGGTCAAGACATTTCTTAAGATGTGCGAGATGCAGAACTAACCTCTGGAACGACCCCGTCAAGACGGTCTGAGCGATCTCCGACATGGCCAGGGGCCCCGTCTCGGTCGACGTGCCCGGCGTCGCGATCTCTTCGACCTTACTGAACACGGTCTCCAGCACGGTCGAGGACACGCCGGGCGCCTCGACCATGGGGATGGTCAGGAACCCTTGCTGCCCGCCGAACGAGCCCGCCGCCGAGGTCGCCGCGGGGCTCGGGGCCGCTTCTTCTTGTCTCTTTTCCCCTCGGATGCGGAATCGGAGCTTCTCGGCGGCGGGAGCGGGGGCCTCTGTCGGGGCTGCTGCGGCGGCGGCGGGGGCGCCGCCGTTGTCGAGGTCGATGAAGACGCCGATGACGGCTATCTCTTGCTGGGCGGTCTGGAAGACCATGTGCATTTCCACTGTGGAATGAGTCAGTTGTCGGTCTTTCATGTCGAGCTGTGGGGGAAGAGTGGCCTTACTGGCAATGCTTGTTCCGTTGTCGAGATGCTCGCTGGGAAGATGGAAGTGTGCCTGCTTGAACTCGTAGGTCATGTTGGCGACCTGAAGCGAGCCTCCCTTGGCAATGATCTCGACCGTCGTCCCGAGGTTCTCGAACTCGGTTCCCTCGGCGAAGTCGGGTATCTCCAACCTCACGTCGGCCGCCGATACCATCTGGAAGACTCCGTCGACCATATCGATGGGAGACTGCTTCGTCCCGGTGGCGCAGGCCTGGTTGGTCTCGGGGTTCAGAGCCACCCAGTTGACCGGCCCTTTGGCGCCGGTATAACCAAACGTTGATATAGGGACCGGTGCCCCTTCTTCGGCACGTGGATGGAGGAACGTGCCGTACGAACAGGAGCCGAGGACATGGCTCGCCGAGGCCAGTATTAGGGAGGCTTTGAGGAGGAACGAAGTCATCGTGTCGGACCAGCTGACGAGGAGTTGTGAGAGAAAGAGGAAACAAATTGGTACAGAGAACGGAGAAAGAAACGAGTGACGGTGCCAGACCTGAAGAACCGAACGAGAGTGAAGCAGAGTAGCAATAGTAATGCGGACGCCGCTGGGGAGGTATATAAGATGAACCCACGCAATTGCCCACAAGCGGTGGCGATCACCAATTGTTGAGACTCACCATAATAGAGCAGAACTCTAACATCTCGCCTACCGCCATGTCGCAGTCCCGGCTACGGTCTCGACCTCCTTAGACCAGGAGCATTTGGCTGCCTCCTTGATACCTACCAAGAAGTATCACAATTCCACGTGTACCGGCACTGCAGCCCAGACACGGCGCCCTTCCCGGGCCTAAAGCTTGCGTATTGCTTGTGTCGGCGCCAGTCTGGCGGCTCAAAGCACTAGGAGCCAAGGTCTTGGGGGTAACAGAAGGACGCTGAATTGGGAGTGCCAGCCCCTGCCAAGGGTCGTTGCCGCTGCATGTTGTCCTTGGCTGCGGCACTTGGCGATCACGGACATCGATGCTTACTTTCAGTGACCAGACCCTCCCACGCGGACTTCAGACCGACGCGAACGCTGCCTGTCTGTAGCTTATTCTTGCTGATTGAAAGACTAAGCTTTGCTAAGTAATGCAAGCCGATCTCTGAATTGCTTTCCTAGCAAGCACCGCTCCCGACTGCGCAGATGCGCCCCGCTGACATTATTCCATCAGAAATATTGTCGATCCTGTTAACGGAGCGCTTTCCAAATGCAACCCGGACATGATCATGAACTACTAATAGAGCTTATTACTTGCTCATAGGACGAAACAAAACAAAACACAATCCCAACTCCTCTCCAGACTCGACGGTCTGGAACCCAAAGGACCAGCGGTAGATATCCGAGACTCCGCCAAGCGCGGGACTCCAGCGCCAAGCGCCAGTGTCAGTGAGCGGCCCCCTGTCCAGGGGGCATCGCCGCCGTTAACCTGAAAGTCTTGGACAATCTTGGCTGGACATCTGAGCCTCTTTCTTCGTCTTCTGTCGTACGATGTCTGAAACTGCTTTCTTTATTTGGCTCTGATGTCCTTCTTGCGTTGGGGGTGAAGCCAAGCGTTGACGGGTTTCGCATGCGGATAGGGGACGATAGTAACTTCTAAAATGCTGTTGTCATTGATGCTTGGTATCGCCAGAATGCAAAAACTGCAACATCTAACTAAGGTACCGTACACTGCCGTACAGTAATGCCAAGGGGGTACTCCTCCGTAGAGTCTAACCCATCCAGCCAAAAGACTCCCAACGCCGTCCATCCATCCATTCTCTACCGGCAATGCAAGGAAAGAAAAACCCATCATTCTCTATCCACCCATCATCCACGGCCGCATCTAGTGATCCGTCTCCGCCCCATCAAGCGCAATGCTCTTAGCAGCAAGATTAGCATGCGCCGGCAGCGCCAGCCTGCCCTCCCCGCTCGTCGGGGCAGTGACCGCCGCCCTCCGCCCATCGAACGAATTCCTCCTCTCCCTGTGCTTCCCCGCAAGGACATCCTCCCTCGTCAACCCCATCAACTCGCGGCTGAGGCCCATGGAGTGCAGGAACCGCACCGTCTGACCCCACTCCTCCTCCCGCCTCGCCGCGTCCCAGCCCAGCTCCTCCGCCAGGACGTCGATCGCGCGCGGCAGGGTCTCGAGCGCCGCCCGCGCGTCGAGGAAGGCGAGGCGCATGCGCCGGGCCAGCACGTCGGCGGCCGTCTGGGCGAGCTCGCGGCGAGCCCCGTAGCGGATCTCGGACTCGATGAAGGGGAGGGTGGGGACGAGGCGGGTGGGAGAGGGGGAGAGGGATGCGACTTCCCAGGCACGGTCGCCGTAGCAGGCTGCTAGGTGCTCGGCGATGTCGGCGGGGAGGGAGAAGGTCTCGGCCAACTGGGAGGGGAGGGCCGGGGTGTAGCCGTGGGCGCCGACCAGGCGGATGTGGTGGGTCTGGCAGGCGCCGGGGTGGGCGGTGTCGAGGTCGGGGGTGGAGGCGGCGGTGAGGGGTGCGTTGGCGCCGGGGGTGAGGTGGAAGACGCGGATGGCCTCGTCGACGGCGTCTTCGGCCATTTGGCGGTAGGTGGTCCACTTGCCGCCCGCGCAGGTCAGCAGGCCCGAGTCGGAGACCGTCACGAGGTGGTTGCGCACGAGGGACTCGGTGTTCTTGGCTTTGGGGTCGCGGACGAGGGGGCGGATGCCTGTGAGAATGTTAGCGGACCAATTTCTCTTTTGAGCAGGTTGATAAGTGAGTGAGAGGAGAACGCACCCGACCACGCCGCAAGGACATCGTCACGAGACACCTTCTTCTCGGGAGCGAGGAACTTGCGGATCTCCTTCAGGATAAAGTTGATCTCCTCGTCCTTGGCCACGGGCTCACGCTCGATGGCGCAGGGGTTGTCGGTTGTTCCGGCGATAGTCCGCCCCTCCCACGGCAGGAAGAAGATGACTCTTCCATCAGACGATGCCTGCAGAATACCCATCTCGTCGGGGCAGAAGTCCTTGGGCAAGACGATGTGCACGCCGGAGCTCGGTGCAACCAGCTCTTTCCTCTTCGGGTCATCCAGCTTCTCCACCGCATCCGAGTACGGTCCCGTTGCGTTGATCACGCCCTTGGCGTACACCATGTGCTCGGAGTCCTCTCCGGCGATGGTGTCCCGCACCCGAGCGCCGCATATCCTCCCACTGGCGTCCTTCTCGAGCTTGGTCACCTCGGCGTGGTTCAGAATCGTCGCACCATACATAGACGCAGTCATGGCGAGAGAGACGTTCACCCTCGCGTCGTTCTGCTGTCCGTCATAGTACACCAGCGCGCCGGTAAGTTTATCCTTCCTCAGCAGCGGGAAGGCGTCGAGCGCCGCCTTCTTGCCGAGCAGGTACGAGCTCGTCAATCCCATACCTTGGCTCCAGGCGAGCAGGTCGTACGCCTTGGTTCCGGCCCAGAAGTACGGCAGCTGCCACCAGTTGTACACCGGCAGGAGGATCGGCAGCGGCTTGGCGAGATGGGGCGCGACGTCGAGGAAAGTGGAGCGCTCGCGCAGGGCTTCGCGCACGAGCTCGTATTGGTTGTAGTCGAGGTTCCAAAAGGCCTTCTCCAGGTAGCGCACCCCGCCGTGCACCAGCTTGGTGGACTTGCTCGAGGTGCCGGCGCTGAAGTCGTCGCGCTCGACCAGCGCAACGCGGAGGCCGCGCGTGGCGGCGTCAAGCGCGATGCCGGTCCCCGTTGCGCCGCCGCCTATGACGAGCAGGTCGTACGGGTCCGAGGCTGTGCTGTGCTTCTGTAGTTCTGCGAGGTGGTCGAGGCGGGATTTCGTCTGGGGGAAGGTTGGCGGTATAATGCGTCCCGAGCCATCGCGCTGTAATGGTGCTGCTGGCTGGTATGAGACTCTCGCGTTGGCGCGCCGTGATTGTATCAAGTAGAATGCCGACCCGGCGGCGACTGTGACTGATGCTGCGGCGACATATCGCCCTATCCTCCTCGTTCCTTGCCGCGCCGACATGGTGAAGAAAGTTGTGTCTGGGCTGCTGTTTGCTCGAGTCCGAGTGTCCTTCCTGTCTTGTTCAACCAGGACAGGCCAGAGCAGTGTTGAGTAAGATGGGAATGGAGAACAGAAGGAAGGCAGAGTTTGCGCGGCTCTTGATGACTTGGGCACCTCGATCCTGATATAGTGACGGCAGATGGAGATCGGATGATCGTCGTGAGGCTCAAGTTTACCCTGCTTGACCCATCTCTGGCGCAAGTCTGTGTCTTAGTACCGGACTTTTTCACTTCCACTGCTGAGGAACTCGCTTATCGCGGACGTCTCGCGCTGATGTTTCCGCCCACTCGACACACTTCGTCATAAAGCACCGCGGCCCCCGTCCGCCCTGCTTTTCCACCAACAGGGTGTCGCGGAGTCGCGCGCCAGGCTGGGCCCCCACTGTAGCCGCCGTACACATATCTGGGACACCATTCTCAGGCAAACCCCGTTCGTCTCGCTGTCTTTTCCATCCCGCGCCCCTGGTGGTTCGGTAGTGCAGTCCGAGAGACCGAATCGTCAGGGGTGGTTGCGGGAACTCGGAATGCGATGAGCGAGCTGCTTATCCCGAGGCAAGCCCCTGCAGGTCGGTATTCTTATACCGAGTGGGTGGGGCTTGGGAGCCACCGAAAACAGAACCCTTGCCGATGCACGCTTGTACCCTGCTAAACCCGGCCAGAGTTACACTGAGCGAATCCTTCCAAAAGCGGCCAGCCCCTCATGGCCCCTCATCATCAACACATGCTCAGCTCAGAGCCTTCTCAGACTTTTTCTGCCACTCTCCACCTGCCAGACTTCAGAGATAGCGATGAAGAACGTCTCAGTCATGAATTGGGATTGACACGGAGTCTTGTTGTTATCACGACGTCGTTTGTATGCGACAAACTGCCCTTGGGAAAGAAGATAAATAGCAAGGTGATCCCCCACCACTGCTTTGCGTCGTGATTCCTCGGTTCGATGTGCGATGGTTGGTGTCGAACCAGTGATCAGCACTTCGATTGGTAACGAGTTCTCGTGACCGAAGCTGACAATAAGGTGTCGCGAGATTCCTACGTCATCGCTTTGCGACCGAAGACAACTTGCCTCGGCTGACTCTCTTCACTTCTCGCACGGGACCACGATCGTATCCTGGGCATGATGGCATTGTTTCCATTGTAATACTCCTTCGTTGCCGGCATGCCGTTAAACTCGAAATTCAGGATTTGATACGCTCTTGTCGGAGACTCCGGATGAAGAGCGGCACACACTTGTGGCCACATAGCCGCGTCATTGCTGATGATCTCACGGTACAAATAAGCCAGTCTGAACTGGGCCCATATCAGCTCTTCAAAGGATCAGTCACCTGGATGGCGTTAAAGAGAGGATGCCGCACCAACAGGTGGCCCTTCTGCATCGTCAACTCGGGGGATATACGCCTGTTTAGTCATCACCTGAAGATGGAGCACCCGGTCTGTTTTAGTCAGCAGATACCCTGCGTACCTAGCCCTTAGCACGCACAGGACTAGCGCCGTTCAAACGATATTGGTAGCCCTATACTGCCCATAGCCCTAGTTGCATAGCCATTAGTCTAGTCCGTGATAAGTCTACTGCACGCCTTGCATAGCCGTTTGTCCGTCTATATGCGCCCCCAGGTCCAGGACTGGACTTGGTATCATACGATTGCCGCATCTAACAGATGTCATCATTGTCCAATTCTTATGCTGGGTAGCTCAACAGTTGCTGTCGTTTGGGGACTTGGCCAGGGCTGACGGATGAGCCTGCCCTGTAAGCTTGTAAGCTCAGAGTCAAATTCCGGATGATGTATCTCACGGCTCCGAGTGAGACTTGCCTGTACGTAGCTGTTGGGCGACGAGCCAGCACTAGCATGCCTTGGATTCCCAGGTGTCTCATTTGGCCTTCTATTTCAAGTGCATAAGCACTCAGTATCGAGACAGACAGACGGAGCATAATTGATGAAGACGGTGTTTGAAACATGTATATCGTTTGACTCGGCTATCGACAATCCAACACCCAACAACACCTGGCTCTTCCTTGTAGACCAAAACATGCTGACACTGGCGCTACTAACGCTAGAACGCTAGAAGTACTCGTATCATGATAACCCGATCATCCCACATAACTTTTCTCGTAGTCGTAGGCTTCATGTGTACTGTGTTCCAATATTGCCGTGCCTGGCCGACATTTCTGTTCTTCGCTGAATATCTTCTGTTTCTTGCTCTGGTTCGTCAGATTCTCTGCCATTCGGATTTTCTCCCCAAATGAGATCATTCTTTAGACCATGTCCTTGGGCTCATTATGGTAGGTGTTCGACCAGACGCTGCGCTTGGGCTGCAGCAGTCTCGGAAAGCCCCAGTAGGGAGTGTTGACGGGGCTGTCGTTTCCGGTGTACAGGAAGACATCGTAGAGGAAGCCACCGGTCAAGCAGCCGAAGAAGGGAGCAACCATGGGAATCTGTTGTTTGACTGTTAATACAGGCCATTCCTCTACTGCACTGCCAAAAGATGCCTTTGACGACTTACCCAGAAGTAGTAATTGCCAGCCGACCAGACGCCGTGTCCGTAACCGATCATGTACGAGACGAGACGCGGGCCAAAATCACGGGCCAGGTTGATGGCGTAGCCCGTCTCCCAGCCGAAGCAGGCGCCGATGCCGAAGATGAGGAAGAAGAGGCACAGCGGCATCAGGTTGCCGGCGCCGTTGTCGACGAGGGCGTAGATGACGAACATGAGGATGCTGCTCGCCACAAACTCGGAGAAGAACTGGCCGGTGCGCGACAGGAAGGCGGCCGGGTAGGTGCAGAAGATGCCCGCCGTCGAGGTGTCGAGGCCGACGGTGCGGATGCCGCGGCCGCCCTCGAACACGTCGATGGCCGACCGGTAGTTGCCGTACACCACGGCCGCGGCCGTCATGGCGCCGAGCAGCTGGGCGAGGAAGTAGATGGGGAACTTGCGCCAGGGGAACTTGCGGTAGACGCAGTTGGCGAGCGTGACGGCCGGGTTGAGGTGGCCGCCGGACTT
>Ga0209127_100189_pt1 | contig 22642 bp, 16 predicted proteins | sample LakSupMetagenome_FD_187469 | JGI IMG/M metagenome (GOLD analysis project Ga0209127, IMG submission 187469) | Freshwater microbial communities from Lake Superior, Canada - Sta WM archaea (SPAdes) (version 2) | ecosystem: Environmental > Aquatic > Freshwater > Lake | place: Lake Superior, Canada...
CTAATTTGTTTTTAAGTTGTTCTACATTAGTGGACATTGATAATAAAAAGGGGCCACTCATAATCTACCTTTTGAAAAAGATAAATTCTTTACCAAAGTTTAATCCCTAGACGTTCTATCCATAGGATTAGCTGTAAAAATATATGTATTTTTATATAATCTACCTGTATCTATGTAACGATTGCATGTATTACTGCTGGGATTTAATTCTAAAAGGTCCTTTATTTTCCCTTAATAATAAAAAGGACCCAGTTCGAACATTTGACTAAAAAAATAACAGTAAGCTAAAAAATTAAAAAGGTTTTTTTGTTATGATATAATGCCCTAAAAAAGGCTGGTTGGTGTTTAAATAAGTTCTTATGGTTTTTCATTACAATTAAGTTCTCTGGCTGCTGAACGAGCAGAAGGATACTAAACTTTAGAGCCCTTTTCAGTATCAAGAACTTAAATAGGTATTGCACGTTTCGTGTTTATTTTTAAAATATGCTGTTTTATTTTAATTAAATGTTCTAGAGTTAGAGTTCTTTGTCCTCTCATTTTTAATTTAGCCTCCTCAGTATGTAAATAACCTTTAGGAGAACCAGCTACAGATAAAATATTGTATTCTGGTTTTAATAAATCTAAATAGTATTGCTCTCTAACTAACACTTCATCATACTTGCAGTACTCCAATATCTCAAAACTAAACCTAGAATAGCCATATTTAACCAAAGATTTACATATTAAACTATGTTTTGATTTAACAGTAATATGGGCTAAACTGTAGTATCTGTAAAGACGTGCAGATAAATTGACGCTACTACCTATGTAACTTTTACCGTTATCGTTATTTATTCAACGATATACACCAGATTTACCTTTAATTTCTGCTATTATTTGTGTTTTAGATGTGTCCGCATTAGAATAGACCACCATAGGAATTACTGTAAATACTAGACTGGTATTATATATAATCATAGAACGCAAAGGATTAACTATCAAGTTTATGATCATCTACTTACGTATCGGTTTATGTGCAGAACTGTATGAAACAAAAGGAGAACCTTCAACCATACCATAAGTTTTCGTGAGTGCTCACTATAGAGTTTTCATTACATTTCTGGGTAGAAAAGTGATAAAATCCCTTTTTATTTTTATGACCTTATACGTAAGTGGATGACAGTAAAGCTATTCCACTATATTGGAATAGATCATCAATCTTTAACAATGGATATTTCAATCTAATTGGACTATATTACCATATAATAAATATGTCAAGCGTGTAGTCTCTGAGGATCCTACTCATAATTAGAGTTATTTTTGTTTCCTTCTGATTGTCCATTGTAACATCTTTAACAAGTTTTACGTTATCTTATTAACAGCTTAATAATAATGCTGGCTAATAATACATAAAAACATGTAAAGCTTTAGGAGTTTCCAGAATATAGCTTGATTTAAAGAGCACATTATGCTTTTATATGCTCAACACTATTAAAAGCTTCTACTACACTAGGATTGTAATGCATTGCTAATGTTACACCTGTAACAATTTGTATAATTAAACAAAAGGCTAATAAAGAACCAAAATTTCACATGTAACTTAAATTTAAAGGTTGTGGTGAATCAACCATGTAAGAATTTGCCAACTTTAAAAGAGGATGACTTTTTAATAATCTCATTAATTTTTATTTCTGTTTTAGTATTTTTTAATTTAATAAATTATGTTTATAATTACAACCGTTTTTATAATTTAAACAGGTAAAAAGATATTTTATAAAAAAATTTTTTTTTTTATTTTAGATGTAATGTACAACTATACACATAACTTAGTATATGTATAGTTAATACATTACTATGTATTTTTTAGATAAAGCATAAAGTTAATAATAAATTCATTATTTTTATATATTCGCATAAATAAGGTATTTAACCATTATAAACTAAATATTTTATTTTTTTTTTCTTAATCTAGTAGTAGTTCTTTTGCCTCTTAAATTCATAAAGCTGTTTACGTATTTTAACTTATGATTAAAGATAAGCGATTTAAACACTTAACATGTCGCGTGTAAATCGTATGCTCTCTCTTAGTTTTTTTACGTGAAAATTACAAGAACTAATTTATTTTATTTTTTCGGGCTTTACCAATTATAGCTTAGCTATAGATGTATTAACTATAAATGCCATAGCTATATATGTCTTCTCCCTTTTATTGCTTTTTACTAACTTTTATAATTCGTTTGTTCTTTTTACTCATGAATGAATAAAAAACGATTATAATATATGAAAAATAAATGTAATTGCAATTTTCCAGTTTGATAAAAAAAAATATTTATCAACTGGGATCTGTTATACTGTTTGTTTCTTTTTTGTTTTTATTAATCAATTTATTAATAAAAATAAAAGGTCGAAACTATCAGCTAAAGGCGTTACCTTTTATAACAAGTTAATGGTATAATAACCATTATTATTAGAAAAATAAAATATATTAAAAAAAATAAGTTTTATCCTAGTGTCTACAAATACAGCTACTACACGCACAAATAAGTTTGTGACAGTTCGTACATAAAGTACCCTCATTGTCTTGTACCCCACGGATAACAGGGTTATTCCCGACACATCTTGTACCTTTAAATTCTTGATAGTCTCTCTCCCCGTATAACTGTCTCCTATCTTGTAGAGCGTGTCTACAAGGACGATTAGGATTAGGATCATACACTGTCTGGATAACTTTAGCTTTTTGCTCCCATCCTTGATTCATGAAGAAAACTATACCTAACAACACAGGTATAGCAAATAACAACTCTATAACAAATTTTGATTGTAACATTACAACTAAGCTAGAGGTATTATGAAAATAAGGTTGTCAAGCTTCTGGAGAATCACAACTAATAATAGAAAAATCGAAAGAATAAATTAGAGTTGAAACTGAATAGTGAACAGCATCTAAGATTGGTGCAGGGTAAATTCCAAACAATACAGTAGGTATTACTAATAGTAATAATATTGTAAATTCTCTTTTAGTTAAGTCTGGTATACTAAAAGTAAACATTCTTGAATAAACACCTCCAAACGCTATTCTTTGATACATATAAATAGTATAGGCTGCAGAAAAGATTATAGAAGAACTTGCAAAAACACCAAATAGTGATGATCTTTCAAATACACCATATAATGATAAAAATTCTCCAATGAAATTTAATGATAGAGGTGCTCCACAATTAGAAAGACATAATATAAAGAATAGTATAGAGAATAAAGGCATTACTTGAGTAACTCCTTTGTAGAAAGATATTACTCTTGTATGAGATCTATCATATAACACCCCTCCTGCACAAATAAATAGACCAGGTGACACTAATCCATGAGCCAACCCTAAGTTTATAGCACCTTCAATTCCTTGTATACTGTTACTGAACACACCTAAAAGGTAAACTGCCGCATGAGAAACAGAACTATATGCTATAAGTTCTTTAATATCTATTGTTCTTAATGTACTAAGACTAGCATATATTATGGTAATAACCCCAATTAAGAAAATTATATAGGTATATTCCATATAAGCCTTAGGTAGTATAGGTAAAATTAACCTTAATATACCGTATAAACTTAATTTAAGAACAATTGCCGCTAAAATAATACTTCCACCTAAAGGTGACTCAACATGGGCCTTTAGAAGTCATGTATTTAAAAAGATTGTAGGAGTTTTTACTGCAAAAGCTATAAAAATACCATAAAACAGGAAAAGTTGCGTTAAATAAATGAAATTCCCTTTAAAAAGAGTATCCAAATCAGTAGTACTCATAATAGCTGACATTGCTAATATAGAAAGTAATAAAAATAAAGATCCTAAAAGTGTATATAAAAATAAATAAAAACTAGCCTTTACTCTGTTATCAGAACCAAATAGACCTATTAATATGAATAGAGGTGGTAAAATACTTTCAAAAAAAATATAAAAAAGTAAAATATCTAACACTAGGAAAACCGCCAACAATAGACTCTCTAACAATAGTATTATAATAACAAAAGATTCTACATCTTTTGTTATTGACTTTCAGTTGGATACTAGTGAAATGGGAATAATTAATGTAGTTAATAAAACGAAGTATATAGATAGACCATCTACACCTAAATAAAAATCAAAATAACTTATTTCATGATACTCTTGGACAAATTGAAACTGGTTTGTACTAAAGTCAAATAAAATGAAAATAACTAAAGAAATAAATAAATTTAAGATAGATGTAGTTAAAGCTATTAATTTAATGTTATCTGTAGATATTCCACGATCTTTATTCATTAATATCGCAAGTACACCAACTAGAGGAGTTATAAGTAGAGATGACAATAACATTTATAAAAAAAAAAAATATAAGTACTTCTATATCGTATGGAATAGTAATGTACCAGACCATCTTTTAAATTACACCATATAGATCCTAAGGTAAAAAAAAAATGCTTGGTTAAGGCTACCATGCTCTACCTCTGACGTAAAATCGCTAAAAGAGTAGAGTGATTCCTCATAAAAACAGCTGTACCAAATATATCTATACAATATGATAGGGTACCTACATAGTTATCTGGTTCTAGACAAATGCTATAATCGTCAAACCCAGTCCATACCTCGATATTATAGATATCTTTTACCCTGTACCATGTTGTGATTACTGGTCGTACGAATAGCCCGATATAACATGCAAAAAAGGGTAGTCCATTAGCATACTGTGTTTGGGCTATATTACGTAGCCCGTTAGTAGGAACTGCAGGTAGTGGTTGAATAGGCCATTTGGCAAAAGCAAATTTAGTTATACCGTTACAACTAATAAGAATAGGCCATAACCTACTGTGTATTCTATATTGATATAATATAAGGTCAATATTCCCTTACTAGGGTCTTTATCCTATAAAATAAACTTGTATCATTCTTATTAAATAGAATGTCTAGGATTACTCTAGCTCCCTCTAAATGTATGAAGAATACCCCATAGCGGATATGTTTGGAAAATTCAAATGAAATTAATCTGTCATAACATAATAATTTAAGATGTCCATTACTATAGGTATATAAAAGCCTATCTCCCATAATAGGAGGATGTCATGTTTTTTTATGCGTGGTAAAATAAATAGGATTATAGTAATACTGACTAGTAAAACTAAAGAATATAAAAAACTCCACCCTAATAATTAGCTAGTAATAGTAAACCAAATACAAAAACACCTACTTGTAGGTGTTTTGAGTATTTCTTATAGCATTCTATTAGTGAACAGTAAATACTCTTAAAATGCGATGCAAAATAAGAGCTTAATTGTTAAATAGTTGTTAAACTAATAGAACATTCAGCTATCAATATCACTAATTAGTATATTAAATCTAATATCACACTATGGCTGCTAATTCAACCTTTTAAACCAAAGGTTCCATTTCTGGTTTTAGAGTTTATTAGAGTATACTGTGAGTTAGATTTAACGTAACCTCTTAACATAGTAGAGGAATTTTTGTTAAACGAACTACGTATATTTTTTAAACTACCTGCATATCTGTATTTGAAAACAGCCCGCATAGCTGTTAAACGTCTTGTTAATCTACCAGATGCTTCAAATCTCACACCACTTACTATTTGTTGTTTTATAGTTTGTATAATATTGTTTTTATTGATTTCTTCTATATTATCGTCAAATGTTATCAGTGTATGTAAATCAGGTATTCTTACCATTTGTAATATAGCTTTTCTTAAAATTCTTACTGCTTTATTTTTCCTATCTCTTAATTTTAAAGCAACTGCTAATGAAAACACATCACTATTTAAATTTATAGATTTTAATTCAATTACATTAAGTAACACTTTTTTGTCATATAACTTTTCTATTAAACTAATTAAACCTAAATTTCTTCATTTTAGAGATGAGCTAGTATATTTAGATATATTAAAGTTAATATGCTTTGTATAATTAAAATGGATATCTTGTAATCTAAAAAATTTCTTTAATAATATAATGGTGTTTGTAGGTATATTGTATAACTTAAGGTATCTTATTTTTAATAAAAAAAGTGAATATCTTACTACATTATTGACAGTCTTAAATGAAGGCTTATTTCATTTTTTAAATATAAAAAAATTATCTTTTAAAAAAGGAACTAACCTGTTTATAGGTTTTGATTTTGGTTTTATATATGTAAAAACATCCACTATATACTTTAGAATATAAGATTTTTGTTTATTATATAAATAAAACGTAATAAAAATAGTTCTGTTAGTGTGGTTTAGCTCAGCTCTACTTGTATATAGTTTATTTGATGAGTACCGAATTTTATTGGCACGTCTGCTTTTAAATAGGATTTTTCTACTACACTCTTGCATATTAGAATAAATTTTAACTAAATTATTTAGAACATCATTATAACAAATTAAATATTTGTTATAAGACTTATTGTAAGAACACATGCTAGTTTCTCATTCTTTACTAGCATATGGGTAATATCTAACATTGTCATATTCATTTATTTCAGAATTTCTCTGTGTTATTGTGTTTATTTCTAAACTAGTAATAGATGATTTATGGTTTAAACCACTTTGTATATTATTGATTGTATTTGCCATAGGATATTTAAATGAGTTATTGGTAAAATTAAGGCGATATAAGATATGCTTTTAACTATATAATAGATCTTTAGATGATTACTATCCATATAATTATAACCATTAGCGTAGAAATTTTGCCCTTATATTTATAGAGCTATCTACTAATTTTTAACTAATGATAAGAAGTAAGTGATTTAAACACTTAACATCTCGCGTGTAAAAGGGACACTCTTTACATGGAGCTTTTTTTGGCTTTACCAATCCTCGATTAGTCTTCTCCCTTAATTGCTTTTTATATCATATGATTGCAATTTTCCAGCTAATAGAAAATTTTCTTTGCTGGGATTTGTTATACTATGTTATCAAATAGTTTCGACCTTTTATTTTGATTAATGAATTCATTAATCAAAATAAAAACAAAAAAAAAAAGAAAAAAAAACAGCATAACAAGTTAACGGTAGTCTACCCGTTTTTACTAGAATATAAAAAAAAAACAAAAAAAAACAGAATAACAAGTTTACGGTAATCTACCTCCTTTTTTTTAACTTTGTTTTAGAGTTAAATTTGTTTTTCAAACTACAAGTTCAATAGGAGAAATTAATGTTTATATGAAGAATTTAATTTTTTTAATTCCTCTAGTCTATCTGTTATTTGAGACACATAATTAGGATCGGTCATTTTAATATTAGTTTCTAAAGATAGACCTTTTTGTAATAAATCACCTATGTCTTGTCCTCGTGTTGTAATAAGGCGATCTATTATACCTATTCTAGTACCAACCTTGTTACCTTCCTCTTGTGACATATTATCTGGTATTTCAATTGCCATATTACCTACGGCATCCGTTACCACATTAATACCTGATTGACTTACTGTGCTATTAAACTGACCTATAAAATTAGCAAGTTGAGGTAATAATGTATCTATCTCTGTTATAATTTCGGTTATAACCATAGCAGATGTCAATATTTTGTCATAAAACGCATGAGAGTTAGATACATCCCCCTTTTTAAAAGAGGTTTGTCTACTTTCAATGGTTAACGCGTTTTTACCTAGTTCAAATATAAACCCTAAGGTTAATAATACAAAAAATACCATCATAATAACTAAACCATAGATGTCATTTGTGTAGCTACTAACACTGTAGGGGTAAACTAGTAAGATTTCTAGGTCAAATAGTAAAAACAGCAGTCCAAAAATAAAGAATGACACGCTGAACTGTGTTCTATTTTGCCCTAAAAATGAATGGAACCCACATTCAAAAACACTATCTTTTTCTTGGTACGCATTGGTCAAATTTATCATGCTTATATATTACAACGAAATTCTATTGTTAGGCTATTATTTATTAATCTGTATTTGTTTTATTTTTAATAATACGAATTTGATCTAACCCTTTTTCAGTTAAATGAGCTTTATTGTCCACTAATCTTGCTACCTCACAAAAAGATAAAAAATTGATATTTTTACTACTTTGTAAAGGATATTTTTCAAAAAATGGGATGATAACATCTCTTATACTAGAAAATTTGGCAACCTTAAAATCAATTGTTCCTCTATCAACTGAAGTTATATACCCACACCCTAAATATTCAATCATGCTACTCATTAAATCTTTATCTCTAGCACTCTGAGTTAAAATAAAGCTTAATTTAATAGCCTCTCCTAATTTAGAGGATAAAGATTTAAATATAACAACGCTGAAACAACCTTCTGCGTCCGTAAACCCTAGTAATCAGAAAGGATCTACAATTTTAGGTAGCAATACTTCAGGTCTTAAAGCGGGAATTATATCAGGAAAAGCAACAATTAAGTCCTTGCTTAAACCCCTAATTATAACAGCTTTTAAGGCTACAAGTTCTAAGATTCCTTTATTTGTGAGATGACTTTTATTATTAATTAAAGAATGAGCTAATTTAAATATTGTATAATCCGCTTGTTTTTTAGTTATTAAAGGATACTTATCAAAATGATTAATTATAATAGCTAAATCTTTTAAAGATTCAACACGATATTGAACAGCATTTTCCCCCATAAACGATATAATACCTACACCAAAAAAAAACTCTTAAAACCATTTAATATATGTAAGTCTTTTTTATGCAAACTTATAACGAATCTACAGACTATACGTCAACCTAATTTATATTTTTTATCTTTTAGGATAGTTAATATAAAACAGCCTTCACCATCTGTAAACCCAGAAATATATCAAGGGTTTAAATTCAATGTAGATGGAAGATTAGAATAGTTTCACACCTGAAAGGTGTTTACCTTTTTTGCTTTGTGTTGTGAGAATAAGCTAGTGTAATATATAAGATTAGAAAGGATTTTGACTTGATAGTTTCTTTCGAAACCCGCTAGAGTACACCTTAAATGTGGTAATGTTTTACCACATCAACTACCGTCTACTCGTTGCTCTTTTACACCAATATTATTTAATATGGCTGATTTAGATCCGCGATTACCCATTATTTTTTCATATATCTTCTGACTTGTTACCATCTCTGAGTAATTACTTCAGCCACTCATATATTTTCATATATGGCTTGGTATCAGAAGCTTTAGGGGTTCCCCGGAGTTTGGCAGATTATCCCTAATATTCGATTTCCTAAATCAAATTCCAGGATTATGAGGAGCTAATACCAAATTAACTGCTAATAGTATAATAGCTAATATAGGTATAAATATAATAAAAAAAGTTGTACTTGTCATTTATAAATTAAAAAGAACTAGTGCTAATATATTAGCTAAACTTAATAATTCTTCTGGTATAAATATAAATAGTGTAATAACCAATGTTATAACTGAAATAGTTAAACTTAATGAACTAGATATAACAATATTTTCGATTTTAATATTTACCTTTTCAACAGTATCTGTATCTTCCGTAATTAAAGCCTCTGCATTGAAACTTTCTAGTTGTTCGTTTAAACGGTAATCGTTTTTATCAAAAAAGATTTGTTTTATAATGGTTAAATAATAAACCGCACTAATAACACTAGTTAATATAGCTACTAATGCCATAAATATATAACCCTTATCAATCGCTGCGCTTAAAATCATCATTTTACCGAAAAATCCTATTAAAGGAGGTATACCTGCAAAAGAAAATAAAGTAATCGCTAAGCTTAAGGATAAAACAGGATTTATGTAATAATATCCTTTTAACTGATCTATAAGTTGGATAGGAGAGTTATTTAGATCCTGTAAATTCTCTTTTTTATCGTTAATTAGTTTACTATTCTCTATTTCTTTATTCTCTATTTCTTTATTATCTATTTCTCTATTTTCTAGAGAGTTGCCATTATATACATAACAATATAAAGAGTAACCAATTGTAATTATTAAGATAAACGCATTTAGATTTGATATCGAATACTGTATTAAGTAAAACATAAAAGCTTGTGTAGATTCTACAGTGTGAATGGTTAACCCTAATAATATAAACCCTACATGTGATATAGTACTAAAGGCAAAAAGTCTTTTTATCCTAGATTGTGTTAACCCTACAACAGTTCCTATAATTAGCGATAAAAGGGAACTAAACAATAAGCTTATTGTTCAAGAAAAATCCATATCAAACATGGATTTACCTGTGTAATGTACTAATTCTAGTAGGAAAATAAAGATAGAAATTTTTGCAATGATAGCTACAAAAGTTGTAACAACAGTAGGTATGGCATCGTATACATCCTTTAAAATAAAATTTGTCATACAAATTATCCTAATACCTTTATACAAATAGAGAATATAGAAAAAAACATCTAAACTAATGACTAAACCATCTAAAATTATCTCACGTAAAATTAGTAATATAAAATGATTAAACATTCTGTCTACCTTTATTCATTCCAGCCTTAATCTGTGTAATTTGTTCATATCCATCTTTAGTAGTATGAGCTTTAGAACGAATAATTTCAACAGCCTTTGCTCAATCAGAAAAATATTGTGATTTAACCCCTAATATAGGATATTCAATGAAAAATGGTAAAATATTTTCTTGTATATCTTTGAAATTTCCACACTTATATTCTGCATGTTTTTTATAACTATAACACACTCCACATCCAAAATAATCCACGAAATGTTTCATAAGAAGAATATCACGGGAATGTTGAGTTAAAACAAAGGCCATTTCAACACGACCCCCTGCAGTATAAGCATTATCAGTTCTCAAAGTCATCATGAAAGAACCATCTCCAGAAGCAAATCCAGCTATTCAATATGGATCAATTGGAAGTAGCTTTGTTACATCAACTAAAGGTCTATCCACAGGAATATGATCAGGGAAAGCTTCTTTCAATGCAGGAGTCAATCCTCTGTTCATAGAAGCTCGAATATTAATAATAGAGTTTAAACCTGAAGATGTTAAATGTTCACCTCGCTTCATCATAATAACAACTTCTTTAAATAAAAGATAATCCGCAAGCTTTTGAGTTTTTAAAGGATATTTATCGAAATGGGGTAGGATTACGTTTATAATTTGATCTAAAGAACGTACCGTAAAATCACAGCACCCATTTCTCTCTTTACTTACTTGTCCAATACCTCCAAAAAAGTCTTTAATATTATTTAACAGTTTAACATCTCATTTGTGAAGATTTATACTAAAATTCGCTTCAATTTTTCAACCTAAATTACTTCTAGGTTTTTTACGTGCGATAACCATGAAACATCCCTCTGCGTCAGTGAATCCTGTTACAAATAAAGGAAAGATAACAATAGAAGATGTGTTTGGATTAGTGTTATGACTATTTGTATAAAGTCGTGTTGGCATAATTTGGTTAGAAGGGTTTTTTATTCAACGATTTCTTTCGAAACCTAATAGAGTACATCTTAAATACGATAAACCGTATCAACTAGCGTATACTCGTTGCTCTTTTACAGTTTGTGGTTTATATAATGATAATCCAGTGACTGACTTAGATCCGCGATTGTCCATTTCTTTTTCAATCATCTTATGACTTGTTACCGTCTCTGAGTAATTAGTTCAGCCACCTATAACCTTTCGATTATGGCTTGGTATCATAAGTTTTAGGAGGTCCCCGGATTTTGCTAGTTTGCCCCGCGTATACGATGACTCAGGGCTTCAAAAATGGAATGGTGCAGCAGAAACTTTAAATAAAAATCCAACTGCCATAAATAGTAAACTTACATGAATGTAATAAGGTTTATATCAATAAAGTAACCCTGTAAGGGTTTCTTTGCTCTCATTAGATATACTTGTAATTATATATAAACTATCTAAATTAGTAGTACCAGAATTTGCATAAAGTAACGCTGTACTTAGTAAGATAAAACAAGATGATAATCCACCTAGTAAAAAGTACATAAGACCTCCCGAGGTTGCAGGTTCTGAATCTCTATAAATGGTAGATAATAAATACAGTCCATAACTTTGTAGTTCAATGGATAGGAATATAGAAACTAAGTCACTAGTAGATATAAGGAAAACACTTCCTGTAACAATAAATAAAATGATTAAAGAATATTCAATAATTTTATATTGTTCTCCCATTTTATTCGTTATCAACGTTCCATAATAGACTAGTTTTGTAAATAGAATCCTATTAACTGAGCCATTGTGCTTTAGTCAAACTTTCCTAGGGTAAAATGAAGTTAACAATAAGATAACACTAGTAATTAAAAAGATAAATATATGAAAGGTATTTGTAGTGGCGCTAGTATGAAATAAACCTCCAAAAATACCTATACCCTTAGCTAAAAATAAAAGAGATAGGTTATCGTAGGTTATAAGAGCTGATAAAAGTAAAATACTAATAGCTACTCTTGAGTACAAAATGGATTTGTCTCGTCTTGAGGTTATTGCATTAGACAATAGTATAAATATTAGTGAGTTTAACAACATAAAATAATAGGGAGATTTGAACTCCCATTAGTATATCTAACCGTAATTAGTTTACTAAACAACCTGTATTATTGGTAATAGCCCCGATTATTCCAAAATAAACTATCACAGAACTTACAAATGGTACCTCAAAATATAAATATAGCGTTCAACATTAAAAAATAAAAATATCAATATTACTAGAAAAATATAATAAGATTGTAACAATAAAAAAATATATATTAAAATAGATTATTAGATAATCTTTATTCAAAAAATGATTATATAGAGTAATAACAACACTATATCATTTATATATTAATTTAGTTAAACTAACGATTAGATATAAAAATAATACTTCTGATAAGTCTATTTTGATAAAACATAAATCTAAGTTAGGTAAAATATTCAAATGTATAACTAATAATAATATAGCTGAAGTTATATACGATAATATACGTAGTATTGGTGTAATATTGAATAGCATAAACCCTAAGGGAAAGCCTAAAGTATTCTCTACATTTGAATACTTCACACGTTTGTTTTTTCTCTCTGGAGAACTACCAGAGCTGTAAACAGAATGACTTTTATCTGAATCTGAACTAGAATCATAATCTTGTACAGATGGATCTATCCCATTATGCATAAGTACTTTTTCAATACTATCTTTTTTAAGTTTAAATTCATTACATGTATCCAAATAATAAGATAATAATTTAATATCTTGTTCACTATTTACGGTTTTTTTATCCAATTTAATTTTTAAATCGTTATAAAGTCTCGCATGTTCAAGAAACATATCTTTTGATGCTTTTCATTCGGCATATTTGGTTACCTTTTGAGAAAAATCCAGTTCTACAAAAGAATTTCCTGTACCCTCTTTACTTTTAGAAGATTCTCCAACCTTGTTTGTCTTCAATGAATCTGTAATAGCCTTTGTAATCGGTTTCTCCTCTTCTCAATCCATTTTAGGCTCAGTTGGTGATTTAGGTTTTTCTTCATCAGGTACATCTACTGCCTTACCTTTACCTTTTCCTGAGTAAAATCCAGACATTAAAAAATGATCCGATGATGTGATAAATAAAGGTTCTGAAAAATAAAGTACTGATATTTTTTCACTGTAAGTAATTAAAGAAGGAATCATTAAAGAAAAAGTCATTAAAAAGATAAAAATATGAAAGGTATTTGTAGTGGCGCTAGTCTGAAATAAACCTCCAAAAATACCTATACCCTTAGCTAAAAATAAAAGAGATAAGTTATCATGGGTTATAAGAGCTGATAAAAGTAAAATACGAATCGTGACTCTTGAGTACAGAAAGGATTTGTCTCGTGTTGAGGTTATTGCATTAGATAATAGAAAAATGATTAGTAAATTTAATAACATGTTTAACACTTTAAGATCCTCAATAATATATAGACACAAAAAGAAATAACCATACAACATCAACAAAATGTCAATACAGTATCCCAGCTTCTAATCCTAAATGATGATTATTTGTTAAGTGATATGCTAATGTACGTCATAAACCTACAGCTAAGAATGCTGTACCTATCATAACATGCAACCCGTGAAATCCTGTCCCAAAATAAAAACATGACCCAAAAGCACCATCTGAAATAGTGAAAGATGAAACTGCATATTCGACACCTTGTAGACCTGTGAAAATTGTTGCTAATATAACCGTGTATAATAGACCGTATAAAGCTTTACTTCTTTTACCGTTAATTAAAAAATGATGTCCATATGTAACAGTAAACCCAGAAGAAAGTAAAATAACTGTATTTATTAGTGGTAGCTCAAACGGATCTATAGCTTCAATTCCCATAGGTGGTCACATAGCACCCAGCTCAACGGCTGGTGAAAGAGCACTCGTTAAAAAAAACTATATGTTACTTTGCTTAAAAGCACATAATAAGTTTTTAAATTTTTAATTTTATACACAACTATGTTAATACACTCTATTTTTATTCATACCTCCTTTTATTTCCTTTATTTTATCTAGTCCCTCTCGAGTTAAGTGTTGTTTATTTTTAATAAGCAGAGCCGCTTTTTTGAAATCCTCAAAATTATTGGATTTTACACCATGTAATTTAAACTCTTCAAAAATGGGAATCACTTTATCAAAAACATCTGTAAATTTTTCAACAATAAATTCACCATAACCAGATTTAGGTATATATCTACCACAATTTAGAGTAGAAATTAAACTTTTTAGGAACTCTTCATCTCTACTATGTTGAGTCAAAATAAATCTCAATCATACAGTTTCCCCTAACTTAGAATCTGGTGATTTTTTTAATGCTATAAAGAAACATCCTTCAGCATCAGTGAAACCAGCTAACCAGTCTAGACTTTTTATTTTTCTATCTTTAATCTCTGGTCTTAAAATAGGTTCTATATTAGGGAAAGCTAGGTTTAAACTGTCTGATACTCCTGCATTATTCATCACAGCTTTAATTGACATAATTTTATTTAAACCTTCTACAGTTAAATGTCTTTTTTGTTCCATATCATTTACTACTTGCTTAAAAAGTAGATAGTCAGATTGTTTATTAGTTAATAAAGGGTATTTATCAAAATGATTAATAATAACTTTTAAGTTTTCAAACCCAGATACTCTAAATTGAACAGATTCCGCTCCTAATTTAGATATTGTACCTACCCCAAAAAACAATTTAATTTGTTCTAATAAGGCAATATCCCTTATATGTACACCGATATGAAAAACAGCTTTTACTCTATAAGTCGTCTTATATCTAGGGTTATAACTAACACCTACATAAAAACATCCTTCTCCGTCAGTAAAACCAGTAACATAATAAGGATTTAAACCATTAATAGAATCATAATTAAAATTAGAAGACACTGCTTCACTAGAAAATAAAGATATTTGGGTATTAGAATAAATTTTAGCATAGAATCTTTGTATATATTCAAAAATAGTATTAACATATTTAATTAATTGTATAAAAACCAAGTTTCCCTGGCACCTAGAGTACACCTTACAGTATTTTTTAAATACTGAGTAACCGTCTACTCGTTGCTCTTTTACAGATATAAAACTATCTGATTTAGATCCGCGATTGCCCATTCCTTGATTTGTATCAAGAATCTCTAATGATGTTACTATACCCCCAGGCATTAATGGGGCCACTTTATAAGTTTCCTTATGAAGCTTAGTTATTAGAGCTTTAGGGTTTCCCCGGAGTTTGGCTCCTGTCCACAAAACGCTCAGTCTATGGAAAAATGTTCAAAAAATGGCTAAGAAGAATAAAGCTTCAGATACTATGAATAAACCTACACCTATGTTCAATCCTCTTTGGACTGCGAGAGTGTGATGACCTATATATGTCATTTTTATTATTAACATTATATACGCTAGTCTCCAGAGATAGACGAGGTGTAATACCTCACCCCTCTACTCATATCTTAATATGACATATTAAAAAAATTCGCACCTATATACATAAAAAGATATAAAACACCTTCAACCCTTTGTTCATGGTATACGAAGAGACTAGCGGGAACCAACCTAGAAAAATAAAATATAAACAGGTTTTATCTTATGCTTTTGTTCACTTAATTTTATGTTCATAATAAATTAAGTATAATGAAGATTAAACGGTAAAAAAAGGTGAAAAAAAAATACTAAGAATAAAAATTCTTAAGGTGATCTCAATTATAATAAGTACGACTATTATTCATAGAACTTTTAATCGCTCTTAGTTTAATTATCTCTTGCCTTGTTAACCTTTTACCTAGGTAATTTAATCCTTCAAAAAAACATAAATAATTAAGATACTTGCTAGACATTAGAGGAAATTTAGTTAAATAAGTAGTTATAATGTAATGTTTTCTGTCAGATTGAGCAAAAAACACAACTTTTTTAGCTGGTTCTTTAAAAAGTGGAGAATTTTCCACTTTATAATTTATATTAACTTGAAAAAAATTGGCCAATTGTGTCATAAAAGGAACATTGGATTCCTTTGTTACTCTATTTAATTCACTTTGATTTATAGAGAACACACATTGTACCCTTCCTCGGGTTACAGTATCATCCGATCCGTACTCACCAGTTAATTTTAGAGAGAAATGGCCGTCTGTATCAATGAAACCAGCTAATCAAGCATTAGTATCTAAACTACTAGTATCTAAAGGCAATTTAACTATATTAGCGTTTCGCCACTTATTAAGGTTGTCTATAGCTTTATATAAAGCTAGGATCTTAGGAGTACGGAATTTACCATTAACAAGGCTAATAGTCTTAATAACCATATCGGCATTAGTAATACTATATCTACATACTCCTCTTTGTTCTGAATATATAACCCCTGTGTTTAAAATTTTCTGTAATTTTTCATACATAATAATCTCTTTTTTACCAAAAGTAAAAACGATTTTTGGAGAAATCTTTTCTCTTTCACCCTGTCTAAGTATGATAGATCCGTCTCCTTCAATTAATCCTGCAAGATAATAACCTAATTGATTTATTGTACCTGTGTGAATAGTTCTAACTGTTGATTTAACCAGTCTTTCTTTTAAAGATAATCCTTTAGAAACACAAGTACCCTTTACATGTGATGTAAATGAAGTTATCTTTAATACACATTTATTTTTCGTGTGGTGACTATATGTCAACAGTCCAATATATTTCTATACTGGCTGGACTATATCGTGATAAATGGGTTAAATATATCATACATTTTCTTGACCTATTGGTCGATATATTTAACGTATAAATCTTTTACGTATAATCTCTGAGGAACCTACTAAGATATTTATCCGTCCTTTGGTTTCCTGCGGATTGTCCATTGTACTATCTTTACAATTTTCACATGAATCTATAAAAAGCATTATCGATATAATTTTTAATGATAATACATAAATGTAAAGCTTTAGGAGTTTCCAGCATATGGTAAAATTTATAGAGGGCACATAATAGAATAAATACGGTTTTATTATAATTTTCCAATTAAAGATCTAATTTCTAATCTTCCTTTATCGGTAAGATGTTCTTTTTTTATCATCATATTATAAACAATCTCTCATTTTTTAAAATCATTTAATTTATCCCCTATTAGCGGGTGTTCATTAAAATAATCTACCAAAAATTTTACACTGTCTAACGATGACACATTTATACATAATATTTCTGAGTTTCTATTATCAGTATAACTTGTAAGATTACAAGATAAAAATAAGGCTAAATTTTCCATAAAAGGTTTCATAGAAGAAGATGTGGGTTTATCAAACGAACGCTGATTTAATATAAATTTAAGAGTAACACTTTCACTAACAGATCTTTTACGAGTATCTGATTTAGCTTTTTTTTCTATATGTTTAATCCCGAAATGCCCATCAGATTCAGTAAAACCTGTTAATCAACTATTGTTCACAATATTAGAATTATCTACTAAACTTTCAGGTGTGTTTAAAGAATATTTAGTGTTCATAAATTTAATTAAATCATTAAATCTTATATTTTTAGGTGTTCTAAGTTTACCGTGCATTAAGTTTATAAGTAGCATAATACCTTTTACATCTCCTATAATATAACGAATAACGTTTTCACTTGAAGCTTGGAAACGTCCTATATTACCTAACTCTGATTGAATAAATGTATACATACCTATGTTATTAACATGTGAAGTAAACACTATTCTAGGATTTAACACTCTATTTAACGTTGTAATACCTAAACACGGAAGAGAAATATGTCCATCTCCCTCTAATAAGCCTGCTAAATAGTAACCTAGATGATTATTATTTTTAAACACTTTAATGTTATTTTTAACTTTATAATCATTAAGGTGTTTTTCTAAATTCTCAACAGGAATAGCTCTAGCAATTTTCAAGTTATAATAAAACCGTATTTTTCTATTTAGGTACATTCTACCCTCTGCTATAACATCTCTTCATCAGAATGACATAGATAATATTAAAGCTGTAAGACTTAACATTAAATTATATTCTGCATAAGCAAATCCGTGGAAAGATAAAACAGCAGATGTTGTAAGGCTTAATAAGCTAACAGATGTGTACAAGGGTCAAGGGGAAGGAGAAACAAGATGAAAAGGATGTGCCTGAAAATTACTTCTGTTTAAATTTAACAAAGAATAATGTTATAATTTCATAATTCATGATCGTTTATTGTTTTTGATGCAGATCTCAAAATTCATGTTTTCTCCTCGCCCTAAGGAAAAAAAAAGAATTGGCTAAATATTTTTATTAATTATATATATAAAAAAAAGTGGCAAATTTACTTAACTAAATATAAAGACCTAGCCCTCATTATATTATAACTATCAACATAAAAAAAAACTTTAACTATTACTTTTTAAAGCTAAGATGGTAAAAATATACAAAAGTAAACTATACTAAACCTTGAGCCAGGAAAGAAATTTGAATTCCCACCATTAATGCATGAAATTCTACCAATTGGACTATTCTGGCGTAAATCCAGTATTACCCCTTTAATTCGGTTATCAGCTATATATATTACATCTTAACAGTAACAATCTGTGTTTAAGGCTAAAACAAAAAATCTAAAAAATGGTAAAACTGCAAACTTTTCTTCAACGTACTGACTAAGTATGGCCAATTCGTTGACTAAAAAAAACTTTTCTTACCGCTATTCTAAGTAAGATCTCTTAAAAAACAAAAGAATTGAAAATTAACTTTAGTGAACGTGTTTCTGTGGGCGTACTCAGGTGTTGATTCTAGAATTTTTTAGTAGTGTAATATGTGTGATATACCATACATAATTGCATAAGGCTATAACAGTTAGGTGTTGATTCTAGAATTTTTTAGTAGTGTATTAGTGTGTGATATACCATACATAATTACATATGGCTATAACAGTTATTAGGTGTTGATTCTAATTTTTTTTAGTAATGTAATGGGCATAACCTAAAACATAACTTAGAGAAAGGGTTGTGAAAATACAACAACCCTTTTGCCAGATACATTTTATTTTTTATGTAAACTTATTTAATTTACTATTTTACAGTTATAGTAAATAATTTTATTTACATAGAAAATTCTTATTAGTTTAATGGTAGAACAAGATACTTCTAATATCTGAATCTAAGTTCAAGTCTTAGATAAGAATTTATAGCTATTTACAATGTTGGATTATTTGAGTTTGATGATGGCTCTGAGTGAACGCTATGCAAATGCTTGACACATGCTAATCGAACGTCAATATTTAATTTAAATGAATTATGTATATTGAAGTGGTGTACAGGTGAGTAAGGGGTATTATCGCTACCTAGGAGTAAGGCAAAATAAATCCCTTATAATAGCAAATTATTATTCAGTTATTAATACTAAATCTAAGATTATCCTATCGCCTTTTTTGAAAAAAAAAGGTTAAATTTAAAGGTTAATAGTTGTAATAGTAATTGTTTAAAAGAAAGAGTATTTCGCTCCTAGTTGATTATTAATAACCATCGGATAAGTAGTAAGTATGGTAATGGCATATTTAGCTTATGTCCGTAGTCAAGACTGAGAGGTCTATTGACCACACTGGGTCTGAAAAAACCCCAGTGCGTGTAGTACAGCAGTGAGGAATTTTGGTCAATGGCCTAACGGCTGAACCAGCAACTTGCAGGAATGAGAGTTAATATAATAAGTTTGTTAACTTGGTTGACTAGGTCTTATAAAGTTCTGGATAAAGCTTATTATGAAAACTTTATATCCATAGGTCTCGACCAAATCTTGTGCCAGCAGTCGCGGTAAGACAAGGGAGACAAGTGTTATTCATCTTTAACAGGTATATAGGGTACCTAGACGGTGTAAAATGGCTTAAAAAAGTACCTATTACACTTGAGTTTGATATGGGAGAGGAAGATGTCGGAATTGTTGGTGTAAAGATGAAATTTGCTAATACCAATAGGACCGGTGACGGCGAAGGCAAACCTCTATGTACATATACTTGCTTATTTTAGATTAAAAATTAGGAGTTGAAACTTTAATTTATTTCTAAAAAGAAAATTTCTCTTTTTTACTTTATTGAAAATGAAAGTGAAGAAAAAAAAGCTTTGAGCCATATAGAGAAAAAGGCAAGCTATTATAACTGACGTTGAGGGACGAAGGCTCAGAGAGTGAAGAGGATTAGATACCCCCGTAGCCTGGGCAGACAATGATGAGTGCCATAGGTTGGCTTTATGCGGAACTATAAATGAAAGTGTAAGCACTCCACCTCAAGAGTAATGTGGCAACGCAGGAACTGAAATCATTAGACCGTTTCTGAAACCAGTAGTGAAGTATGTTATTTAATTCGATGATCCTCGAATAACCTTACCACAATTTGAATGAACTAAAATATTTTTTTAGAACACATGCGTTGCATGGCTGTCTTCAGTTAATGTCGTGAGATTTGGTTAGGTCCATTAAATTAACGTAAACCCTTGTTTTATTTATTATTATAAAGCAGCTCTCCGCTTACAATTGGATGTGATAATAGGGACTAAGACAAGTCATCATGGCCTTAATATTGTGGGCTATAGACGTGCCACATGTGCCTTTACAAAGGGATGCAATAATGCGAATTGGAGCTAATCCCCCAAAACAGGATAAAGTATGGATTGTAGTCTGAAATTCGACTGCATGAAAAAGGAATTACTAGTAATCGTGAGTAATCACATCACGGTGAATTTTATCTCAGATAGGTACTAACCACTCGTCAGGCGCTGAAAGGAGTATGTGCAATAAGTTTGGTGGCTGCGGATTGTTAATCTAAATTTAAAGGTTTAGATCTTTTGGCAGAAAGATCTTCGTATGCGTGACTCTAATTGGTGTTAAGTCGAAATACGGTTCGGGTTGGGGAACTAGCCCGGGATTAATGAATAATAACGATACACCAAAAAAAAAAGTCTGTGCAAGGAGCATAAATGGTTATCTATTTATACGGTTCGAATCCGTAAACAGGCTCATAAGTAAGTTTATAGTCTAAGATATTGGTTATTTTGCTGATGGACTGTATGTTAAATATTACTTGGCTTATGAGATTAATTTTTACTATATAACCTTACCTATTTGTCCTGTCTACCATCTGATCTATTTTGCCTATCTATCCCTCATTTATTTTGGTTATTTACCCCCCCCCTACTTTTTTTTTGCCTATTTTATATTATAGACGATTATTCTTAATAAATTTTAAAGTATAAATAAAGAGAAAGATTTTTATTAACTTTAGTATAGTCCGAGTGCTGGAATTGGTAGACAGGACAAATTTAAGCTTTGTTGGCATTATGTCGTGAACGTTCGAGTCGTTCTTCGGATAAGGATAAGGACTAAGAAAAATTATTAGAAGATGAATTAGAGGACTTACATTGTATTTTACAATTATTATCATTTTATGGTAGCAACCTATTTTTATTTGAAATTACGAATAAATAAGAATATTATGGTGAGCGAGGGTATTAAAGGGTTTAGCGAACAGTATTGAGGGTAACTTATCTTTAGATACGGGTATTTTCAAACTATAGTGCAAAGGATTACAGTAGATTAGATATACTGTAATTGCTTTATAATAATAGTCATGAGAAGGGTGAATAAGAATTTTAGATGTTGTATGTAGTTAACGAAATGACATTTAGCGGGTATAATGTTTATAGTTTGGATATCTTATACCTTGTTGCTATCTTATTAGGTATATTCGTTATCATAAGTAAAAACCCTATAGTATCTGTTTTATTTTTAATAGGTTTATTTTTATGTATATCTGTTTATTTAATTTTAACAGGATTAAACTTTATAGGGTTATCTTACTTATTGGTATATATAGGAGCAGTATCAATCCTATTTTTATTTATTTTGATGTTAATTAATGTTAGAATATCTGAACTATTAATAGACAGCATTAATAGTATACCTTTAGCTATCTTAGTAGGTAGTTTCTTTAATTATTTTGTTAATAATATTTTACCATACATGGTAATGACTAATAATTTATCTTACCATTTTAGCATTAAAAAAAAATTAACGAATGTAACATCTGTCTCATGAGACGGGTATTTGGCAGAAACTTCTCATATTACAAGTATAGGAAACATATTGTATGGGAATTATTCAATATGATTAATAATTACATCCATTATATTATTATTAGCAATGGTTGGTGCAATAGTTATAACGCTAAAACCACAAACAAATTCAAAATAATAGTAAACAAAAATCATTTTACGTCTTTCCTCACATATTTTTTATGAATACATAATAAAAAAA
>Ga0209127_100190_pt1 | contig 22602 bp, 18 predicted proteins | sample LakSupMetagenome_FD_187469 | JGI IMG/M metagenome (GOLD analysis project Ga0209127, IMG submission 187469) | Freshwater microbial communities from Lake Superior, Canada - Sta WM archaea (SPAdes) (version 2) | ecosystem: Environmental > Aquatic > Freshwater > Lake | place: Lake Superior, Canada...
CGGCTCAACCCCGTGGAGGAGATAATCAGCATTCAACATACATAATGTGCGGGCACATACCACACGACAGCAGAGCACCGGTATCACAGCACGGGCTTTGCGGGCCATCTCTTTCACCATTGCTCCCATCACTGGGCTGCGAGGAGGGCCTTCCCTTTCTGTTCTTGTCTGCACATACATCACATGCATATAGCACACGTCCATGCTCACTTTCAAAGGTGCTGGACGCTGTTAGCCTTCTATATATCGTGCCGCGGGCTGGCCGCCAGTCCGACTGGCAAGGAAACATGGTAATTTGGGTTGCGTTGGATTTTGGAAATTGGTTTTGCTGATTGCGAAAGATTTTGTTTTCATGCTGCTGGTCCTCAAATAGAGGAGACGAGGGAATGAGTCATGGTACACGGGATATGGGATGATGAGAACTTAAAGCGCCATGGAGATGCAGGTGGGAAGTAATGGACAGGTGCACGGAGTTGGAGAGTGTCATGACCCAACATTGGTAGCGATTTAGCGGAGATACCCAGTCATTCCAGCCACGTATACAATGTTTGAAAGAGTTTGAAGAAGAGAAGACGGAGAAGTCCAAGGGTCGTCACTCAGGACTCTAATACATAAGTCTAAAATAGAGTTCAAGTCTCAGGGTCGAGAACAAAGTTGAGTTTCACATGCGGATCGATGAGGCGTCTCCGAAGATAACCCTCTTCCGACTAAGCCTGTTTCGGTTTAGCGGTTCTGTTCGGTACCCCAGATTTGCATGCCCCGTGCCCCCGAATTCTGGCTTTCTGGACTGATCGACGGACAACTCCTTGAGGCTTCTGGCATTTTTGATGTGCTTCTGAACCTTGAACAACGACACCTTACAGACGAGCCCGACCCGTGCCAGGCAGATCACTCGACGTCACAAACTCTCCGATCCACAGAGAAAACACTTGGGACCGAGAAGATCGGACAAACATCAGATGGTCTGAAGATGGGCAATTGCCTTCCGCAGTCTCGGGCCCCTGAACGAACTCAACGAGCCTTCGTCTGTCTTCACAGCGTCCTTGCCAGGTAGATGCGTGTCTATGGTTCGTTGAGCAGGGCGAGATAGCCTCTTCCAGACGTCCTAGAGGCCAGCAAAAATGACGCGACGTATTGTACGTTTCATCTCGAGTTACACCCCTCTGAACGAGTTGCCCAGTGAACCTTGTGGCCGGGCACTCGCAGTTCCATATCAACCACCCCCCTCTGGCGGACCTCAGGAATGAAAGCAGCCCCCCTCCTTTCGCTAACCACTCAAATGTTCCTCTTATCCCAGGTCCGGACCATAGTCCAGGTCGCGACGGCGACCGCCTTCACGCTGATCGTGCTCTTCTTCCTCGACCGCAACTTCCGCGTCCTGCCCAACGCCATCCACGAGTACCTCCCCTCCCACCACGCGGGCCAGGTGATAACCGACATCACGATCACCGAGTGCAGCACCATCAACCCCTTCAGCTCGTGCACCCTCGACCCGGAGGTGTGGCGCCGCGTGGACAAGGACCTGTACCTGGGTCGAGCCATGCTCGGGTCCGCATACGTGCACGTGCGGAGGAAGAGGGAGGAGGACTTGGGCCCCGAGGACAAGGTCGTGATGGATGTGTCCGTGGGGAGGATGGACCCTGGCAAAGCTGATAAGGCGGCGGCGGCGGCTACCGACGGGAAGAAGGGGACGGGGAGTAGTAAAAATGCCAGGGACGCTGAGGCCGGGCAGTGGGAGAGCAGGCCGCTTGGGCTGTGGCTGAAGCGTAGTGCGAAGAGGCATGCTAGCGATGATAAGACGGCCGTGACGGGCGTAGATGTGCTGTTCGGGGACGATGCGGTCGAGGCACGCGAGGGGTGGGAGATCAAGGGGACGCCCTTGCTGCTCAAAGGGGCAGGGTCGAGCACGCAGCCGGCGCACATCACTGTGCAGCGCGGTGCTCCGAGGGAGCCGACTAAGCCTGTGCCGAGGATTGGGGATAACGGTCGGTTCAAGATCATGCAGCTTGCAGACCTGCATCTAAGTACCGGTGTTGGGAACTGCCGGGACGCACTGCCAAAAGGCGACAAGTGCGAGGCGGACCCCAGGACGTTGGACTTTGTCACGCGGGTGTTGGAGGATGAGAAGCCCGACTTGGTCGTGCTAAGCGGGGACCAAGTCAATGGAGAGACGGCGCCAGATGCTCAATCAGTAAGAGATTATATGTCGTCGTGACGCACGGACATGGAACAAACTTTGGACTAACAGATGATGTTCAGGCCATCTTCAAGTACGCGCAGCTACTCGCCAAGCACAAGGTACCTTACGTATCCATCTTTGGCAACCACGACGACGAGGGCTCCCTGCCGCGCGCGGCGCAGATGCACCTGGTGGAGGGCCTGCCGTACTCGCTCTCCAAGGCCGGACCGGACGAGATCGACGGGGTGGGTAACTACTACATCGAGATCCTGGCCCGGGGCGGCAGCAGCCACTCGGCCATCACGGTGTACCTGCTCGACACGCACGCCTACTCGCCCAACGAGCGCAAGTACAAGGGCTACGACTGGCTCAAGCCCAGCCAGATCAAGTGGTTCCGCGACACGTCGCAGTCGCTCAAGAAGCAGCACAGGGAGTACACGCACCACCACATGGACGTCGCCTTCATCCACATCCCGCTGCCCGAGTACCGGAACCCGGAGAACTACTTCAAGGGGGAGTGGAAGGAGCCGCCGACTGCGCCGGCGTTCAACTCTGGGTTTAGGGATGCGCTCGTCGAGCAAGGGGTGGTTATGGTTTCCTGCGGCCAGTAAGTCTTCGCCTTTTCTGTTTCCTCCACCTTTGTTGCAGTTTCCATATCCCAGGTTTGAAGTTTTTTTTGAATGCGCGGGCTCCTCGCGCCGTCACGTGGGTGACTGTGTCAAGTTCGCAAGAGGTGGGATTCACGTGCACGCAACAACAATCCCAAAGGTCACAGAATGTAATGTAACTAACCGCTGCCCGTCTCTTGCATAGCGACCACGTCAACGAGTACTGCATGCTCGAGACCGAGAACGAGAAGCCGGCGCTGTGGATGTGCTACGGCGGCGGCACCGGGTTTGGCGGGTACGCGGGCTACGGCGGGTTCCACCGCAAGATCCGGATGTTCGACTTCGACATGAACGAAGCGCGCATCACGACCTGGAAGAGGGTCGAGTACGGCGAGACGGACAAGCGGCTGGACGAGCAGGTCATTGTCGACGCCGGGAGGCCCGCGCCGCCGCTGGAGGAGTGACGGAAGCCAACTTCATTGGGGAAGAAGAAGGTGGGGTGGGGCTATATTGAAAGCTTGGACCTGCATAGTGCGGAAAGCTTCCGAGTTGCATGTCGACACACAACTTGGGACGGGCTTCTGGGGACTTGGTGCAAGTGCAATATGGATCGAGGTCATTGGTTGAACAAGTACTTGTGGACAAGTTTGGACAAGGATATGGAAGGCCTCGGGGTGTTATATATATATGTGTTACGGCTGTGAAGGTCATGGCAGGAGGTGAGTGCATAATCCTCTTGTCAAAGTTCCTGCCGTTTGTCCTTGAGTTAAGGTCTGGCTGGAGGCTGATGGGTGGTTAGCTATAAATGAAATGAAATCATACCCCTTACCGTCGATGATACAAAATCTCCGCAACCTGCCATGTGCCGTGAGTCCTATAAGTGCCATGGCTCCTTACGGTCAAAGCCTTGTCTCTCTGGTAGTGCCATGTCTCTCTTCGTGCCATTGCCATGCATGCTGTCACTGCTACGGCTGTTGACATTGGCGATGCCCATGCCCGGCAACATGTATCAAAGTTTAAGCAAGTCTCATCATCATGCATGTTGTGTCGTGGGAGCAGTCACTCCTGTGGCTTGACTATCTAGTCTGGGCTCCACTCACCGTGTTGGTATGGCAGCACCGACCCTTCGCCCCCTACACCTACCTTCCCTTGGCATCATACTGCACTTCAGCATGACCTCGACGGTGACCCGATCGTCCTTGCCCTCAAGCTGACTGCATTGTAGGAAGCTTTGGGTGGGCTAAGGCCTTCCAAAACAAGTGATAAGCTCGATTGGCATCTACTGTGCACGAGAAAAGGCTCCAGTCTGCCTCGGCTCCGAACTTGGGTGCCTGGTGTACTATGCCCCACCCTCCGTCTCGTCGCGGCGCGTTAAAGTATCGTCAGAAGGATCATGTGGACGTCGGATGCCTTGGTTGGTGGTCACCACTCTCGTGGGGGTTTCCCTAGGCAAGGAAGGGTGGGGGGTTGGGAGGCCTAGACTAGCCCGCGACGGTGCCCTTGAGGTGTTCTGCTCCAGTTACTTTCGTCTCGACACGGATCAGGACTAGGCCAACGCCTTGGGAGGTCTGTCCATCCGTCGTTCCGGATCGACGCGTCGGCAGGAGGCTAATCCTCACGTGCTTACCGTCTACAAGCCGCTAGCGATATGTGGTTAGTCTGGCGGAAGGCGACGGGGGTCTTCAAGGTTCGGCCCGTTGCCGAACGATTCCAGAAGCCGCTGTGCTGGGACATCGTGTGGGGGCTCCCCTGCTTCGAATAGAGGCCTATTGTTAATGGTTAGGACAATTACCGGATTACTAGCAACCTCTACTCCATGTAGGCTCAATGTTCGCTTGCCGGATTCGGCCGGCTGATGTCCCCGTAGGCACCTGGTAGCCCTAACCCGTAGCAAAGTCCTTGTGGCGTTTGTTACTTGAGCCGCATTGTGGCATTTGTGCTCCCTATTTATTCCTCTTCCCTCTCCTTCCAGCACTCCTTCTTGGCTCCCACCCTCCCCACCTCGTAGCCGTACCCAGAACGTCAACTTGAACTCTATCAACCCAGCACCACACAACATCCTTGACTTACTTGAAAGCCTCACCAGTACCACATCAACATCTTCTTTGTCGGATCAACCCCAACAGCTTCTTGTGACTCCTAAAAGCTGCCTGTGTGGTTATCACGTTCCCATCAAACTCCTTGTCGTGCAGACAACGCACTCGCCCGCACCACGCTGGCTCCCCGTTCAAAGGAGGGTCCCAACACCGGTGCAGGTATGTATCCTGCGAGCGTTGCTGGTTGTACCAAGCTCCCTGTTCCGCTTTCCAATCACTGCACTGCCCTCTGTATCGTCCTGTAGCTACAGCGCTTCAGCGGTTCCTCCCCTATAACTGCGGTACAAGCCCCCCTCAACAACCGTCGATGGGCTCATCCCCTCGGAGGAAAGCCACAACATCTCCAGTATCTCATCTTTCCGACTATGTACTCTGATCATCCTCTAACTCGCGCAGTCTTCGACAGCCAACGTCAACGCGAGTCAAGATGGCGCGTGCGCCGAAGCGGACAGAGAATCGTGCGGCTAAGGAGTCGACGAAGCCTCAGAGAGGACGAGACAGACATTGCGGACGCGTTCAAAAGGTATGTTGACAACGCTCAAGATCCCAGATGCTTCTAGTCCCTGATTTTGCAATTTTTTGCAACTCGTCGATGACGATGGACTAACTGTCTGCAACTCATAGACGCCGTCGCCTCCCACGGCGAAGGCGGCGTCAGGGCGACCAGCTCCCTCCGGCGGTGCCGCTCCCGGGCCCAGGCGAATAGTAAAGACCATGAATAAAGATCTCGGTCAACTTAACGCAATAGCCGACAGAGAGGATGCTGCCATGGACTACAGACTGGCCTTGAGCAACCCTCGCCCATCTCCGCGCGTGATTTCGAACGCTTTCGCCGCGGCGTCTTTCTATGGGACATCGCCTTCGGGAAAGCCCATCGGTAAGTGCACTACTCGACATCAACGCCCCCTCATCCGCGGCGTGGCTGACCCGGTACTAGATGGCTCTCTCGCCGCTGCTGCCTGGGACCCCTTCGTCGACTCCTCTTCCGTGGCTCCTCAGCAAACCAGCGGACAACCATGGGGTCCCTGCAACCCCTACAACTTGTCGTCGTCCCCCGCCGTTTCTGCTGCTCATGTTGCTGGTGAGGGACCTGTCCCATATACGCCTGATTCCCCTACAAGCGTCCAAAAGATGCAAGTGCAATATTTCCCATTTTCGTCAGGGGACGAACTTTATCCTATCACCCCCAAAGAACCGTCGACCGAGGAGATCTTAATGTGCAGAAACGAGTTTGAGGAACTCGTCCAGCGGTGTTTCGGCGACAAGGTTGACAACGGGCTGTACGACAACTTGCCTTCCCACCAGGGATACAAGCCCTCACTCTCCAACAGCGATATGGACTTCTTCTGTAGTGGCGGCAACGGTATAATCAACAACACGTCGCCGCAGCAAGACAACTTCACTTTTAACAACGACAATATGGGCTCCTCCGACCGGGTTGTCAACTGGCAGTACGACACTTTCCTGCCTCAGGAAAACAATACCGCACTCGCCAACAACGACATGGACTTCATCTATGGTGGCGGCAACGGTATCATCAAAAACCCACCGCCCCAGCAAGACATCTTCACTTTTAACGACAATATAGACTTCTCTGGCGGTGGCAGCAACAGCGTAATCGACAACTCGCCGCCCCAGCAAGACATCCTCGCTTTCATCAACGACAACATGGACTTCTCCGGCGGTGGCGGCAATGGCGTAATCGACAACTTCGCCTTCACCAACAGCTACCAGCCCCAAGCCGTTACCGGAACCGCTTCTCAGCCCTGGCCCAGGCTGCACTACCCAGCGGCGGCTCTTCCTAACGGCATCCACTCGGCTCCCCCCGACCCCTGGGGACCAGATCCTTCCGGTCAGTAGCAATTCCGGCCGCTACCCAACGGAGGAGACACCAAGTGGCGGCCGAACCCGGTCTGCGGCCAGCAGGGCCATGGAAACATGCTCAACTTCGCCCAGGCCGCCGCCACTCGATTCGAGCGGGCACTGCACGCATCCCGAATGCGTGGAGTGGCGCCGAGGCCGGGACGAGTGGTTGGAGGCGCAGAAGTCGATGGACTGACTGTTGTGCAAGTGCCATGTCTGCCACGTGGCTCGTCACATACTACCTGCTAACCGGAGAACAGGCGACATGCATCAGACGCACCTGAGGCGACGAGATTTGGACATTTCTTTGCGTTTAATGACGCATTGACCCGGTCACATGTTGTGTTCTATGACCTGCTCATCTGGTTCTTTACGTTGTGTTTTGGAAAACAAGCCGAAGGGCGCCCAAAACAACCCCCCCCCCAAAAAAAAAAAAAAAAAAAAAAAAAAAAGGGGAAGAAAATAAGAAACAGCGTAGTGTTTTTGGCGCGAATGACTCTATGTCTAGCGTCTGAAGTGTGAAAGGGATCTATTTTCAAGATGTAATTGGTGCTTTTGGATGGCTAAGGTATTCGGTTGGTCGAGTTCAGCCGAGCGAGGTTGCACCCCCAGAGCTGTAGAGGTCTGGCGGGAAAATCTTTGGCTTATCCCTTTATTGTGCGACAACAGCGAGAGAGGTTCGGAACATGGTTATGGGTTCGCAGGATGGGAAGGACATGGGTAATGGTTAAGGAGCAGGTCAAGGCGAGCATGTTTGTGCGTGTCATCATCGGGCTATAGATTGGGGGTTCTTCAGCCTTAGTAGGTCGCATGCGAAAGGAAGTCTGGCTCGATCCCCCCCCTATCTTCTACGTGCCTTGACAATGGTGAGATCTGATTAGCCTGTCTTACGCTCAGGGCATGGACAGTTTCGACAAGTGCAACATGACTCGACATCGAGAGCTCGGATCTCCCAGTCACAATCCTTACAGCCGAGTCATCGACATCTACCTGAAGTAAGTTCACCGGTGAAGCTCGGTGACTGGTTCTAAAACAACATGGAACGTTGGCCATCAGAGCTTCCTGCGCCTGACGACGAATGTGTCGTCGCTGATATCCCGTTTCGGGATGTCAGACGTTCAAGCAGCCAATGAAAGCGCAGGCAAACACTCAAGTTTACACCAGCCAATCAAGAAGTCCCATCACTCCTCATCCCGGGTTCCTCCAAAAATAGGCTGACTTGCGTCCCTAACAGGGCCACACGCAACTTCAGTGGCGATCTGCTAGTGTTCAAAGCTTTATCTTCAGATGCTTCACATCGCCGTGACCATTCTAGACTAGAAACATAGAACAGTCAAAGAGCTTAACAGAGAGCATATAACCTCATACGTACCTTAGGAAGCCCGACTGTCCGCACCTCCTGGTCTCCTTGCGGGTGATTATGATGCCAAGATCCGTTGTGGTTGATAATGCAAGCAAGAGGGGATGCCGGGAGACAGTGTTGCAAATCAGTCCACACATGCCATACACAGTCTAAATGACCGCAGAGCACAGTGCGGGCATTGGACCCCTCAACTGCACCACCTCGGTATTCGGATCAATGACGCGATTGCTAATCAATGAACGACGTCCGGGTCGGGGAGGAAGAGTACCTTGATTATTAACGTTCGATAGCCCATAAATGCAGCGAGCGTCGAGGCCCTCCTAACAATTTCGTCAAAAGCTGCAAGCACCTGGGAGAGACTCGAAGGGAACGAATGACAGCAAGAATCGCACAGATAGGATCACAATTGCTAGGCAAGATGGCAGCCAAGTCCGACATTCACCTCTACACGGCCGCGACGCCCAACGGCATCAAGATCTCGATGCTCCTGGAGGAGCTGGGATTGGAGTACAAGGTAGGTCGGTCCACGCAGTCACTCCAGATTGGAATGAGATCTTAACAGTGACGACCAGACAACCGCCATCGACATCAGCAAGAACACGCAAAAGGTAAGGGGCGGTGACACATGGTCATCCCTAGCTTAAAACCAAGAACCCGCAACCAACATCTTGCAGGAGCCGTGGTTCCTCGAGATCAACCCCAACGGCCGCATCCCGGCCCTGACCGACACCTTCACCGATGGGAGCCCCATCAACCTGTTCGAGAGCGGCGCCATCATGCAGTACCTCGTCGACCGCTACGACAAGGACCATAAGGTCTCGTATCCCTTTGGCTCGCGCGAGTACTACGAAACCAACTGCTGGGTAAGAAGTCTTGTCATCCGCTTGCTGAGGTGTGTCTTGCTGACGGCGGGTGTAAAAAGCTCATGTGGCAAATGGGTGGTCTCGGACCCATGCAGGGGTGAGTGTCCTCCGCCTGGGAAAAACACCATGATGATGGACCGGGCTAACATCTGTCTGAAGCCAATCGAACCATTTCACTCGTAAGTGTTGAACATGAGATGCGCGCAGAGTTTCCCTGAAGCTGAGATGATGACAGGCTACGCCCCGGAACGTATCGAGTACGGCGTGAACCGGTATCAGAACGAGACCCGCCGCCTGTACCGCGTGATGGACACGCAGCTGGCCAAGACCAAGAAATTTCTCGTCCCAGGCGACAAGCTCACCATCGCGGACATCTCCTGCTGGGGATGGGTTGCGTCGCACAGTCAGTTTGAACCCCCCTTCTTCTCCCTCTGGTGTATGTAGCCTTCTAACGTGAAACCAACAAAAAGCGTGGGCCGGTGTGAGTCTTGACGACTTCCCCCACCTGAACGAGTGGCTGGAGCGTCTCCTTGCCCGTCCGGGCATCGAGAAGGGCCGCCACGTGCCCAAGAGGCATACCGCTCTCGACCAGCGGGGTTTGAGCCAAGAGGAGCTGGACAAGCGCGCCAAGGAGGCGGCAAAATGGGTTCAGGAGGGTATGAAGCAGGATGCGCAGAGATAAGATGGTTTAAGTTGCGAAGACGCTCTGTATTCGCCTATACGAGTACTACCTCGCCAAGCTCTAATCCATCCATAGCTTCCCCGTCCATCATCCCGTGAAAATAGGCCTCGCCGATGAGGTGGTAGTGGGTGGCGTTGCCAGAGGGGACACTGGGGGTGACTTCCCTCAGACACAGCAGGACCTTGCTCCCTGCCAAGACTGCGACGCGGTCACCGACGCGGGTCTCGGGACGGACCAGACCTATCATGCCCTGTGAGGTATACGCGAGCCGCTTGAGCATGCAGGCCTTATAGAACGACGGGCGCGCCTCGCTGATGCGATCCAGAAACGCCGCCTTCTCCTTGCTGTCGGGGTCGTCAGGGAACACCATGGAGAAGTTCCGCTCTTTCGGCAGGAAGCGCACGTCCAGCACGAGCGTCCTGCGAAACGCGGCGAGCCACGTCTCTTCGGCGAAAGGGTACTTCTCGTCAGGGTTTGAGACGGTCGGGAGCCACGCCGCAAGAAGGCTCTCGAGCGTCCAGCCGCGTAGGAAGTCAGCCACGTCGGTGACGGACTCGATTGTGTCGAAGCATGCTCCTGTCAAGTGGAGGGTGCCATCGTCTCCGAATGACCAAGGCCGGCTGTTTAGGGCCAGTCCACCGCAGGCGTTGAATGCTTGCTTCGGCTCCTCCGGCTCCTCCGACTTGTTGGTGAGATACTTCGGGATGATGTCGGCTTGGACTTCGTCCACGTCAGGCAGATCCCAGTTGGGGATCCAGGAAGGCAAGCCCAGCTCGACCGTGTGTGAGAAGTAGCATTGATCGAGGATATCCAGCGAGTCGTACTTCTCAAGGTGGGCTTTGACGACGTCGAGGAACACATGCTGCAGTGGGCGTTCGTAGCAAGGATAGATCCCTCCGGACCGGAAGTCGGTGCTCAATCCCAGGATACCGTATATCTTGTCTCTCGGATCGGTGGCTTTGTGGCCTTTGGTGCTGTCGAGGAAGATGTGGAGGGTGCTCTCGTAAGCGTCCTGGAGGTCGTCTTTGAGATTGAGCACGCCCAGGGGCAGCTTCTCAATGTCGACCATCTGCATACCCTCGCCGCCGGCGGTCTCAAAGAGCAGTTCTGGACTCTCCATCATCAAAAACGCGGTGAATTCGTGGAAGGACTCCAGCAAATCCAACTCCATCTCATAAGATCCGCAGTGCACCACGACGTCCTTCGACAGCCCGACCTCCTGCAGGATCCAGGTCCTCTTCCACCAGTCGCGCTCGTAGAGGTCCATGACGCCGGAACGGATAGCCATCTCATGCTCATCCGTCGATCTCACGTAGATATGCTCGGGCACTTTCTTCCGCGCACCGTGGAATCCGCTGCCCTCTTCGTCCGTGGCGAACGCTTCGACAAACCGCGTGACATCGTGGATCCTCTCCACGGCGAGCCCGGTGTTGGGGCCCTCCTCGCCGAGCCAGACGATCAGCTTCTCGGCGTGGGGGAAGATGTCCTTCATGCGGAGGACCTGGGCGTTGCGCTCCACTACGTCGTCCTGGTTGATGCAGATGGCGTCTACCCAGAGGTTCAGGCCCTCCTCAGCCGGGTCCTTGGCCGCCTGTCGGATGGCCAGGCGCCTGAGACAGGCCGCGAGGTTCGTCGTCACCTCGAAATTCTGGCCGGCTACGAGAATGGGGTCGGTGACATATGGGTCGCCCCAGGTGTACGAGATGGCGGTGTAGCGCGCCTCCTCGAGCGGCGTCTGCCAGATCGAGCACTCGACGAGGCCGACATCCTTGTTGAAGGGCTTCAGGGTGACGTATCTGATGTCTGGGCCTTCTAGCTGACGATATGGGTATGCTTGTCGCTCGTGCAATCCGGGCTGAGCTTCCGTCCCAGTGGTATTGGGGCGCATGCTGGATTCAGTGGCGCTGAGTATCCCAGATAAGTTAAAAGGTCAGGGCACCAAGTATTAATGCACTCGGCAGGGCGTTCGGCTGTCAATCTATGGAGTCATCAAGTCGTTTGGCCGTATAGGGGTTCTTCCAGTGGTCTAACCGTATAGTCGCCCGCTGGCCAGTATTCTTGTTCTGTCGTGCAGAGAACGTTTTATAATGAAGATGTACTGGACGCTGCGGTACGACGCTAACATGCGTAATCTTACAATAGGTGCAGGCTCATCTTGAGTCCTTGTAACTTGAGGCGTAATGATCGCACGAGGGAGAGAGACTGAGAGGGCGACATTGGGCTGAAACAACTCGCCATGTTTGGCCATGCAGAGGGCATGCACGACACCGAAAAGGGGAAGGTGCTGACTGACACATCACGTTGCGCAAGCATGGATTGCCAGATCCAGACTGCACGTGTGTGAAGTGCACAGAATGTCAATATTGATCGAAAGACACTCAAGAGAATGTCCCGCTCTATGACTTGCTGTTGACCACGACTGCACGGCGTCTAGCTTTTGAATGTTCACGAATGTCCCAAATAGGCATATTTAGAGTTCTGGGCTAGACCACTTCACGTGACTCAAGGTTTTCCCACTAGGCCCGTGCGCGACCCTGGTGGCGAATCAGCGAACTTGTCGGCAGGAGGGACGCTTTGGCCACCAACTTTCAGGCATGCACTATCTTTGATCTTTTGGCTTTCGCACCCCTGTTCGACACCTCACTTCAACAAAATCAACCACGCGTTGATCACCACCCTTACGAGTTTACCATCAACACTCCAGCAACCATCACCAAGATGTGGGGGAGAAGTCAGGGTATCACAGGATCCAACAACATCCCTCTGGGGAAGGTCCGCCGTGTGGGTGGCGGCTCCGACGATGGCGTCGATGGCGTCGGCGATGCTGCAGCCTACTCCAACGGCAACGGCGACTTGAAGCGTGGTCGCAGCCCCGAGCGCTCTGCCGAAGTCGATGGACCCCGTCGCCGCAAGAAGAGGAACCGGTGGGGTGATGCCACGGAGAACAAGGCGGCCGGTCTGATGGGCCTCCCGACGGCCATCGTAGCCAACATGACAAGCGAGCAGCTCGAGGCCTACACGTTGCACTTGCGTATCGAGGAGATCACGCAGAAGCTGAAGATCGACGATGTCGTCCCAGCTGACGGTGACAGGCATGTCCCCTTCCCTTCCCTTCCCACCCTTCAAGACTCGAGGAGGAACATCTGCTAACGTCATGCTCTACAGGTCGCCGTCCCCTGCTCCGCAGTACGACAACCACGGTCGCCGTGTCAACACGCGCGAGTATCGCTACCGCAAGCGTCTTGAGGACGAGCGCCACAAGCTGATCGAGAAAGCGATGAAGACCATCCCCAACTACCACCCGCCTCAGGACTACCGCCGTCCCACAAAGACCCAGGAGAAGGTCTACGTGCCTGTCAATGACTATCCCGAGATTAACTTCAGTATGATAACTAACCCTCTAACCTCTAACGTCCCTCCCCTTTCCTATGTTGGTGTTTTTGCTAGGCATGACCTCGCATTCAGCCGCGTAATATGTGCCTAACCGGCCGGTCATGTCGAACTCTAACCCGTTCATTGCCTTTACAAACTTGACAAGATACTAACACTCAGCTTTTCTACGTACTAAGTTGGCTTACTTATCGGACCCCGTGGTAACACGCTGAAGAAGATGGAGACCGAGTCTGGAGCCAAGATCGCCATCCGCGGCAAAGGATCCGTCAAGGAGGGCAAAGGCCGCTCCGACGCTGCTCACTCTAGCAACCAGGAGGAAGACCTCCACTGCCTCATCATGGCCGACACCGAAGAGAAAGTCAACAAGGCCAAGAAGCTGATCCACAACGTCATCGAGACGGTATGTTGCGACCTCTTGTTATTTTTGTTATGGTACACTAACCCTCGACAGGCCGCCTCTATTCCCGAAGGCCAGAACGAACTGAAACGTAACCAGCTCAGAGAACTTGCTGCTCTCAACGGAACGCTCCGTGACGACGAGAACCAGGCGTGCCAGAACTGCGGCCAGATCGGTCATCGCAAGTATGATTGTCCGGAGAAGCAGAATTACACTGCCAACATCATCTGTCGTGTCTGCGGCAACGCTGGTCACATGGCTCGCGACTGCCCGGATCGGCAGCGTGGCGCTAGCTGGCGCAACGATGGCCCAGGTGCTCGGCCGGGAGCTGGGCGCATTGGCGGTGGTGGGGATGTGGTTGACCGCGAGTACGAGGTAAGCTTCCCCCGTATTTTTTTTATCTATATGTAGCAGACTCAGGCTAACGCACAAACAGCAACTCATGCAAGAACTCGGCGGCACTGGCGCTGCTCCTGCGCGGATCGAGGCCGGACCGGGCTCTTATGGCGATAACAACGCTAACGGCGGTGATGTCAAGCCTTGGCAGCGCGGGCCGACAGGTGGCCCTGCCCCCTGGCGGAGCCGCAACAATGACCGCGACGACCACGGTCCTCCTGGTGGTCCGTCCGGCGGCCCTGCTCCTTGGGCGAGAGACCGTGGCGGCCGTGGCCAGGATCAACGCGACGGTGGAGATTCGTACTATGGCGGTGGGCGCAACAACAGCTACGGAGGCCCCCCAGCTCCGCCTTCGGCTCCTGGAGCCGCGCCATGGCACCAAGCCCCTGCTGCTGCTCCTCCGGGTGTCGGAGGCTATGGTGGTTATCCAGGTGCCGCTCCTTACATTCCCGGTTACGGTGCTGCTCCTGGCCTGCCTCCACCTCCTCCGGGCGGCCTTGCTCCCCCCCCTCCCGGTGCCATTGCTCCAGGACTGTCGGCCTTGATCCAGCAGTACTCTGGCACTGCACCGCCTCCGCCTCCGCCTTCTGTCGGTGCGCCGCCTCCTCCGCCCAGCGACCAGCCGCCCCCGCCGCCTCCTCCTGGAGCGTAAAGGATCGGCTTCTCATTTCTCGCTGAGGGATTTCTAACCTCTATTCTCGGTTTTTCTCGACACTAACGAATATGTTTCTCGTTCGGCTTCGCACTGACCGCAGTTATTAACGGGCACAAAGATTGACAGTCGTGAACTGTGGATGTTCTCACTTACAGCAGGTTATCTTCGTGCGTATGACACAGGCAATGAATGGTACTACGCTCGGTATGCCTATCATGGGGCGTAGGGGGACTAACTGTATACTAGGTGGTTTTTCCCAGTTTGGACTTTAGCAGTAATAGACACGCTTCTAGTCCTAGCTCCTTCCTAGTTGTGTCCAAGCCTTGAGATGATGATCAATTGATGGCTGATTCCCTCTTATTAGTGAACTTCTTGACTCCTACAAAGCTCGGGGTACTTGCGTAGAGCTCAAGTGTACCGTGGGTAGAAGTACCTTACTGTGATAGCTTCGACCTTATTGTGTGAATGAGTCCCTTCGGGGCAGCTCCACTTGTATGCCCAGCTACGTTGCTCTTATCTTATCGCACTTGACCTGGCAAATGCTACGTACTTCAGAGCTGCATCATCGCTTCGTCGCCTGTTGGGATTCCTAAGCCCGCTTGCAAGTCAACCTCTGCCGCCTTCTTATTTACTTGGTCTTCGTTAGGAAGTCACTTTCGGACCTGGGACTTGACGTCAAAATTTTGAGACTTCAGCTTGAGCGCATTTGCCCTGTTTCCTCACCTAATCTGCGCCGTAAAGCGAGCTCTTCGTTGGTTTGGAAGACGGAAAGAGATTGCAACAACCGCAATTGAGCGCGAGCAGTCTTTAGTTCAAGATGAGCGGAGGATGGAACACCAGTGAGTGACAAAATCAGTCGCACCCTGCCTCTGTTGTAGTAACTAATCATGCGCCCACGCTGCAGTTGAGTCCGACGCGGTAAGCCCTCTTCGAGACCTCGCAGCTTCCGCGAGCGCTCTATCTACTAACCACAAGATCCTACCTAGGGCGTCTTCACCTACCTCCTCGACAACCTCGGCGTCAAAGACGTGCAGTTCGAAGAACTCCTCTCCCTCGAGCCCTCTGCCCTGGCGGAGCTCTACCCGGTGTACGGCGTCATCTTCCTCTTCAAGTTCCCGACCGACCGGCCCTACCGAACGGGCGACAAGCCGCTGGATGGCGACTTCGACCACGGCGCGAGCGAGAACATCTTCTTCGCCGCGCAGACGATCCAGAACGCGTGCGGCACGCAAGCGCTGCTCAGCGTGCTGCTGAACAAGACGGACCCCTCCTCCGCGGAGGGACCCGAGGCGGGCTTCGTGGACGTCGGGCCGGAGCTCCGGGATTTCCGCGAGTTCACGATGATGCTCCCTCCGGACATCAGGGGCGAGGCGCTGAGCAACTCGGAGAGGATCAGGGACGTGCATAACTCCTTTGCGCGGAGCAGTCCGTTCGTGGACGAGACGACGCGGCGGCCCGACGATGAGAGCGAGGACGCGTTTCATTTCATCGCGTATACACCCGTCAACGGGACGCTGTACGAGCTCGACGGCCTGCAGCCCGCGCCCATCAGTCATGGGGCATGCTCGACGGAGGAGTTTCCGGCCAAGGTGATGGATGTGCTGCAGAGGAGGATCGCGCGGTATGAGGCTACGGAGATCAGGTTCAATCTGCTGGCTATGACGAGGGATCTGCGGATCAGGGCGAGGGAGCTGGGGGATATGGATCTGTTGGCGAGGGAGGAGGGGAAGAGGGCTGATTGGAGGTTTGAGAACGCGCTGAGGAGGCATAACTTTGTGGGGTTTGCGGGCGAGGTGCTGAAGGGGGTTGTGAGGATGAAGCTTGGGCAAGGGGAGGGGAAGTATGACGAGTGGGTTAGCCAGGCGAAGGAGAAGATGAGGAAGAGGATGGAGGAGCGGAAGGGGGCCGGAGGTGAGAAGGATGTTGTTATGGAGGGATAGATGGTATCACTAGGGGCTAGACCCTTGAGAAGGGTGAAGGCGGACAGGAGCCCCATTTGCACGGGCGACTTGGCGACAGGGCTTGAGCAGCGACGTTCTAGAACGTGGATATGGTCTTATTCCCCGATACCACTGGTATGATTCAAGCTTCCTGGGCCGCGGCTGCGCGTTACATCTGGGAGTCGAGGCAGCTTGCCCAACAAGCAAGTTTTGCCGTCCAAGCTCTTATGCCTAGGCAAGACTTGCCTTTCCGGGACCTAAGGTACCTAGCTACCTTCTATTCCTGGCGCAGGTGCGACACGTTCATGCAACATAGATCGCCTAGAAAGCTTCGACGGGACAAGAGAGTTTACTGTTACACACTGATCGTCTGGGCCCGGTTTCCATGCTTCTAACCGGCATGTCTAGATGTCCAAGCGAACGAGCTTCTCACACAGCTCGACCACAGGGCTGTCTGCGATATGGTGAATATGACAAGAAAGATTGCACCGACTCAGCTGGCAAAACCCGAGAATGGCGGCGGTCCTCCCTGGCGGTCAGGTCGAGCATAAGGGTTAGGGTTTAATCCCCCCTCGGTACCCCTGCCCATGGTGAAACTGGCCGCCCCTAGCTCCCGCGCGCCCCACAGTCTTGACCTCGTTTCATCGTGACTGCCATTGTTACAGGTTCGACGACGTAACGACGCAGCAAACCAGCCGCGGCTCATCTCCGCCTTCAGCTCATACTAACAACCCCAGCTCTTCTCCGTCGCGAACGGCGCTGATGAGACTCATGCTCTTGTCACTACGGTTCCCGGGTATGTTTGCCGGGGCAAGATTTCCTCCGCCATTGGAGATAGGACCGGTGATGTGCTTGGTACCTTGGACTTCTTTCACTCCTTGAGTACACTCAGGAACGGGCGTCGGGGGCGACTCTTCGCGAGTTTCGTCTACATGCCGGTGTGTCAGGGCAGACTTAGATGTGCAAGCTAGGTACGGTGCCATCGATGGATGATCCTGTCAGTCCATCCGGATCAAGAGAGTATCAGCTTGTCTCCTCCCGGCTTGGCTTTCGAACCATGCCTTCTATACTCCTATTGTCCTTCTTCCTTTCTATCCCATCGCGTCTCGTTGTATTCCGGCATTCTGTGACCCTTCCTCATTGTTCTTTCCATTTTCTACGGACACCTCTCCGTGATGTCTCCACTGGCCACGTTATGATGCCCAGAGGCTCATCGCACAGTCACAACGAAATCGCGCCAAGCCAGCTCTTGGACTGATACTGGCAAAGCCGCCGCTGACTGAAAGATTGAGGTGCTATCTCATCTTCTGCTCCTAGCCTTGAGCTTGGCAGATCAGTTCCCAGCTCGAATCGATTCCACCCCGGCGATGAGCTTCGTGCAGGGGCCAATAACCCAATATCTCAGCATCAAGAGGAGGTCTCTCTTCCACAAGGTTCTCGTATCGCCGCGAGGGAACCGGGTGGCAGCAGCATATACCACTAGTCATCTCTGTCGGTGGCAAACAGCGGAATCCGCCAATCAACCATGTCTATCAACAGCACTCTACTCGCGCTCAGCGCATACAATCCGTTCCGAATAGACTCCAAACTCGAACAGCCGCAACTAGACGCTCCCCTCTTGGTCCGGAGCAGTCACCTCAGTTACTGGGTGGCATTAGCCTGCTCCTTATTTGTGGTCTACATATTTCGCTCATCACGAAACACAGACGTCGTTGACGCTCCTTTATATAAAGCGGGCAGGTTAAAATGGATGACGGATGCTGAGAATCTGGTCAGGGATAGCTATAAGAAGGTGAAGACAGCCGAGCAAACACCAAGAACTCCGCGAGAATACGGCTAACCCACTGTCCTAGTACTACGATAGAGTCTACAAGATCAAGGCCACGGAAGGTGTTCAGGTGCTGATACCTCCAAAATATCTGGACGAGCTCAGGAACCTACCAGAAGACATCTTGAGTACGACGGAGGCTCTCCGCGAGGTCTGTTGAGCTACCTCGCGCTCTCTTGCCGCCCTTGATGCTTACCAGTTACAGGTAATGCTGTCCAAATACACCGGCTTCTGTCCAGGCCATAATGCCGAGCTCCTATCGGCCATAATCCGCACAAAGCTCACTCAGAACCTCGCCCGGCTAGTGCCTCAACTGAAAGGAGAACTGGAGTACGTGGTAACGACCGAGTTTCCGGAATGTCGAGACTGGACGTCGGTGAAATTGCAGCCGTTCATAGTGCGGGCGGTAGCTCGGATGAGCGGGCATGCCTTTGTTGGTCAGGCATTGAGCAGGAGCGAGGAGTGGATGGATACGTCCATCAACTACGCCGTGCACGTGTTTCTTGCCGCCGCCCAGTTACAGTTCTTTCCGGACTGGATGCGCCCTGCGGTTCAGTATATAGTCCCGCACTTGCGCTACGTCAAAAGGGACATCGCGGCAGCCGAACGTATGGTACAGCCTATACTTGAGCAGCGAATACGGGACATGGAGACACCGGGTTTTGACGCGCAGAAGCCGGACGACTTCTGCCAGTGGTTGCTTGAGAGCCTTCCGGAGGAGGAAAAGGCCGATGTTCGCGTGCAGGCCCATCTGCAGCTCATTGTGAGCGCCGCGGCGATCCATACGACCAGCAACCTGGCAGTCGACTGTCTCTTTGATCTGGCGGCGCATCCAGAAGTACAAGAGGAGCTGAGAGAGGAAGTGTGTGAGGTGCTTGAGCGGGATGATGGCTGGTCCAAGAAGGAGAGCATGAGCAAGCTCAAGAAGATGGACAGCTTCATAAAGGAGGTCCAGCGGTTTGCTGGCAACGTCAGTAAGTTTTTGACTTGTTCTATTGCCAACGGCTCCGTTCCTCACCGCCAACCCATCTAGCCGCCTTCATCCGCAAAGTCATAAAGCCAATCGACCTATCCAACGGCACGCACCTCCCGCCGGGCACCAAGCTCCTCACACCTCTAGCCGGCATCTGCCGCGATGGGCACTTCTACAGCGACCCGGACACGTTCGACGCCCTACGTTTCTACCGATTGCGGCAGCAGTCCGCCGACGACGCCAACCGTCACCAGTTTACTGCCATGGGCGACAGCGTCAACATGCACTTTGGGGCGGGCAAGCACGCCTGTCCCGGTCGGTTCTTTGCGGGGAACGCCATCAAGATGATGCTGGCGTACTTCCTTCTGAACTACGACTTGAAGCTCAAGGATGGCGAGGAGAGGCCCAAGAGCATGATGGTGATGATGTCCAAGACGCCAGATCCGAGGGCGGAGATTATGTTCAGGAGGAGAACAGCGGCTGTCTGAAGGTGATGCCCTGACTGCGATGGCGCATGCCTAGAGTGTGCGCAGACAGAGCGGGGTCGTCTCGGGCAGATCTAACTGAACCTCGCGCCGGAATCGAGATGTATATGCGTAACTAGGTTTCAGACATGTCCAAAGTCATATGCGGAGAAACCTTCGCACACTGGATGAAAGGCTACTTAGGCAACCTACGCCCATGGGACTCGATGTGATGAAGTATGCGCCACCAGCGACATCAACGTTCGACTTCCTTTGACACATTGTTTTCGTTGTCCTGTGAGAGTGACCAAGGACGACCCAGGAGAGGGAAACATGTCGGGGAGTAGCTGCCTCTCGAGAGAGGGCGAACTCTGTTGTCGGGAAAGGCAGACTGTTATTACGGGCCCCCCCGTCTTTCCACGCTCTACCAGGCCAGAAAGGAAGGCACAAATGCCTACTTGTTGACAGGTCCCCTTCCAAAGCTTTACACGCCCTTCGTGAATCTCTCACTGGCCATCCTGCACCAGTAGTCTTCCACTTCCATCGTCAGTCTCCTTTCTTGCTACGCAACAACAGTAGTCTTTCACACCCATCATCAGTCTTCTCTATTGTTACGCCTTCTTGATATCTCGACCACTGCAAAGCAAGATGTTAACCCTAGACATGAGGGGAGAAGGGCCTGAAAACGGTCCGCCACAGTCTGTGTTCAAGACAGTTGTCGCCCAATGGCATATCGATGGTTCGACACGATCGGCCTGGGAGGCATACCGGCTCCAAGTATGCAAAGTCGACCGGACCGCCATGCCATTCTTGGGTTTCGGCCGGGACCCCGAACGCTGGCACCAGCGTAACGCCCGAAAGAACCGAGGATTGGCAGGGTCGGCCCCAGGGCGTATGGAAGGCGGTCCATTCAGACAACGGCGGTGGTCCGAGCCGATGCTGAATGACGGCCCAGGAGACTCCCCCAGCGACGACGACGACGATGACCGGCGTCGGGACGACAGCGATACGGATAGTGATAATCATAACAACTCCAGACGACAACAGTTGGCGATGACAGCAGCTCTCTTACTCTTGGCCAACAAGCCGAAGTATGTGAACGCCAGTTCACCCCTCGGGAGCCCCGACCATGGGCAAACGTACAACATCGCGTCGCAAGTCAGGACCACGCAGCACGTTCCCAGAGCAGACACTCCGACACGGACGTCTACAATTTCTTCGGGTTCGGGAGACAATGACGAGCACTCGTTATACAACGGGCGAGTGACCCGCCCGCGACGAGCTCTGTCCGCTCCTCTACAAGGCGTCCTTGCTATCAGATCTGACGAGGACACCCCCACTAAGAAGAGTCCAGCAGAGGAGCTTGTCCAGAACCCCGTGCGATCCAACTCCGCCAAAGCATCCAGCGAATACAGTTCAGACACGGAACCGTTTCCGGCATACGTCGACCCCATGCAACATGCCAGCCAAGAGCTCTCACCCCCAAGATCCGAGATGCCTGCCTCCTCCTCATCCGCCAAACAATCCGGCGGACAGAATCTGATCCCCGACCGCCTCCCGGACGGCTTCGCCTGCTCATCCGGCACAGCTCCCGCCCCTCGCGGCCGCAGAGCAGCCACGCGGTTCCGCGCGCCCGTCAACAGCCCAAGCTCCCAATCTCCATTCTCACGCCACAGTCCCGCCGCGTACCAGGGCAACAAATCTCTCACACGAGCGGACACAGACCGTACCATCCCGTCGACGACGACATACAGTTCCACCCAGGCCACCGAGTCCCTCTCCCGCCAGACCGCCGCGGACGGGGCGGCGTCGCCGTCCGGCCAGAACGTCAGCCCCTGGGTCCAGCACCTGAACAGCGAGGGGAACGCCGCCTCCCCCTCCCCGGAGGAGTCGGTCCGGCGGACCCGTCGGCCGCTGTGGGCCAGGATCTTGCGGAAGTTGTTTCCCCGCGGCCGCGGAGTAGGCGGGGGCGCTCGACCGGGCGGGATCAAGAGGCTCTGGCAGAGGGTTAGGCCGCGCAGGCGGGGAGGTAAGTCGCCCAGTCCTCCTCCTCCTCCTCCGGCTAGGAAGAAGGAGCCCCGTGGTTATGCCACCCGAGAGACTGATGCCAGCTGATCCAGCCAAGCCAGCGGGCCCGCCGGAGACAGCACCACGGAGGACGACGGCGAAGCCGGCGAGACCTCCTCACGGGCCAAACCAGCCGTCCGGACGGAATAGACCAACCAACTTCACCCCAGCCGTGAGGACAGAGAGCTGGGGACTGGGCAGGAAGAAAAAGAAGGAGAAGATAGTTACAGAAGGACAGCAGCAGCAGCGACACGGGACGGCAAGGGGGGCGACGTGCGAGACACTCTTGCCGGAGAACGACGAGAGGGCACGGCATCAACCCCTTGTCGGGGCAGCGAATTCTGTTTTCATGGCTGCGAGCGCGACGGGCGCGGGTGGGGGAGGGGGAGGGGGGTTTTAATTCAGCGGTCATGTCTTGTTAGAGAGGGACAAAGGGGAGGGGTCTGGTGGTTTAGACATGAAGAGGGCCGGCATTTCGTGTACGGAGTTTGACAGGAAAGACTTTGTTTGAGAGTTTTGGGCCCCGAATATGCTGTTTGTGAATAGTCAGTCTTGTTGCCCCTTTTGCGCTTCAACGAGCGGTATGCTGGTGGTCAAGCGTATGGATTCTGAATTATCGCGACGTGGCTGCCCTGGGATATTGCTGGTGTTGTCTACTATGGAAGTAAACAGACACTGTAGGGTGTACATTAGGGGTTTCCCGCCGCGCTACTGCGAGAGATAGTGACTCAAACAGCGGTGTAGACAAAGCGAGTCCTCACTGGCGGGCTTCTCTGGGCCCGACAAGCATAGTCGAGGTGTGACCGAATCCCTCTCCAGCTTCCACATCAATCCC
>Ga0209127_100191_pt1 | contig 22590 bp, 14 predicted proteins | sample LakSupMetagenome_FD_187469 | JGI IMG/M metagenome (GOLD analysis project Ga0209127, IMG submission 187469) | Freshwater microbial communities from Lake Superior, Canada - Sta WM archaea (SPAdes) (version 2) | ecosystem: Environmental > Aquatic > Freshwater > Lake | place: Lake Superior, Canada...
AAGCCCTCTCGCAGTCTGCCTTCGAGCAGCTCAGAGCGATGGATGTCCTCCGCTGTCGGCTTGTGGCCCTGCTCGTAGTAGATGTACTTCGCCACGATGCCTGTCGGTGTTGGAAAAGAGGCCATGCTCGGAGTGAGTCGGATGAGGATTACTTACTCCTGTAGATAATGCTCAGGAAGAACAGCATAGCCGAGACAGCCTTGCGCAGCTCGTGTCTCGCGACAAAAGGCCACAATATCCAGTTGATCATGACGGCCGCAACGACGCCGACAACAAAAGCCAGACCGCGGCTGATAGTTATGGTCACGGGAGATCCGCCATCCGTCATTAGGGTAAGCGAGGTTACTGTGAACGAGAGACAGCCCACGAGGCCGGATCTCTGTTTCAAGGGTCAGTTAATATCCAGATACAATGAGGGTAACAGGTCACCCTACCGGATGAGAGCTCTGAGTGAACCGATAGAGCATGGGTAAGAGATAGAGGGCCGCGAACACTCCCATGATGTACGGGCTGCCCTGTCCCGCAGCATACCCGGCTCCCGCCCAGACCGCACCGAGGACACCCATAAAGGCCCGAGTTACCAGATCTTGCAGGTTACCTCCAACTCTTGTTTCCGAAGTCAGCACCACAAAACACTAGATTCAGGCGTGGGAGTCGTACCTCGGATGCATCATCATCCATGCCATAGCAACAGCCCACCACGACGAGTACGTGTTCCACCACGGCCTACTCTCGCTAAGCCAGGCCGGCATAGCCAGCAAAACAGTAACGATAACATTCTTCAGCGCAAAGCGCATCTCAAACCCCTGCAGGCGATGGAGGATCTTCCAGGTGCCAAACCGGAACGTGCTCTTCTTCAGTGGCGGGCCTTCCTCGGCCTGCTGTTCTGCCCGCGAGAGATCACTAGCAGCAGTTCTCGAGTTGAACAGCTCCGGCTCCTGGGGCACATCTTCCGGATTCGGGTTATGCACCGAGGACTTGATCTGGTCTATCAGGCGGGATATGTCACCGAAGCTCCTGTAGTAGGAACCAGCCGTGACGCCTCCACGGTCATGGCGCACCTGTGCATTCGTTCGGTTCAAGGCCTTCGGCCAAGGGTAGGAAGGGGGGTATATCCTGGGCCAGGTGGGTGTTCTCTGCTCCATTTCCATGACCTTAACCAGCACAGCCTCGATGGCCCTGGCCGTTTGGCGGATTGGACGGCAGTAAGCGAAGACTTGGACCACCTCCTGTACAAAGGTAGCGGCCATTTCCTCGCCCTCAAGCAGCGCGTCTTCGGCCGCGTCGAACCTGTGCATCGCTTTCCGCAGTTTGACCAGAGAGCCTAGCAAGTCGGAATCGACGTCTTCCCCCGGACCGAGGTACTTCCTGTAACCGGAGCGCTCCATCAGGACTGCGTGACAGGCTCGCAACGCGTGTTTCATGCGGTATATGAGACGACTCGTCGGCTCCTCAAGGTTGTGGGATACGAGGTGGATTGCTTCTTCCCTAGAGCTGGTCCCAGACTCTACGCGAGGTACGTTCAGCACACCCGTGAGCTCCTCTTCCAGGGGAAACATCTCCATTTGCAATCCATCACCTGTCTCAATATCTCGACTATTATCGGGCTGTTTCCGTGGGATTCGTCCATCGGCCATGTCATGCAGGTTGAAGACGGCTGGTTTGGGTCGCAGAGCCAGCAAGCTCCGAACAACGCCTTGCAGGAGGTTGCGGAGAGCGTAGACATCCTTAGGATCGAACAAGGTGATGCTGAGGTCGATGACTAGATCTCTGTACATTTGCGAGACATTGACGAAAGTCTGAGCCAAACGCCGACGTGTGAGGGTGAGCTGGGCCTTATTTTCGTCCAACCCGTCCAGCATGACGGCGAAGGCATTGTCCAGAGATACTGCCAGCCGCCTGGAACCAGCATCGGGGAAGAAGAGCACACAGACGACCAGACACAGACCTTGGCCCAGGAACCACGGGATACCGTAGTTTAGTAGCTTCTGCCAGCGAACCTCCTCGTTAGACACTTCGGACAAGACGGTGTAGCAGACAGCGATACCGGCGCATATCGCGAACTGATAGAGCCGGATGAAGTAGGAACGTATGGCCGCTATGACGGCGATGTAGATGCCCATGAAGACGGCCAAAATCGCTCCATGGCCGACCTTGGCTGCCACGGTCGATGTCGATAACCACAACCCGAAGGCGCCCCATCCCAGACCGGTCAAGGTGCCACAAATGGTCGAGACGCACCCGTCAAGCTGCGCTCCGATGGTCCGTCCGGGATGGTTGATGATAGTCGAGATCACCATGACATAGCTGCACAACCCGAGCCACTTCCGTATCGACGGCACCAGGCACAAAACGTAGGCAGCGAACACGGCAATAAACGTCTTCACAAGCTTGACGCCCCCCCTGGTGGTAAAGACACGCAAAGCGACATCCTTGATACCGCGCCACTGATTCGGGAAGAAGGCACTCGGGGAAAGCGGGTGCCGTTTCTGCAACGCAATAGGGAGGGTGCTCTCGGCGCGTCTGGCCAGCTCAACTGGATCAACTGAGCGTGGCTTGGTGAACGCCGCATCGAAGAACCCGTCGCGGAACTCGGTCAGACCGTATGTCTCCTGGTCATACTCGTCGCCGTCGATGAGCTGGTTCACCTCGTGCAATGCCCAGCGCGAGCCGGGTCTTGATCCGCTCAGGGGTGGTCGTGTGTCTTCATCTCCGTCTCCAACTTCATCTTCTTCGAAGACGGGTGGATGGGGGTCTCTAGTCTTGGTATTCGCGTCGAAAGTGAGGCGCCGCCGGAGACGTGAGAAGCTGGATCGAGTCCTCGATGAGTTGCGACGGACCGCCGAGGTGTTGGACAAGATGAAGCCTTCCTCATGGCTTGGAACGGATGACATGGTGACAGGTACGTGTCCTGCTCAATGGTGGGGCCATTGCGCATGGGTTTTGCTTTCTACTGTGGTAACTGCTCGTTGCTCACGATAACCCGGGTTTTGATGGCATCATCGAACGGTCTTTCCTTTCAAGGGATCGATGTCCCCACTTCAAGCTCACGATGACATGACCCGTCGACGTTGACGGAAATGGAACACGCTGACCTCAAAGCGACAGACACTATGGTGTTCAGCTTGGTCGAGGATACGCACAACAAGTTCAAGCTCTGCAACAACTGATCATCAGAATGTTTCATAGAGACAGACTACGACTCTTGACGTCGAGGTGCAGCCACATGTGGCTTGAACATCGAGTTCCCGCCAGCTTGGCTGTGGCTGAAATATTCCCACTCTCGGTCTCGCTGCGGCGGCGGTCTGACAAATAGCGAAGCAGCGAAGTGGGCTGACCTTTCGGGATCAAAACCTCGGGGTGTCATCGAATATCTTTGCGAGAGCAGCTTCTGCCATCGAGTCCGGCAGTCTGCCAAAATGGCTTCCCTCCAAAGTGGGATGCGTAGGGCTATTACCCAGCTGTCCCGCTCGTCGTTCGTTTGCCGGCAATGTCTCCGCCAACAGCGCGCATTCTCTCCCCCGTCGTCACCATCGCCCATCCCGAGCTCACTGCGCGCCTCTTCGCGACGATATGAGTCGACCACGGCTCAGGCTCCTCCAGCGAGCTCTTTCGCTGGCTCAGTCTCCGCGGCAGCATCCGAACTGAAAGCTCAATCCACCGCGTCCGCATCTTCATCATCATCATCCAGCTCCTCCAGAACCTCCTCGTTCCCCGAGACGAACTCCAAATCCGTGGGCTTCTTCCTCCTCGCCTCGGCAGCCTCCGTCTTCGGCATCGTGGTCTTCGGCGGCCTCACCCGCCTGACGGAGTCCGGCCTGAGCATAACGGAATGGCGACCCGTGACGGGCTCGCTGCCGCCCCTCTCCCTCGAAGACTGGCAGTCCGAGTTTGACAAGTACCGCGCCTCGCCCGAGTACAAGCTCCTCAACCCGCACATGACCCTCGACGAGTTCAAGAAGATCTACTACATGGAGTGGACGCATCGTCTCTGGGGCCGCTTTATCGGTCTCTCCTTCGTTATCCCGTCCGTCTACTTCATCGCCCGCCGCCGCGTCACCAAGCGCATGGCCCTGGGACTAGTCGGCATCTCCGGCCTGATCGGCTTCCAGGGCGTCATCGGCTGGTGGATGGTCAAGTCGGGCCTCCACGACGACCTCTTCGCGCCCGGCTCCCACCCGCGCGTCTCGCAGTACCGCCTCACCGCCCACCTCGCCGCCGCCTTCGTTTGCTACAGCGCCATGCTCCTCGCCGGCCTCTCCGTCCTGCGCACCAACCGCCTCATCAAGGACCCGGCCGCCGCCTCCGCCGCCCTCAAGGCCCTGCAGTCCCCGGCCCTCATTCCCTTGCGCCGCTACGTCACCGCCCTGACGGCCCTCGTCTTCCTCACCGCCCTCTCCGGCGCCCTCGTGGCCGGCCTCGACGCGGGCTTGATCTACAACGAGTTCCCCAAGATGGGCACGGGCCTCACCCCGCCCCGCTCGGAGCTGTGGAGCGACTTCTACTCTCGCCGCGCCGACAGGTCCGACGTCTGGTGGCGCAACATGCTCGAGAACCCGTCCCTCGTGCAGCTCGACCACCGCATCCTGGCCACCACCACCTTCTTCGCCGTCATGGCGCTGTGGGCCTACACCCGCCGCTCCGGCCGTGTAAAGGCCGCCCTGCCGCGCGACGTAGGGAAGGGCGTCATGGGTTTGGTCCACCTCGTCTCGCTGCAGGTCGCCCTGGGCATCAGCACGCTCATCTACATGGTCCCCACGCACCTGGCCGCCACGCACCAGGCCGGCGCGCTGGCGCTGTTGAGCGGCGCGCTGGTGCTGGGGAGTAGGATGAGGGTGTCGCCGAGGACCATCAAGCTTGTGCAGAAGCGGCTGTTGACGAGGGTTTAGGTGTCTGCCCCCATTTAATGTGTGTGTGTGACACCTGGCTGCGCAAGCAATGCATTGTACGATTACGCTTATTGTGTAGACTAGACTTCTCCATTCCTTTTCGTGTCAATACCACTTCTTGACTGCATGGTGGCTCCGTTGATTTGCTGTAAACTGGCATATAGAGTTGTTCAATACAATCCAACCCTGCCTTTTTGTAAGAGCTACGTAAAGGTGTCTAGCTGACCGTGACACAACACCTTAAAGCCGTCGCAGACCTAACCCAGCCATTGCAGCGCCGTTCCATGATCTATTTATGAGCTTGAACCACCGTCAGTAAAGGCGACACTTCATCTCAATCAGGGGGGTTTGACTTACGAATACCCTCCTCCGGCAGCGGCTCGACGCCCACAAGCTCGGCGGCAAACTTGTCCTTGGCGCCGCTCTTCTCGTCCTTCATGAACGGGAAAGCCTGCACCTCGCGGATACTATACTTGTCCGTCAGGAACATGACGAGGCGGTCGATGCCCAGACCCCAACCTCCTGTTGGCGGCAGGCTGTACTCGAGCGAGGTCAGGAAGTTCTCGTCCACCATCTGGGCCTCGTCGTCGCCCTGGGCCTTCTGGCGAGCCTGCTCCTCGAAGCGCAGCCGCTGGTCGAACGGGTTGTTCAGCTCGGTGTAGGCGTTGGCGATCTCCTTCTTGCACACGAAGGCCTCGAAGCGCTCGCACAGGCCCTTCTTGGAGCGGTGGTACTTGGCCAGCGGGGACATCATCTGCGGGTGCTCCATGATGAAGGTCGGGTTGACGCACTGCTCCTCGATGAACTCGCCGACGAGGCGGTCGAGCATGCGCGCGTTGGTCAGCGGCGGGGGGCACTCGACCTTCATCTTCTTGAGCACGCCCTTGAGGAACTCGCCCGTGGCCTCGGTGTGCATCTCGTCGTAGGGCGGGAACTTCTCCTCGGTGATGCGCTCAAGCTCCGGGATCATCTCGATGCGCCGCCAGGGCGCCTCCCAGTTGACGTCGTACGTCTCGCCGTGCTGGTTGGTGAACTTGGTCCTGTAGCCGCCCGTCAGGTGCTTGACGATGCCCGACACCAGCTCCTCGGTGATGTTCATGACATCGTAGACGTCCCAGTAGGCGGCGTAGAACTCGCACGAGGTAAACTCCGGGTTGTGCGTCAGGTCGATGCCCTCGTTGCGGAAGTTCTTGCCGAGCTCGAACACCTTCTCGAAGCCGCCGACGATGAGCATCTTGAGGAAGAGCTCGGGGGCGATGCGCATGTACATGTCGATGTTGAGGTCGTTGTGGTGGGTGACGAAGGGGAGGGCCGTGGCGCCGCCGGGGATGGCCGTCATCATCGGGGTCTCGACCTCGAGGAAGTTGCGGTCGTTGAAGAAGTCGCGGATGTACCTGATCATCTTGCTGCGCTTCCACAGCACCTCGCGCGACGAGTCGTTGAAGAGCAGGTCGAGGTAGCGCATCCGGAACCTCTGGTCGTGGTCCTTGAAGCCGTAGTGCTCCGTCGGGAGCATGTGCAGGCAGGGGGCCAGCAGCTTGACCTCGGTCGCGAAGACGCTGAGCTCGCCCTGCTTGCCCAGCTCGAGCTGCTTCTTGGGCGCCGTCCGGCCGGGGTAGCCCACGATGCCGATCACGTCGCCTCTCCTGAGCGCCTCATGCTGCTTCTCGAACGGGATGCTGGCGCCGGCAGCCTCCTGAGCTTGGCAGACGATCTGGATGTGTTGGCCGATGTGGCGGGTATCAGCTGCGGTGCGCAGGTCGTAGAAGATGAGCTTGGAGCTCGATGCGCGGATGTTGTAGATGCGTCCGGCAAGTCTGATCTCCTTGTTCTTGTCCGACTCGCCCGACTTCAAGTGGCCAAACTCGTCGAAGAACTTGGAGTGGTCGTAGTTGGCGTTGAACTTGTGGGGGTACGGGTTCAGGGTCGGGTCGGAGGCGCTGGCATCGAGCAATGCCTTGACCTGGCGGGAGCGGATCTCGTAGTACTGGTTGGGGTTGAGGTCCTTCTCCTCGGCGCCGGCCTTGGGCTTGGACGCCGGCTTGGGAGGGGCCGCGGCTGCCTTGGCCGCCTTCTCGGCCTCCTTCTGGCGAGCCTTCTGGCGCTTCTTGAGCTCAGTCTTGGAGATCTGTAGGTCGCGAGTGATAGAGTGTCAGTTCAGCCTTCAGCCATGACGAGCACGCCCACGTCAAGAAAACATGGCGGGGTAAGGTAGAGACTAACACGCTCGCCTGTCACCTCGTCTAGATGGAGGTTCGCAATCTCCTCAGTTGGAGGCGCGGCATTGGATGAGTCCGCCATGTTGTGACGTCCTCAATGGCAGACACTTAGGTAGAGACTTCAGTCGGTCCTCGGTGTCCCTCGAGTTTGCGGGCGAGACACGGCCTTTGACTCAATTTATTTCCCACAGCGGGGTGAAATTTTGAGTCACGAAACTGTGCTGCTCGCAGGGGGGAAGTGTGGCTTGATAACGCGGGGTGAGTCGCATAGCCACAGCCACTATGTAGATAAGATATGATAAGATCTGCGCCTCATGCAGCTTGCTTAGTCAGGCAAATCAACCTCGTCTCTGTCTTGGTTGCTGCTTACCTACGCATGCGAATATCTTAGAGAGCTACGAGTTACCTGGGTACCTTGGCTTAACTGGTCAAACAAGCCTGAGAAGAATAGCTGTCATATTCTCTTATGGTCAGTCCGGCTTCCCGGCTTCCATTTTCACTTGGTGTGATGGAAGTGTTGCTATCCAGAGGCTCACATTTGGCAAGTGTCAATGTCAGGGTTACAGAGCACTCTGGATGAGGTTTCCCGGACACTGGCCAGTTGTGGCGACTACTTAGTCGTCTCCGTGTGTTGCGCAGATTGTGACTGCTCGTTGCGTGGCCTTGCTATTGATCAGAGTTCGCAGCTGCACAGTCTTCCTACATCCAGTCCTTCAAGGCTTTATCATTTCAAGCCTGCACTGGACCTCCCTTGTGCCCCCGCGCTCTCATTGCTTATCCTTCCAGGGACACTTCCATCTACTAGTCACTAGATTGAGGAAATATCAGAATAACTGCTGCATCGTTTGCAGATCCTTGTTATTCCTTAGTGAACATCCACTCCTGCTGGGAGACTGGCTACGAACGTCTTATCCATGGAACACTGGGCGCCCGGCGCTGGATCCCGCTCATCCGGCACCGCTGCCGAGGACTTTTCAATGAACCGGCAACGCAACGCTTCCGTATCAGCCTGCGGCCCAGTATGGCCCTGCCGGAATGAACGCTCTACAGCCCCCATCGAGTCACAATGACCTCAGGCCACGATATTGGCAGGTCGTAGTCCTGGCTTTGCGATTCACGATGCATGGTGCTACGGACGAGCACCCAGAAGTCCAAGGATTTCCGCACGGTTATGGACGCTTTTAGGAGCTACAACTACTTCGTCGAATATGAACTACCCGACTTCCCAAGGCAGCGACAACCTCCTCACAAGACTCCGAGTACTCCAGGAACACATGGGCAATGGCAGTCTTCTCATCCTCTATGTCACTGGACGCGGTGGCTCCACACTGGTCCGACTGGGAGCCTTCGGCTCTATGGGCAAGTTCCCTCACACCTCCCAGAAAGACGAGTTATCTGATATCGTTTTGCCGCGGCGACAGCTGCGGAGAAAACAATCTCTCGCCCGAAGCGACCATCCGCTGGAAAGGTCTCTACCCAAGAATCCTGTCGTTCAATTGCGATGTCCTGACGATTGTCGACTCTTGTCACGCGGGGTCTACAGCCTTGACACCATCCCACATCGCTGCAGTCAACAAGCTTTATCCACTGAACATCTCTTCTGCGAAGGAGATCATTGCTGCCGCCGGCTTCCAAACCCTCGCCTCTAATGGACAACAGTATAGTCTTGTGCCTGTGCTCCATGCGGGTTTTGCCAGCCACAGGGTGTCCGGAAACCTTGACTCGTCGACCTTCTTCACTGAGATCAGTTTCAGAATGAAAGAACTCTACCAGCCGTCACCACCCATCGTCACTGTCGCCAACCCCCGGCGGATCCCCGAAGATGAGGCGAAACTCGAACGAGGAACCGCACCCTACGAATCCATTACATTACGTGCTACTGCAGGGGAATTCGGGCAGCATCGCCTTGAAGCCCCTGCAGCTTCCTATCTGGCAAGGTCCGCTCCAACCCCCATTTACTGGTTATATTGCCATGCTTTCTCATTGCCCCTCGAAGACTTCAACGAACGGGTCCGGGAGCGCGAGGCGAAGGCGATCGACACCGAGTAGGAAATGATCCAAAGGCTACAAGGCCATGCGTTCAGATAGTCTTGGGATCTTCGCATTCTGCCAGTCGAAGGTGAGCGGAAACCCCTGTGTCTGATGAGGCATCGGGAGAAAGGAAGACTCGGAGTTGTGCGTGGGCCTTTCCGGTGCAACCGGCGGTCTATCGAGCTCGGAGGCCCATCGACATCCCCAGCGCTACTTCGTCATGATTAATTCACATTCCGGTGCACCATTTCGGCAGTTGAGTACACCAGCGGAAGAGACTACCATGCTGCTTCAGCAGACGCAATGCACCAGATTCGACGTAAGCGACTGAGATAGCGGCTCCCAAGCCATCACAATACCAAGCGGTTATCATTGGGTAGATTGCCTGGTGATTCATCAGATACATACGCTGAGGTTTGTAGCATCCTGCTATCTGTGCTACTAAGCTATGTTCTTAGGTCCTAGGTCCAAGTACAGGTCCCTGAGTCCATGATCGTTGCTGCGCCTGAAAGGCGGCATATTACGTATCATCCGTCTCCTCAAGCCGGGTAGGAGCAGCCACCAAAGCAACAAAGGTTGCCCTTTGTAGCCGAGTTTTGTGAACCCCGGCTTTCGTCCCTGTCTTCTTTCTAGAAGTGATTTATCAGTATGTCCATTTCAGTATTCAAGGAGATATGCGTCTGACTTGTAATTCAGAGGCTACGGCTGCAACTAAGATCACTTCTGGTCCAGAGCCGGTCTGAAACCTGTCTGACAGTGTCCGCCACAAGCTGATGCTCTGAGCGTATGTATAAGCCGCACTGCCATCACGGTCAGACTCACCGATCTCTCATCCTATGTCCTCCGACCTTAGCACCAACACCGGCTTGGCACTCCTGTGCTTCGACCATATCAATTGCGACTCCCTCTCTGACAGCCTAGCGCCTCAACGCAGCCTCGACGCCGCCCAAAAGAATATAGGGGTATCAATATGCACGGGACAGTCCCGTGCGGTGTAGAAAGGTAATATGACGGGCAGTCGAATGAAGTTGAGCCGTCTGAACTCTGAACGCTATTTGCTCCCGCACCTCGGACATCGCAAAACCAGGTGACTCTTACGGCGTGCCGTTAAACCTTACAACCCCCCGTCGAACTCTATCGCTTCTTGTTGGACTCGCCGCAAACTTGCGACTCCCTTGCACTTGCGACTCCTTTCCACTTGCGTACCTGCCTCTATGGACCCTCCTTCGACTGAGCGCCCGCGACGGGCTGCCACGCGGTCCGTGAAGCTTCTGAACGAGCTTTGTTACTATCGACTAGGACGCAGGCAGACGTTGCCGGATTGAGGGGCGAAGTCCGCGCTATAGCGGCTTCCATTGCCGAATTCACGTTGCGTTCTCTGGAGACATGGAATACAAAATTGGCTCGCGCTAATGACATAGAAAAGAGACCCTACAGCGAGGTCAAGGTGATATTACTGAGTTGGGATGCGCAGGACCCTAGACAAGCTGCTGAACAGGTGATCTTCCGATGTAGTATTAACCGGGTTACCTTTGCGATGCAGAGGTACAACTACGATAGTTACAAGTGGAAAATTCCACAAGCGAACGCGACTGAAACTCCCAGGAACATACTCCTCGATTGGAAATGCCACGTATCAGATGATAAGTTGGTCATCATATACTACGTGGGCCACGGTGTACGCAGCGACGGAAGACCCTGACCCCAGGCTCAGTATTTCCGCGTGTCAGACTCAGAAACAACAGCGGCTCCTTCTCAAAGACATTTTCGGGCATGCAGAACAGGAAGTCTGCCCTTTGCTGGGAATGAACCTTCATTGAGAGACGTACAGCCTAAGTGTAGACCGCACTGGTCCCACTAGAGAGTTCGTCTAGTGCCAGAGGCGACGAGCATTGGGCGTGTAGGCCAGCAGTGTCCAAATCCTCGCAGCTCGGTGTTCGGCTTTGTCTTTGGCTTTCCATACCACCACCAACAATGTCTTGGCAATACGCTACAATACTTTTGTACGGCCGGGTCAACAATGTGTTTGTTAGGCGTTCAAAAACGCTGTAGTGTGAACGTTGACCTTCAGAACCACACATGTGCAACTGTCCCACAGGTACATAAGTCCATGCAGCCCTGCATACCGGTCTCTTTTCCTAGTTCCCCAACTCCTTCTCTGCCTTAACAAGCCAGAAGAAACTCCAACTCTACCCTTCGCAGCCTCTTGACATCTCCATTTCCAGACGTAAGCGCCTCCCCAACCCACCATGTCGACTCGCAAGAACAAGCCCGAGGACGTCAAAGTCATCTTCGACGTTGACAAGCCCACCGACTTCTATCGCTGGGCTACGCCCATCCTGCTGCACATCATCAAGTACGGCAAGGAGATGAAGAAACCACCCTTCAAGACCCATGTCCACCGGGCAGTCTTCCGAAAGGTCATCGGACAGATGATGTGCATGGGATACTGGGCAGTGGAAGAGGGCCTCAGCGATGAGGACAAGATCACGGTCTACAAGTGGTACGACACCTGGGGCAAGGACACGGCGCCCGATGTCGATTTGGTGATTCACCAATGGGAAAACATACTGACGAGGTGGTATGACGAGCTCGCTGAAGGTAAGTAATTGCTGAGCAGCTGCTAGGGAGATAGGGAGAGGTGAGTTGGGAGATCTAGACTACAAATGCCAGACATGGAACTCTTGGGTAGAACAAAGACTAATTAACTCAGGGAAATGGAAATGCTACACAGACTGGCACTAATGAGGACTCAGCTTCTATGTGATACCCCATGTGACCATACTAACATTTCTTTGTCCCTGTGCTAAGGCAGCACACTTGTGAAGACCATATAGAACGCGGCATGCCCACTACTCTCCGGATCCCGTCTTCATTTGCCTTTACCCCAACCATCAAGGTCGGCAAGTTTGACCACCGGAAGTTGTAGCTTACAGCAAAGAGAGCCTCGGTACAGGCCGAAACCATTTGGATTACCATGAGCTGGGCGCCGTGGAGGCCGCGACAGACGTATTATCTTCCGGCAGTGCAGAAGGCGCTCGAAGGAGAACAAACGATGTGCTGAAATGCCTCAAGGCTGTTGGGTGTGCGGGACCGAAAAGGGCAATGCTTGCTTCCAGAACCACAGCCGAAGAAGAATCAGAGGAATGGGAACCGTAATACCGTCCACAACCACGAGCAAGACCAGAGCCCAGGCCACGACGGAATGGATATCGATGGGCCTAACAGTTTGTGCCATGCTGCAAGGCCACTTCAAGCGTTGTGGGCCAGCTCTCGAGGAAGATTAACTGGCAGTATCAGGGAAGCGAAAGGGAAGCGAAAATAAACCGAAGTGGTGATGTCGTGCTAGATAGTCTTATTTTTTGCCCTTCGAATGAAAAAGGAAGTCCTCAACAACGGAAGTGTACTGGCGTGTTGGTGCGGCCTGAGTACGGTCTGTCCTTGTGCAACGAACGAAGGCCTTGGTCTCTCTGGCGTATCAGCTCTGATACAAGCCAAGACATTACATATCCTGGGACATAAGACGCTGATTTGAGATATATAACATACCCCTACTGGGAGCGGCCGTCTTTGGATAGTCGCTTGACAGATCGACAGCCGATGATGCATCGTGGATCTGTCAGACGTCAAGGGTGTGCTCCCGCCCCCGCACCCCTTCGTCCTCCGCCAGGTCTGGCACGCCCTGGTTTCGCATAGTCGTGTTGATGCGACAAAAGTCTCCGAGCCATGTTCTGGAAGCTTTCTCACGCCAGCAAATGATCCTATGAAACCCGATGCCGACGGGTGTGGCCGATCGCGTGTAAAATCTCCGATTTCGGGATTGTGACAAGAGACATCGACTGGTATTAGTGTCTTTTCCTGGCCCGGTGTCTGGTTATGTTCAAGGCCTAGTCTAGACCTAGACTAGATTCATGTCTATCAAGCTTTCCTAATGAGTGTCTTCGAGATCAGGTCATCACTGGTGATAGATATTAACTGTATAAATTCATAGTCTGAATTAGATCATCACAGCGTACATTGTGCATCTTAGAATCTATTTATCCAGTCTGCTCCGTTATGCTATTCTTTGTAGTGCGAGTGCCGAGTATCTAGTGCATGGCCACGGGAGTCATCGTGTATTTCGATTGTGCTATATTGACCAAATGAGAGCATATGGTCTCTTGGAGCAAGCGGTACCGCAAAGAGGGACGTTGGGCTCTGGCAGCTGTGGACTAGCACTCCATTAGTCCTGTTGTACTAGGAGGTCTGAAGACCGGACCAAGCGAAGGAGCCCCGGATCGATGCCAGGACCACTGCGAGGCATTCCTATCACATCTTGCTTGCGAGTGTACTGGCCACTCCTCAAGCAAAAGCGCCGACAACTGACATCCCAGCAGCTATGCAAAAGTTAGTGCGCTGTTCATGGTACAACTCGGAAGAATATTCTTACCTCCGGCAAGAACGAACATGAAGGCTGAGACCTTGTCTTTTTTCTTCATGACCCTGTTCGCTTCTTCCGAGAGGAAGTCTTCGGCCAGCAGGTCGACCAAGGCCGCGTACAGAAGTAAGCCGGAGGAGCTACTCATGTCAGCCACAAGCTTCACCTCACCTGCCATGGGTATACGTACATAGCATTGAAGACACCAACAATGATGAGCCCAAAGGCACTGTTCGGGTCATACGTGGACCTGGTAACGAGACCGATCGCCTGTCCAATCGGCGCAGTGGTTCCGAAAGCAACAACGAGTACCCAAGGACGGATACTCCCCTTCTTGTAGGGCACAGCTGCGATACGCGAGCCCAGACCAAGACCCTCGAACATTTGATGGAAGAGAATGGCGACGAGGAGGATGATAAAGCCGTCGATGGTGATGCTGATCGTCATGCCGACAAAGACGGAGTGAAACAGGATGCCGCCTTCCAAGAGGGTGATGTTGAGCGACATCTTGCGGTAGACATCAGGATGAACTGCGATACCGGTCTCGACGTCGACATAAGGCGAGTCAATCACCGGCCCAGTATGAACGACCACGGGCTGAGCCTTCTCGGAAGACCCAATCTGTCGGCTGAAGTTCGTAGCCTGAGATGTAGCTCGGATCATGTTCATCATCTCCAAACGCTGGCGAACATACTGTTCGTAGAACACGATAAACCACGGTGGCATCTCAGACGGTGGGCCGAGCTCGGACTTGTCAACAAAGGGGTTCTCCAGCTGGTTGCGAACATTCTCCTCAAACTCCTTCTTGGCAAGCTTCTTTTCATAGTCGATGTCTTCCTCAGTCTCGAAGCTGCGTCGGGCGTCGTATCGAGGAGGTCGTTGAGGGGTAGAAGACACCATCATTGGGCCTGTAACTTCGTGCGGGCCGCTCTCGATACCCATCGGTCCGCCGTGAGAGTGCCCGCCTGTCTTGCCGTTGAGCCACATCTCGATGACGAAGAGGCAGAACATGGAGGCCATCATAATCACACCAGGCATTGGAGGATAGTAGGTCGTGAACAGATCAGGTAGGCAAGGGTCGAGGAGGTTGCCGAAAGCGGTAGGGAGAAGCTGGGACTCATTAGCAGGCTTGAATTGCTGCTGTCTCTGCGGGCTTACCTACATGGACGAATGCCGTGGCAATAAGCACGCCTGTCCCGAAATGCTTGCAGGCGAAGAAGATCTTGGGAGGGATCTTGATCCACTTGACCTTCTTGGCTACTACTGGAAAACCAGCTCCTGTCGAGATGTAAGCCGACGTTCTTGTCAATCATGAGCGAAAATTCCATACCAAAGATTGAGAAGGCAAGAACCAGAACTATTCCAATCGTTAGCACATGTGAAGGGAAGCTGACGAAGGGCCGGAGGACTTACACAGCCCCAGTACGTGGATGCCGACATCATACTCTCCAACCTGTTGGTCGCCACCGCATACCGGCTTCCCGTCCATCATCATGGCGGCCATATGTGTCCCGTCGGCCATTATGTCGGTGGCCATCGCTGATAGTCACCGTCCGAACAAGAAGCGGCAGACAACGGAAGGCTTTCGACAGAAGGCACTCTAGGCCAGCCTAGTATTATCCAGAACACACCTCACGCACCCATTAAGGACAGCAACCGAGGGAGGGACAAATGAAGCCGTCCCGCAGCTTCGAAGAAAGGAAGGGGAAAAAAAAAAGGAAAGGAGAAGCGAACAATCGCCTCCAAGCCAGAGCCGGAAAGAGACAAACGGAAAGGGAGAACGAAGGAAGAAGTAAGGGGAAAGATGTAGGTCCGTAAGATCAACTTGACGTACCTACAGAGAGAATGGGCGCAGCCAAGAAGTCATGGTCGAGTTGGAGGACAGCTTGTCTAATATGCATAAGAAGCCAAGATCGAATTCCCATCCGAAGGCAAGGTCTGCCGTGATCTGAGATGCTCGAGGCCCGCTTGCCTATATCAGAACCTGTGCCAAGATGGGCGAATATGGGCTCGACTTCGAAAGTCTCCACGGATCAACAAACTCTGTACCTTCATCAGGCACAATATGGGCTGTGATACAGTACGAATAGATGATCAAGCGGAACTCCAAACTTGACGCTGTGATGAGATGGTATCTTTTGGCGATACCGCCCCAACTCAGCTGACGGTACCACAGCACGAGGTGCTTGTGGCCACTCCAACTTCATCACCAGCTTGAGTCGTCATCGACAGGCCACAGGACCGCCTCCGGTCCACTAGGAACCACTCGTAGAAGGAGGAGCCCAACTCTTGCCTGCCAGCGTTTCGATATCCACTGGAGAATGTGATGTTGTCGTTGTTTGATGCAACACAGGGCTGTCGTAGAATTTGAAATGGTTGAAACAGTCCCACATCTCAACCCCGGGTCTTCCTTGCTCGGCAGCAACCGAGTAGGGTAGTGATCGAAGCCGCCACTCGGAGGGTTTCTGGCCACAGACGGTCGCAGCTGCTCTTCTGAGGCCCGTCTCTAGAGTTCAGGGGCGGCTGAAGCTGAGAAGCCTGTCAAGTGATCCAGGCAGACCGTCTGGAGCCCTGTGGAGAAAGGGCGTAAGGCATCGCCGATGAGGCGAAGCATGGCGCTTGGCAAGCCTCAGAACAGCAGCTGCTATGGTTTGATGTTTGGTTGGAGAGGCAAGAGACAGGGAGTCCAAAACCAGAGACGTTCTTGGCATTCGATGCCTCTTTAAAGTCTGTCATCCTTTCGGACAGATCCCGTTTTGGATCTCTTGGCGCTTAGGGGAAAGACCCATGTCGGCACCATGTGCCGGTCGCTTCGCGGCTTCGCGGCTCCGCAGCTCCCGTCCCGTTGAAACGACAAGTGCCGGACAGCCAATGGCGCGCCGGGCAATTGTCATGGACGCCGCTCGGACCTCAGCTTGATCAAACGGCGTCTCGACCATGCATAGAATGTTCGTTGACATGGTTTTCAGGCGGAATACAGCTATGTTGACTCGTTGGCCATATGCTCTGTTACAACGCCAAGCCATGCGCCAAGAGCATACTGTTGGATCTGGAAGATGTTTTTTGTTGTTGCACTGTCTCTGCGGCAGAGGCCCTAGCACTCCTTTCGAGTTGCGGACAGGCCCCCTCCATGTTGGGCTGTGCGATTCCACAGACACATACTTGTGCGGCAAGTATACACGATAGATATGTCTCCTTGTTGCAGAGAGGATAGACAGTGCAGCGATGCGACGTAGCGCGGTGGCAGATCAGCTTTCGCAGCCCCTTGTATCGCCTTCTGTGGACTTCTCGTTAGCTTATCCAGGTTCAATATAACCTGGAAGTTCGCAGTAATATGCCGGCCGACAATTCTTTCCCTGAACAAGTGAGCAAGTCCAAATCCGTTGCTGTTGACCAGTAACTCTTTCTCTGCGCATGAACGTGGGTCGATGCATGGACGATTCCGAGTCACAGCTCCATTCTTCCTCACAGAGTACGTTGCGACTTTCCTTGTCTTGTGGCCGCTGAGGAATATGTTGATCAGATCGCAAGTGGGAACAACTGTTTGACTCCCGGCATTCGGACCTTTCCATCTCGACAATATCCAAGCTTTCAGATGCCAATGGGGCTGACAGGTTATAGCAAGCCGAGCTTCTTTTCAGAGTGCAATGGCGGAGCCACAGAAGAGCCCTACCGTGGTAGACACCATCGAAGCGGTAGAAGTCCCACCTCGGGAGACCATGGCAGGGGCCGAGGACAAAGTCGTCCTGGCTGCTGAGCCAAGCGTGTCATCCTCGTCGGTGGAGATCAACGAGGCAGATCCCATGAATCTAGGACGCCACCGTCGTGACAATGTCACCCAAAGACAGATGAAGCTCGACCATCCAAGAGGAGATAAACGGTTGCTGAAAAAGTACTACACCCGGCAGAACGAGCTGATCGATCAATTCCTCGGTGCCGACGATGAGGAGCGGGCCACGTTTGAGGAAGATGCTCGACTAGCGCCCAAGATCAAGTTTGCCGTCAATGCTTCCTTCACTGTCAACTTCTGCCTCTTCGTTATTCAGATGTATGCTGCCATATCGACCGGGTCCCTGTCGTTGTTCGCGACTGCTGCCGACGCATTCGTAAGTGATCCTCATGAAGACTCATCCGAGGACCCGCGTGGACAAATGGCTGACCATTTATAGATGGACCTTGTATCATCCTTCGTGATGCTCATCACATCCAAGCTCGCCGCTAGACCGAGCGTGTATAAGTATCCAGTTGTGTGTTGATCTTGGTGGCAGAGCAGATCATAGCTCATGCTTACTGTGTCTTAGGGCCGCACGAGGATCGAGACCATTGGCATCATCCTCTTTTGTGCGCTGATGACCACCGTTGCCATCCAGCTGATGGTCAGTACCTTCTTTTCCAGTATCCACGTGCCCAAGCTCACCTGTGCGCAGATCGAGTCTGGACGCACTCTTGGCGGAGGACCCCATGAAGCAGAGCAGCTGCACATTGTACCCTTGGTGTTTGTAGGCGTCGCCAGTAAGCGGTCGAGAGCACAACTTAACTCGAGGAAATGCTGACACGTCTGAAGTCCTGGCGAAGGGCACGCTGATGGTCTACTGCTTCTTCTACCGGAAGCACCCTTCAGTCCACGTCTTCTTCGTCGACCACCGCAACGACATCGTGGTGAACATCTTTGGCCTGGTCATGTCCATCGTCGGCGACCGCTTCGTCTGGTACCTCGACCCTATCGGAGCGATACTCATCGCTCTGCTGATCCTGTTCTCCTGGGTCTCCAATGCCTTCGAGCAGGTGTGGTTGTTGGTTGGCAAATCCGCGCCGCGAGAGTTCATCTCCAAGCTGATTTACATGACCATGACGCACGACCAGCGTATTGTCAAGGTAGATACGGTAAGTGGATCAGCCTATCGCAAGTCTTTGACTCTTCTCAACTGACGTGATGCAAGTGCCGCGCATACCACGCAGGCCAGAAATACTATGTCGAGGTGGACGTTGTGATGGCTGAAGACCTGCCGCTGAAGGTCACACATGACGTCGGCCAGACGTTGCAGAGGAAGCTCGAAGGACTTGGTGACGTCGAGAGGGCCTTCGTCCACATCGACTATGAGCATGAGCACGACATCTACGAGGAACACAAGCCTCTATATGAGAAGGGAAAGAAGAGCAGAACGCTCAAAGACGTCTTGCTCTTCCGCAAGCCAGCGATACAGCAGGAACTTGCCCGTACTAACACCTAGCGTGACGGTTGCAGTTTTGCGAATCCGTGTACTTCTAGCTGTCGGATATTTGCATAAAGAGCCTTCTGCTTTTGTGTTGCTAGCATGCAGTTCCTGTGCCATGATGATACAAAGCAGTTGCAGCAGCATCCGAAGGTGTCAAGCCGCGAGACGGACATGTCAGAAAGAGAGCACAGAACGCGTCTTGCAGGTTCATGCGCCAGTCTTCAACCCGAAACACGCCCTCCGTCACATCTCGACTGCAGAGATCGGACTCGCCAAATCGGTGTGCTGCCTGTCCAGATCGTACCTGAGGTGTAACACAACCAATATTCCCCAGCGCCCTGTTCGCTTCAAGAGCATGCGAGCGGTTTCCGCAGCTGAAGGGAAAAGTAAGTCAGAGGAATGCATTGACTGCTGCGTTCGAATGAAGGTCGGCGGGGTGTACCGATGACTAAACTGTCGAGGTTGACAGTAAATGCCGGGTCAGGACGCGGCAGCAATACGACTAATGCCTCCATGGCCTGAGAGGTTCGACGCTGGACGACACCCGGAATAGCAAACCTGAAATCAATCGGGGCTGACTCTGTGACAAGCTTCGGGGAAGTAGCCAACTTGGAGCAATATATTGCCTTAGCAGCACTGTGGTCAAGCGCCGTCACATTCTCCGGTGTGACGTATTACTCCATGCGCGACATCAACATCAACGCAGCGCTCTGACCCCCCACGTACGATCTCAGATGTGTTCGTCGGAAAAGGGGCGCGGTTACACCAAGGCATCTCAGCCTCGGCGCCTGAGGTAGTCGTCCGACCGCTGATACGAGCCTTGCCAGGCCTGTGGGTTTTGCGCTTTGTTGCTGGCTAACTGGCTTGTTGATATCCCTTTGATATAAATGAAATGACCCTTCCTGAGCTTGACAAGGGCGAGAACTTGACGGACAGGGCGATGCAGGAAAGGATGATACAGTCCACTCGTTTTTAGCGTACGTCTACGCTTTTATCTACCCTAGACGACGGACCGGTTCCATAGAACCCGGATGAAGACCTGGAATGGCCGGCCTTCCATGGTGCAGCCCCGCGGTGGTGTCCGGCAGCCACTGAGCATCCGCCGGCCGGAATCCGGTAGCAGTGCATGCATGCTGTACAACGGTCGGAGATAGGAAAACCCCTTGACCTGCGCCGGGATATTGTCGCACGGCAGCAGCAAGCGCTCGTGTCCCGGGGCTGGACTGCCATAGGCTCTCGAACAGGAACGAATAGAAAATCGCAGCATACCTGCAGCGACAGGCATTGGGCAGCCAGGCGAACCCCGAAACCAGGAAGTTGGAAGGGGTCTCGACTCTGCAGAAAAGCAATGGACACGACTTCTGCGACCCGCGTGACGGGACTACTGATAGTCGATGCGCTGTTGATGCGATGACATCGGGGAAGATCATCATCGACCCCGGAGATGGCTGGATTGAAGGTTACCAGCTGAGCCTCCTTTGCAGCTCGGTATTCGTTACTTCGATGCCTTCACGGCAAAGTCTTTGATACAACTGTGACTTCGTTGTCATGCAGCTCGAAAAAGCAAAGGGAGTAATCAAGTGGAAAACGAAATAAGAGGTAAATACCTCGAAGTGGCGTCATTTGTCTCGAGGCCTCAGACACAGGGGTCCTGGCCAACCCCCGTGGCCCGTTCAGACCATGGCTAAACTTCGTGCTGGATCGAAGAGATTGAGCCCCCAAAGTGCTGGGAGCCTGCTGAGCGTGACTCCTCGATGTGATGCTATTATGCAGCAGCATCAGCGCATCAGAGTCTCACGTGTCGCGCCAAAGCGCACGGGTAGTATCTCGGCCTGGGGCGTCGCTCAGTCACAAGAATCACTGAAAGTCCCCCCATCATGCATGTCGCTACGCTAGAGACTCTTCGGTTCAACATCCGCAGAAGCTTGTTATTGCTGTAGGTCGTCCATGACGGATACGGAACGCTCACTCATTGTAGCGGCGCTGACGAGGCAGCCGAGGGATGAAGCGCTGTGGCGAAGTTCAAGCTGCGCATTTGGGGCCGGGATCATGGCACAGTTCCCAGCAAGCAGTGAGGAGTCGCACTTCGGCTGTGGGGCAACAGCAAGATTCGAGACGTGCTGCCCGACGCGCATGGAGGAACTCGAATGCTTCGTAAACAAAAAGGAGGGAAAAAACGAACACTCAGCCTCCAGTTATTCCACGGCCACTGAAGAATGGTTCATTACAACAATTGATCCTGTAATTAAATCGATAAATTCAAAAACCTGCCACCGTCTCGTGTCTACCGTTTCCATCCTTGAGCGTATTGGAACACGGAGCACTTGTCTGGACCCTTGTTCTGGCTTCCGGCTCCCCGCAATCCGGTGCTAACTGGTTACTCACCGAGCGCTGAAGCAACCCTGCCAAAGGGCCTAGGCTTGCGCTGGCCTTGCATAAGATATCTGGTCATCTGCTCACCATTTCCCTCCGACCTGGGGCGATGACCTGCCAACTCATCAAACCTCCCGCACCTCCTTGGCTATCGGCAGGTGAACACGAGCAAAACCTCGCTCAGGACTAGAATGGGAAGAGGAACCAAGGGACGTGTCTTGTTTCTTGCGCTATTGTCGTCGTCATGGCTTTCGCCAGTCCCAAAGGCAAGAAGCCGCGGCAGGATTGACAGGCTCTCAGCACATGCAACATGCCTCTGGCCCGATTGCCTGACATGTTATGTCAGGTGCGTTTGCGAGGGAGATGCTCTCGGTGGCTGGGAGGAATCACATTCGCCCGCCAGGACAACCTAACGTAATCGGTGCTGCAACCAGCATCAGGTCGCAGATGGTCTCTCTTGGTCAGGGAAACCAGATTACGGTGCGACTACCGGGAAGTTCTTCATCGGTTCTGTTACACCGCCTGCGCCTCGGCCAGCTTCGAGGAAAGGCTTGATAGCCGGATCTGCTCCGATGATGGTGAGAGGCCAGCCAAGTTTGCTTTCCCGCAGCATAGCGCCTGCTGTGGATCGCTGGATCGTTGCCCGCAGGCTTTGCTTACAGAGCGCGATACGATAGGAGGTCCTACTCGCCTCATCATTGCTTCTATTTACACTTTCTTGGTACGCCCTGTTTTCTCGCATATGACTTGCAACCAGGCCACTTCTGGACCAACGTCGGCGAGTGCCGCCTGTGGCATCTGGGTGTCGGGTATCGTGAGATGAGGCAGCCAAGCGGCTACTCGAATCAAAATGGCCTCTCTGGCACGAATCTCGAGGTTTGTCAGCCATGTAGGGCGCTGTAACCGATGTTGGCAGGCTCTGAGCACGTCGACTTCGACGGTCTGCAGCCGTCAAGGCTACTATCCGCCTTCTCTCGCCATGGTAACAGGACAGGAACCAGCAGGTTTCGGAAGGCCTCCTCACGTCCCACGCTCTGCTAATGACGAAGGTATCGAGGCTATTACAGGCCGCTCCGGGCACTATACTTGCGCGTCACCTGTCGAAGTTCTCAGTACGCCGAGCGAAGTACAACGAGAAGTCGAGGTCAACAGGTAACTGGTCTGACATATTAGGCAAAATGGAGCCCGGCAGCCAAAGCCTTACACCCTTCTCCGAGCCTAGGCAAGCTGTCGACACAAGCGAGACAAGCCGACGAGACTTCTTTCGGGCCTTTAGCGCTGCTCGCAATATCGGGCCCGAGATGGTTCACATGACTGCCGGTACCGTCAGGCTGGAGCCGCGTCGCCGCACGGAGCTACAGCCACGGTTCTGCTAATGGGGTGTTGGTAGAAGGGACCTGAGAGGGCGTTCTGGCTAAAAGGGGGCCCGTTTACCCCTGGGTCCT
>Ga0209127_100192_pt1 | contig 22569 bp, 13 predicted proteins | sample LakSupMetagenome_FD_187469 | JGI IMG/M metagenome (GOLD analysis project Ga0209127, IMG submission 187469) | Freshwater microbial communities from Lake Superior, Canada - Sta WM archaea (SPAdes) (version 2) | ecosystem: Environmental > Aquatic > Freshwater > Lake | place: Lake Superior, Canada...
CAATACCTAAGACACTCAGTCACAAAATAAGACGTACAACAATTGTATATTAAGAGCATCAATCTTGACATTAGCGGTATTAGAGAGCATTTCAGCTCGTCGTGTAATCCACTAGCAGCAACTCTGGCTCGTTACCTTTTCGTGAGAGCCAGTTCAAGGCGCTTCCCCTTATCAGCACCAGCTCAATGATCCTTGTTGTTAATGCTTCTTGAAGTCAGGTATCTATTGTTCACAGAATATGTGAAATGTTTGAAGCAGCCGCACCAGGAATCCTCGCCGGCTACGACACACTTGACGAATAACACAAGAAGGAGGGAAGAACACTAATCAATTACATGAGCGAGGGAGTTCTAGCCTCATATCGCGCTTGGATTGCTCTAGCACCTTACATCTTTTTGGTAGAGCCTATTTGATAATTATGTAAGGAAGATGTCAAGGAATCTCTCCTCGTTGGGACTTCGAGGATGGTGTGTGCTAAGACTGGACAGCCGACACTGTACAAAATCTACTTGGGGGGTTATAACAGACTGCTTCAGCAACTTAACACGGCAGTGTAACATCACGTTCAAGTTATAACACTACATTGGACGTTAGTAGGCAAGAGTTACGTGTCTTATTGTCAGCCAAACATATCTACTACTGCCTATTACCTACACACTACACCAGCCGGTTTGATCTTCTCACTCAAGCTGAAGTGACTCCTTAACAGCCGCCAAAGCCGCAAATACCGTGTTGTCATGGTATTTCCTCGACACGATCTGAAGGTTGATGGGGGCGCCCTCGAAGTCTCCCTTCTGCCAAAGTTCTCGCACATGCTCGTCCTCCTTGCTCAGCGGTGCGACAGTGCCATAACTCTCGACACCCTTCGCTTCCGCCTTGACCGGTGTGGGAAACACAACACCAGGGTAGTCGACATAGTTCCAGAACGCCGTATAATTCCAGTAGAACGCGGTATCATGCTCGGTGGCAGGGCCGACATAAACAGGGCCAATGACCACGTCAACGTCCTGGGCGGTCCAGTGTTCGGCGAACTCGCATCGGAAATTGTCGCGGTCCAAGCGCTGCTTTAGCACACCAGACGCCGGAAGCTCGTCCACCTGGGCGTCCATGGTGATCCACTTCGTCAGCGGGAACATTGGCTCGCCGGTCTTGTCCAAGTGAGCCTGAACTGCCGCGCGGCCATCCGGCCAGTACGCTTTGCGGATGTTCTGCATCGCCGTCTGCGCTCCATATGGAGCAAAGGTGGTGACCTTGAAGTTGGGCGACTTTTCCAGCTGTGCACGGGCCCACTCCAGGGCCCGAATGACGGGTGGTTGCGGCACGATAGCGCCGTCATTCATGAGAAACCCGATCTTGAGAGGCGTCGCAGGCACTGGAGCGCTCAGTCCCGTCCAAGGGATGGGGATCAGACGAGGATCAGAAAGATGCGGCTTCGCGTCGAGCAGAACTTTGCAGAACAGGTCCATGTCTCGCATGGTGAGGCACATTGGTCCGGTTGAGCACAGAATGTTCAGCTCTGCGGCAAAGCCACCAGGCAGGAAGTCCTTCTGTGGGAGCATGTAAGACGTCGCTTTGAAGCCATAGATTCCGCAGAAGCCAGCGGGTCCCCGGACGCTGCCACCGATATCCGTGCCGATACCAAGAACGGACCCTCGCATCGCTATCAGAGCAGCCTCTCCGCCGGTTGAGCCGCCAGCGGACAGGTTGATGTTGTAGGGGTTCAACACGCGGCCGAATTGCGAGACACTCTCAAGGTGCATAATACCCTGCGGCTGCATCGTCTTGCAGTAGAACACGGCGCCGGCGTTGCGGAGAATGGAAATCATCTGGCAGTCTTTGTCGCTGAACACCCGGGTGTCGAGGTATCCCCAGGCAGAGTAATGGTCAGCCAAGGGCATGTGCTCCTTAACGCTGATAGGCACACCGTGGAGCGGACCGACAGTCTTGCCTGTCTTCTCCAGATGCTCGTCGAGGGCCTTTGCTCGCTCGATGGCCTCATCCATAAACCATTCTGTTAGGCAGCATGTCACCTGATGAGCAACAATGGCCCGCTTGGCAAAGGCCGTCGCGACCTCGACTGCCGTCAATTTTTTGTTAGCGATGGCGTCCGCAAGTGAGACGGCGTCGTACTTCTCCGTGATGTCGAGCTCCTTCTCCGTTAGGATTCCGGATTCACGAGGCACGGCGGTGACGTTCTTGGGTGGATTGTCGATGATGGATTGCGGGATGTAGAACTCCTCTGGAACCTTTGCTGCGAATTCGTCGAGGATTGATGTTATCTTGGCTTCGTACTCCGGCGTGCCCTTCGGCAGAGGCACGGGTTGGAGAACCTGGAACTTCCTTGCTGGCATGGACCCCATGGTTGTAAGAGACTTCAGGTGGAAGGTAAAAGACAAGTGTAGGTAACAGTGGTAGAAGCGTTGGATGTGTCTCTTCTGAAGGTGAGTGTGCTATCGATCCATTTGGGCGTCAACCTCAACATGCTCCATGTAGTTGCGAGAGGGGGTATAGCTTATCAATGGAAGTCACAGCCTCCTCATCGCCTTAGGTGCCTTATCGGTTGTCCCACGACATCCGCTTGGACATCCGTCTGGCACTTGCGGCTTTCGGGCCCGGGGACGCCAAGCATCATCGGCTTGTCTATCTATTGCCTATCTGAACCACACTTGCCTTAGTTTGAGGGGTAACTTTGACAGATCTCGGTATTCGGAAAGGTTCTTGTGGTTTTGATATCTTATCGTTATTGCCATTAAATCTACCCCTCATGCTTTGTAAGGCACAGGATTACTGGAGCTTGGCTCAGTAGTCTAGGTAGCCACAGGGCCATTATGATGACTAACATACCTGCCTGTAGGATCTCGAGAATGCCAAGTGCCGTGTTGGGGACATTGAAGGAGGCACACGCATGGAATACCGTGTAAATTGGCCCCGGGAGAGAATAACCCGTACATTGCAAACCCCCATATTTCGATCCGGCCAAGATACCCCAGCCTGCCCACACGTCTATGGTTGATGATAGTACCTGTTCTGCGCTCTCCCTATCGAAGACACTTGGTTTCAGACGGTCAACCTGGTAGCCAAGGTGCACTATCAATCCTTCGCTTATCTCTTCTGGGGGATACATGATGATAAGTGCTCCGACAACGGGACCCGTCATCTTGCACTCCTGAATCTGATATCGTGATTCGCATGCCATCCCAGTGTTTGAGATGCTTCGGGAGCTTATATTCCGAACAACATGTCGATCACCCCCACAGTTATGCACGCTACGTCCTGCCACCAACCTGCATACGTACTTGGTTCCTGGTCAGGGTAAGCTGGATAGATTCTGGACCTTGCATCCCTTTTACGGCTGTCAGTGCGTCGCGCTTGAACTTCCAACCTCAGAGTACCTTATCAGCACGTATAAGAAGACGAAGCTCAAATACTTGCCACACTAGCGCGAGCTAAGCCGCAGCTGTTGAGACTGCAGCTATCACGAAATGAAGGATCTAGCTGCAATGGTTCAGTAAGCGATGCTCGGTTGACAGGAACTATGGGATGACTGACCAGTGACGTTCATGATGGACACTGATAAACAACAGATTTCTCGATAACTAACAAACTGTAGGAACTCGCCAAGGGCCCAAGACACAGATAGCCGGGTTACTGGTATCGACGACACTTCCATTGGCCCCAGCTTAGGAATAGCTCTCGACCTTGGGCTCAGAAGATATCCCGGCAGTTGTCACTACCAAGACAGGCAAGTCCTCCCGACGAAAGAAGATGGGTGGCTCAGTGAAATCTGCGGCGTAACAAGGACAGGAAACCTCCGGGATGATTGATGAAATCTGTCCTACCACGTGTGACCTCATATCGCGGAAACAGACCCCGGATCTTAGGTATGCGGTGAACTCACGTTCAAGGTGAGGGACGAGATAAGAACATGCAGATCCGTGGAATCTTTCTTCAGCATAAAAAGACTCCTCATCCTCATCCCCTCACCTTGTTCCGCTGCCCTTGATCATCCCCTGTCTGTTTAACAACAAAGTACCTCACCCTCAGGACCGAGGTTCTGTTGGCCCTCTGTCATCATGCAACCAACACCAACCGCTATTCCCGGCACCGTCCACCTGGTCGACGTCGGCGACCAGCAAGCAAGTTCCAAGTCGAAAAATGGAATCGAACTGATCCCCCGCCCAAGCGATGACCCGGAAGACCCCCTCAACTGGACACCTGCAAGGAAGAGGTGGGCGGCTGCGATGATGGTCATCTATACCTTCGGGACGGGAATGCCACTCACATTCCAGTATTCCGTCCTAGCTGATATCACGCGCGACACGGGCATCTCGACCGCCTCACTGGTCCAGGGTACCGGCATCATGTTTCTGTTCCTTGGATTCGGTTGTCTACTTTGGCAACCCATCGCTCTTACTTACGGCCGCCGTGGCGTGTACCTCATCTCGACCCTCGTCACTGTCCCCATCATGGTATGGACCGCTCACTCCGGCTCGGAAGGCCAGTGGTATGCACACCGCATTATCGGCGGCATCTTCGGTGCGCCGATCGAGGCTCTGCCGGAGATCACTATACCTGACCTGTTCTTCGCTCATGAGAGAGGTGCCTGGATGAGTCTCTACGTCTTTTCCCTGTTCGGATCCAACTTCGTGGCGCCCCTCATCGCCGGCTGGTTTGCTATGGCATACGGCTGGAAATGGACCTTCTACTTCGGCGCCATGATATCTGCCGTCGCATTCGGCATCCTCTTCTTCGGTATGGAGGAGACCATGTACTTTCGCCAGACGCTGGAGGGTCTCGAAGACGAGACTTCGGAAGACGTCGATTCCAGTGACGGACCAGGCGTCGTTGGCAAGGAGGCTTCCAGCACAGAAAAAACCGCGGTCGGATCCGCCAACGCCAGCGTGATTAGCGAGCAGCGTGGAGCGGCCTTTGCCCCCAGACGAACCTACCTGCAGCACCTCAACCCGTTCTCCTTGATGCCAGGCCGACCGAGTAATAAGCAGATGTTCAAGGCAATGATTCGTCCCCTGTGGATGATCTTCACGTTTCCCAACGTTGCATGGGCCGGCTTCATCTACGGCATCAACCTGTCGTGGTACAACGTCCTCAACGGCACAGCCAGCCCAGTCCTGAGCGCGGCGCCATACAACTGGAGCACCGGTCTGGTGGGATCCATCTACACCGGTCCCATCATTGGCGCAGCGTTTGGGAGTATCTGGGCCGGCATCATCGCCGACAAGATCACCCTCTGGCTTGCTCGCAGGAACAATGGCGTGCGCGAGCCAGAGCAGCGTCTGTGGCCGCTCGCGCTCACGTCGGTCCTCTCTTGCGTTGGTCTCATTGTGTGGGGTGTCGGAGCGCAGCACCACGTGCACTGGGCGGGACTTGCGATCGGTCTCGGCATCCTCACCTTCAGTGTTGTCGCCGGAGGATCCATGGCGTTGTCGTACAACATCGACTGTTTCAAGGACATCAGCGGAGACACCACGTCCTCCGTCATCATCATTCGCAACACGCTGGGGTTCGCCATCTCGTACGGCATCACTCCCTGGTACACGAACATGGGCCTGCAGGACTGCTTCATCATGGCCGGGTTCCTTTCTCTGGGTTGTACGGCCACCTTCCTGTTGATGATCTGGAAAGGCAAGGCTCTGAGGGCGCGGTCGGCTGAGCGATACTGGCGTTATGCGAAGGAGACGTTCAAGCATGAGTAGTTGTGCTGAGTTCGAGACCTCGGCTATTGACGACCGGACCTGGGGATGGCCATGTCACGATCGCAAGATGGGTCCTGCGGGCCGGAGGACCTCACCGGTCACGGAACGGAGGCCCACATCCTCTTGCCAAGCTTCACCTTACCTTCCAGGAAGTCGAGAATGCGAGAAGTTCTGCTGTGTGCCAACCGTCGCTAGTACTGCAATTCGAGACCAGTGGCATTGAGTCCTACACCTGTCCGAGCCAATTTGAACCCTTCCAATCACCACACATAAATAGGTACTAATTGCTGTGTATTCGTCGCTGTGGCCGTGACAATTCTCCTTCTCGTCAGATGCCCGTTGCACTTCTAGTCGATTTCGTGCCGTGGTAATCCAGCTTGCCCCGTTCGTGCCAAGAGTTTATCGGAAGCGTTATTCGGGTTAAGAAGCACGCAATCCGACAATATTTTCACTCCTCAACTCCTTTCCCGCTGTTAAGTGGAGCGACTGACCTCCACCGTTATCCGTATTGGGGTTTTTTGTCCAAGGTCACATGTCTTTGACCCCGAGACAGATGTTGTTGGAAGATGACATATATGGCAGACACTGCCAGCTTGCGGACGACCATCCTGCAGCGTGTTCGTGACATCCCTACCCCGTCGCAACACGTCCAGCGTCGACCATGGCTTTCCACCGCAGTGTCCTTGCGCAGATCCTCATCTGCGGCATCATCGCCCTCCTTGGACCCGGCCTATGGAACGCGAACAACTCACTCGGCGCCGGCGGTGCGCTGCTGCCTTACCTCGTCAACGGCGGTAACTCGTTGGTCTTCGGTCTGATGGGCCTGTTCTGCATCCTCTCGCCCATCTTCGTCAACCTGGTAGGGGTCAAGAATACCCTGATTGCGGGCACTCTTGGTTGGTGCATCTACAGCGCTGCGCTGTACCAGAACAACCGCTTCGGCACGGAGTGGTTCGTCATGCTTGGAGCAGCAATCTGTGGCATTAGCGCGGGACTCTACTGGGCCGCCGAAGGAGCGATCATCCTCTCGTATCCCGAGCACGCCAAGCGAGGTCGGTACCTGTCGTTGTGGCTGGCCTTCAAGAACAGCGGCCAGCTCATCGGCGGTGCTATCAACCTCGGATTGAACGTGCACACGGCGACTAGCGGCAAGGTCTCCTGGATCACTCTCTTGGTTTTTGTGATCCTCCAGGCCTGTGCGCTGCCCTTTGCTTTCCTCCTGTCGCCTCCAGAAAAGACGAAGCGTGCCGATGGAACCAAGATCGTGGTCGGGGCCAAGACGACGACCAGGGCGCAGTTTCGCAAGCTGTGGGAGACCGCTACCACGAGACAGGTCGGCCTTCTTCTGCCCATCTTCTTCGCAAGCTGGTTCTACTGGGGCTATCTCTCGACCTATTTGACGCTGTACTTCTCGGTCCGCGCCCGCGCCCTGGCCTCGTTCCTGTCTGCCATCACCGGCACCATTGCATGCGTCATCTTTGGCATCTTCCTCGACTCCAAGCGCTTCAGTGTCCGGACCAGGATCCGTGTCGGTTTCCTGTTCTCCTGCGGCCTCTTCACGCTCATGTGGATCTGGGTCATGATCATCCAGCACGAATACCAAGCACACCCTCCAAAGGCACTCGACTGGGCCAAGCCTGGTTTCGGCCGTGGCTTCGGCATGTACATCATGATGCAGACCACTGGCAACATGGTGCAGAACTACCTGTACTTCCTGATCGGCACCATTGGCGACGGCACGTCAGAGCTCGCCCGCGGCACCGGGTTGCTTCGTGGCGTGGAGAGCTGGGGCCAATGTGCGTCGTTTGGAATCAGCAGCAGCAAGTTCTCGCCTTTTTACACGACGGTCATCAACGTCGTGTTCTGGACTGTCAGCTTGATCCCGGCTGCGGTGACGATTTGGGAAGTCCAGGACAGGAAAAGAGTCGGGGAGGAACATGTGTTCGAGACGGAGACTCCTGATGTAGATCAAGTGCATCGTCCGTCCGAGAAGGAGAGGTCGAGCGATACCGACTAGGGTTGGAAAGCGAAATAATACTTACACTTGTGCACACTAAAAGCGTCAACCAATATCGCGCTCCCCTGTCCCTAATGCATCTCAGAGCTCAAAGAGCTTGCCCCATCCTTTGACCCTACCGTTCTGCACACGCGTAATTCGGAGCATGTCCCATATGATGGTAGACACCGAATCCAAGACAGGTATGCCAAGCTCAGCCTCCCATTCTGCTGCCCTGACTTGGGCATCCAGCATTTCCTCGCCGATTTGCGCAAACTCCACGTTCTTAAACTTGCCGAGATGGGATTCAGCAACCACGTCGTACCCAGCACGAGAGTAGACCTGCACAATCCGCGACTGCACCTCGTCCAGATACGGCGTGACAAGAGCGACCCTCTTGGCTCCCAGGATGTCCAGCGCCCTGTTCAGTGACAGAGTGGAAGTAGTCGCCGGTACACCGAGCTCCTCGGTGATGCACTTGCACAGCCTCTCGTCCATGTCGAAACCCAACCAGCCGCCCGACGTGCCGGACCATCCTATCACGTCCACCTCGGCGTCTGCCAGCAAGCGCGCCGTTGCCATGATGGCGCCATTGGTGTCAAACTGAGCGAGCGCCGACGGCTCGAGGGAGATTTTGGTCCCCGGAAACCGCGAGGAGCGCACCGTGACGTCAGGAGCAAGCGCCGAGATGATTGCGCTCGTCAGCGGCTCTAACGCTGTGTTCGAGGATGGGACGAGGACTCCGAGTTTGATGGGTATCTTGTTTTCGAGACGGTGAAGACTGTGCGTCAAGAGTACTAGACGAATTCGGATACATGAAGGGTTCCAATGTGACAACGGGGAGGGTCGTGGTTGAGCTCCTGCCTGCTCGGACCCCGGTTTCGGCTCGGAGATGCTCCGATGTTAGCGCCGCCCACCGCCGCCACTCGACATCCCATTGTCAATTTCGATTGCTCTAACTTTCCCTACTCCCGTCACTTGCGGGTTCTAGAGAGAGGTGCTGTACTGAAGGGGTACTAATCTAGCATGGTACGGAACCAGCATTGTAACTCACCGCCTCCGGACGTCAATGCGCGACATCGACTGCCCCTTGGACGTTAAATCAGCGCCATCATTGCCACCTTACCCAGCAGGCCGAAACAAGTTTACTCAACATCAACATCAACGTCACGCTATTTTCTTCTACTCGCTTGCTTTCTTATGACTGCCCGGTATCAATGCGTCAGGCGGGATGGGATGAAGACAATTCGATGCTGAGCTGAACGAAAGACGGCAATGCACTAGCATCACATCGGTTTGGTGCCGCTCTTTCGCTCTAAGGTCTATGTCTTTGTGAGCTGGAGGCATGCAAGCAAGCTTGGGTGTTGCATTCCGGCCAGTGTTCAGGCGTATTACAATCAGCTACCGTTGTAGTCTTGCAGAATGGCTTCCAAGCCGGCTTCAATAGCCAATGGAGACAACACTACTCCATGGATCTCATGCTTCATCTTTTCAGTAGTTCCTCCCCAAGCAGTCGTTCCCATGGTGATATACCTTTGGTAAGTGACTTCCGTGCTACTAAGGATATGACCGCAACACTGACAATGTCATAGATGGCTTTCATGATCGATGTTATGTGCCCTATGTTATATGCATCGTCGGCGTTCTCTGGGCTTTGACAAGCACCTCACCGCTATCGACCTGAAGAAACTGCCGATCTACTGGTGATGGGCAATGTTGCTGCCTCCGCAGACATCCTAGCGGCGGACTGGAGGAAGCCCTCCTTCGCTACCCCGCTGCTAATGGTTCTTGAGGGCAAGATGAGGCTGCGTATATGTTTCATCGCCGTTCCCCTAGGCCTGCCTAAAACACCATCTTATTGTGCCGTGAGATCTCTATATGCGGTGCAACTCAAGGAACATGGAAATGGCGAGTACTCGCGCTCACTGCCATGGTCCATCGCTTGGGACCTGCAGGTGGAGAAGAAAAGCGAAGACTGGAGCAGCTGTGGCTATTTTATCTTGGTGTCCCGTGAGTACCCATACCGCCTCTGCCAAGTCCACCAGATCATCTCTCATGGACAGCCATGACTGCAATTGTAAGTGCTCGGCATCTCTGTGTAGATACGAGGCCTAGCCCAACGCACTGCAAGTCTAGAGAACAACTCTGTTCTATTGGGCCCAGCTGACATCGCCACAAAAGCCATGGCGTCGTCATTTGCTCATACGAGATATCAAGGAATTCTCTCTTCACCTCAATAGATCCTCGTCTGGCGACACCGTGACGTGCCCCAATAAGAGCTGCCAAAGAGGAGCTACGATGCTGGCTCACCTGCGGGGTCTAATATTAACGTCGTCGCCGCACGCGGGTAAGAGTCACTTGGCATCCCAGCGAGCAACACCCGGACCACCGAGGGAAATATGGGTCCACGGCCCGGTTGAGGGCGAGAGGATACAGGCGTGACATTTCAAGGCGTAGTGCCGCGATACAAACTCCAAGATTTGAGCTGTACGACATAATCGCCAACCGGGTCCGAGTCGTCTGACGGGTCGGTCCGAGCGAGTTTGGCCATGACGGCGAAAACCTGTCGAGTGGACGAGTCACGTAACGCCACTGAGAGAGACAGCGATGGGCTGAGCATCGTTCTGCAGAGTGTAACACCAAAGAGTGTCGTTGCTGAGTGCTGACGCGGTGTCTACATTCGACAAGTCCGAGACCCGATATTGATCCGGGTCATAAGACCGCTAAGCAGGACTATCCAGGTTTTGAGGCAGACCACTATGCTCTGACCAAGCTGAAAATAGACTGTAGATGCTGAGTGGATGGTGTCGAGAGCGATCTGCAGCTACTATATATCCCTACATTCCCCGCAGTCATGAATACGATTCTTGGCGGTTCTGATCACCGTCATCTGCCGTTGGGAGCCGTTGATGCAACGCCGATCCATCAGAACCCCGGAATCCTACTATGGCGAAGCACGCCAACCCGTCTCGTATAGTCGCGTAGGCTGACTTAAGGGCAAGAACTGCCGCGCAACTGTTACATCGACATTCTCGTATGAGGCTAGCACGTGGTCAATGGACATGGCGAGGAACGAGGAAATCACAAGTTATAGGGTGGTATTCCGCGCCGCATAGCATATTATTGAGTAAGATGATGTCAAAGGTCCCGTGTTTGTCTTACACCGGGCATCGGGGTTGTCTTCTTGTCTTATTGATGCTGTCGATGAGAAAAAGCAAGGTATAAGGAGAGGCGAGGCTCGTAAGTATATAATAGTCGCCCAATTCCGGCATCGAGTAGGATACTAACCACTCAAAACCATACATCTCATCTACTACAAGAGTAGAAGCTAAACGTCAGATAACAAACAACTCTCTCAAGTCAACCACATACTACAACTCAACATGCACTCCATCCTATCCCTCACCGCCCTCGCCCTCGCGGCCGCTACCGCCGTCTCAGCCGTCGGCAAAGCCAGAGTAGTCAACAACTGCGACACGGACGTCTCCGTCTGGTCCGTCGGCTCCAACATCGACGGCCCCTGGCGCCTCGCGGCCCACGGCGGCACCTTCTCCGAGGACTACGTCCGGGACCCGCGCACCGGCGGAAAGGCCCTGAAGATCACCATCCCCGCCGACGGCCTGTGGACCGGCGCCCCGCAGACCAACTTCGCTTACAGCCTTGACGGCGACAAGATCTGGTATGACCTCAGCGACGTCTTTGGCGACCCGTTTGCCGGGAAGAAGCTGGTCGTGTCGAGCGCGGCCACTTGCCCGAGCATTGTCTGGCCCTCTGGCACGAACCCCGGTGGGAGCCAGGTCAAAGTCTGCGGGAGTGACCAGGACGTTGTTCTCACGCTTTGCGCTGCATGATGGAATTTGTAGTAAAACAGCGAACTCGGAAGAAAAACAGCGAACTCGGAAGAGAGTTGGAAACTATAGCGGAGGTGTCAGCAAGGATCGTCGTATCAGTCGAGCATAGTTGCGGTCATTCCCTACTATTACTTAGCAAAAAAAATGTTGTTATCGTACACGAGCGTGCCAAAGCTTAATAAAATGTCATAACGTTACATATACCAAGAGCAAAATTCCTTTAATGATTACAAGTTTGACAACAAGAGAGGAGTGACATGCGCTTAGTTAGCGGATTCTACGCAAAAAGGACCGAGCGTGGATCGAACACGCGACCTTAGGATGTTTGTTGCAGGAACTGCAATCCCACGCTCTACCGCTGAGCTATCGATCCTGATCGGCTGGTGTTAGTGGGACGTCTTACTGTGGCTTACAGGCGGGAGGGTGTCTTGGCGCAGGCGAAATTGCTCCACTGAAGGCGGAGTTGCCAACATCGGCGCTCCAAGCTAGAAATGGCACCAACAACGCAGCAACCGCTGGCCTTATGCTGAGACGAAAGAAGACTCTGGAGATGAGGGATATTCATAGCTCAAGCACTGGAATAGGTAAATTAGGGCCCGATATGTACAAGGTGTGCAAGAGCCAGTTACCAATGTGACAGGCACAGAGGGATGCAAAGCGATCTGAAAGCACATCAAAAGCCACGTATGTACATACAATGCAGGGATTCGTCGTGAACCCGACCCATACCAGTGAGCGGCTAAGAGAGGCTTTAAGCGCATGACCAAACGACGCAATGTCATAAGCCTGTCTAGTCTTGCTGGCAAGCAGTTGGGGGACAATACCCATGGCTGCATGCATAGCTGCGAAGACCGAGGTAGCTGTCATCCTCGCCGGGCAGAGGACGGCCGGGAGCACTGTTCTCTGGTGGGGGCGGAATCTGGTCTCCATGGGCGATGCATGTGCAGGGACCGGGTGGGCAGTAACCGTAGTTGCAGCAGAAACTGCAGAGGCCGACGTGATTCCCCGGGCCGGTACCGGCGACGCACACTGTCCCCGTGGGAGGCGCAGATGTGGTGCTGGTGCCCATGGTGCTGGAGGAGGTTGCCGAGAATGTGGTTGAACTGGACATGGTCGGCGTGCTGATGGAAGTGCTGCTTGATGTTGCCGTTGTTGAACCTGGGATGGTGGTAGAGGAAGGTTTTGTCGTCGGCCGGCTGCCTCCTCCCGGAGGAGTACTGGTTGGCTGGATCGTTGTGGTGGGCAGGGACGGGGTCGCCGCTGCAAGTGCTGACATGGAGACCTGCTGTGAGGGAGGCGCGGCCGTCGTGCTGAAGCGGATCAGGTGGAGCGTCCGGGACGGTGCCAACGTAGGCGTTGAAGTTATACAGGCCGCATGGGCACACGTTGCTGATGTCTTTGAGACTCACCGCGCTAAGGACGGTCTGGCCATTGCGTGTAAGCCAAAACTGCTGCTTCCCGAGGCCCATATCAAGGGTGCAGGACGAGATCCCCGCCGGGGCATTGAAGGACCTGGTGTTGCTGCCCGAGGCGGCAGTCACTGTTCCCGGCTGGATGAGCATTGCGACCACAAAGACAGAGTCTTGCATGGTTTCCCATCCGTTGGGTCGACCCATGAAGTAGTTACCAGACGAGTTGTCCGCCTGCACCATTGTCATGTCTGTCGCGTTACAGTTGAGGCTGCGCGGAGTTGGCCTGTACCAGTAGATAAGCTGATCCGACGCGACTTAGGGGTCTGCCGAAGTTGAACCCGCATGGAAGGCCGAGATGAACGGCTTGGCCATGTCGAGCCAGCCGCCGCGGGGCCTACTCGCACGTCAGTCTTACAGATCTCGGACAATATCACGAATCCAGGAGCATTTACATGTCATTTGTCCACTTGGAATTGCCATCGTCAATATGGGGAGACCGCAGAGGCCCGATATAGTGCGACTCGCCGTAGTCGTTCCAAGTGACGATCTCGAGGAACCGAGGACCAAGAGCAAGGACCTCGTTCCAGCGGTTGTACCACAATAGATCCGATAGGAAGACCCAGTTCTTGCTGTACGGAACTTCCTGAAAATGTGTCAGTTCTGCTATCTCCAGCGCTGGGACATCGCACCGGGAAGCCTGATGCAGCGACTTACTGGACCGAAGTGCGTGCTGAACCAAGGAGAAACCGCTGTTTAAGGGTCAGCACTGGCCCAAAGCCCATGTCGAACATGTCCTCTTCTGACTCACGAGCAATATACGCCTTCCCCTGGAGCGCTTTCACATAGGCACTATCACCCGCTGCTACACTGACGTTATGCCCGGGAGTGGGAACTTTGTTGTATCCGCTGTTGGGCCATGCCTGTGAACAATATTTAGTACACGCTCGAGACAACACAAAGCACGGTCCGGTGTCTTACTATCCAGTTCAACGCTCCATCAACAGTGTTGAAGTCCGTGCCGAACTCAGGTTGGAAGTTGGGCACCCAGAAGATCTGCACGCCTGCAGCGTTCAGCGCAGCGCTGCGAATAAGTCGTCACGTTCACCCCGTCTCCTGCAAAGGAAGACGCGAAGACCTTGTCGTCCACGATCAACTGAGCCGGGAGCGTGGCGTACTGGGCTATCTTCTGCCCTACCGCGACGGCATCCGAGGTATGCTACCAGTTGAAGTCGAAGGAGATGAAGACCTTCATGTCGTTGTTTGCGGCAGACTGGTAGGCATATCCGAGCTGTTGGTCAGTGTACGGATCAACTCCGATATTGAGAGCGAAGGCGTCAATCCCCAGTGCTTTGGCGCGCTTCATGTCGTCATCATATTCTTGGGGTGCCGGTCCGCTCCCCGACGATTCCAATCTGTTTGCCCAGAACAAGTAAGCAATCGCCTCGAATGCCAGGTCATGCCGCAAGGCTTCTCTGGGAAGGTCCCACCATGAAGTGGCAGAACACCAGCCTGTCGGTACTTTGGCGTTTGGCCGGGACATTGTTTCGCCCATCGGTTGGAAGGGTGAGACCACCAGAGGTGCCCAGGAGAGCACTGCAAAGCAGAGCGATAACGTTCAGTCCAACCATCGTGACAAGCAGCGTTCAATGGCACAAAGTGTGCCGCGTCGTTGCAAAGTTGCGGTTCTGGCCTTCTTGCTACATCCTCGCGTTGTGAGCCGATGAACGTTATATAGACATACATACAGGCAGAGGAGTCCTTCGACGTGCCCCCCTCTTGCCTCGAGAACTATCCACATGATGACGGTGTCAGTGTTGACTCGCGCTCCGCCAAATCGGGGACTCTTGTCTCCACGCGCCCTGCGATCAGACCCAGCCCTCTTCCAGAGCTCCTGGACGTCGCCTAGCATCCATCGTCGGCGAACCATTGCCTCTCTGGGATGAAGAAAAGCGCCGCATTGGGTATCAACGCTGACGAGAGACAACAGCTTGTGCAGGTGAGCTGGAGCTTTCGAGCGATACTCCGCATGATAATGGCAACTGCGACATGGTGGTCCGGAAGGGAATGTTCGCCGGTGACACTTGGATCGAGTATATAATGTGATTGGAAGCGACTCGCGATGCTGGCCACATGTGCCAACTTGCAAACGCCGCGACAACCTGCGAGATAGCATTCTCTTGCAGGTCGAGGTCTTTCACCGCGACATATAGACGCTGTAAAATGCCCAGGAGACCACATCCGAAATCCTACCCTACCAATGGCGCTGCAACCCCCAAACCTGACCTGGATGTCATCCAAATCGCATTGGCTGTAGAATGCGGGGAGCGTCAGTTGGTCTTCCTCGGACAATTGCTCCAGCCACATCACTCGAGCCACTGATGCAACGAAAGGGACCGACTCCCGGAACTCGACGCCAGCAGACCTTCATCAGATGGTCCATTAACCCTACTCTCACAGACCGGAGAGGGATCCTGTCATCGTGTCCTGCGACGGCAACGCGGCCATACGATGTGACGGTGCAATGGACGTTGGTAGCCCGTAGCCCGCAGCCCGGATTCTTTTGGTCAACTCAGATACATGGGACAGTCGCCAACTTGCCAACATGACTTAGGAGCATAGAGATGGCGAGAAGGTTGATGATACAATCGTGTGGTTGCGGCTCGGATTTGGAGTGGGAAGCAACAGAGCGCTAATTGTGATTGCACAGTGCCGCTGGTGAATCTCGCCTACCCCACACTGTCCTACAGGTGAGCGAGCAACGGCGCCCCCCGCCTATCCGCCTATTTCGACGCCCAACTTCGCCCTCACTGCACTACGCCATCTTGACAGGTACGCGAGACGGCCAGGTCTCCTAGGCAACATCCTCCGGATGGCTTTCCCAAACAAGTACACGCATCGAAGAGTGGCAGAAACGAACCAGAAATCATGTGAGGTTTGCTACAAGCTGAGCACGAGCGTGCTCATCACCCCCGATAACAAGGTCAGTGGCACGGCACTTTGATCCGATCGTTCTTCTAACTGCCGGAAGGACTTCTTTTACGTGTGTCCATCGCATCTGAAAGACACCGGCTTCTGTACGCCTGTCATAGACCAGGCCGCACTCGAGGCCAAGAGGAAACGGGAGCTGGAAGAGGAAGTGGCACGGGTGAAGCAGGAGTACGAGGAGAAGCAGCGGAAGAAGAAGGAGAAGGAGAGGGAGAAGAAAGACTCCGACAAGTCTGACGAGAAGGCGAAGGAGAAAGACTCCAAAAAAGGTGATGACAAGAAACCTGACGAGAAGGCCGCAACTGAGGTGAGTGCATGGAGCTTTCACGACGGCTTTCCGACTGCTGATAGACGCGACTCAGGGTGCCAGAGACACAAAGTCACCAGAGGCTGAGGAAGAGCCAAGAGTCTTTGAGCTGAAGAGGTATGTCCTCAAAGCCGATCTGCCTCGGGGGGTCACTCTTAATTCCTGGCTCCTGACGCTAATCTGTGCAGGATGTTTTACCAACAACGCCTGGACAAGAAGAGGCAGGCAGAGGTGGCTAAGCGGAATCGGGAGAGGTTGATGAACCCGAATCTTTTCCCGTCCGTCCCAAAAGGGCTGCCATGATGGAGATAATGCGTACATCCTGGTATGCAAACAGCAGAGGTCTGCAATTCCAACTGCAAGAGGAAGGAAATGTCGATCTTAGGGCATCATCTCCCAAAGAGTCTGTTCCATGAGTTGGTGCCCTGCTGACGATCGCATCTTGTATCAGCAATTCCCAGCGGTGTAGCATAGTGCTTAACTTATCCTGATACCACGCATGTTATATGACAATCCTCATTCTGCTACCGATGAATCGACACCTTAGCCTCTCCGCCCCATATCTGGCACGCAGATACGCTCCCAGCTTCCACACAAGCGAAGACAAAGCCCGCTCAACAAAGTCCGAAAGCAAGTCGTGGACCGCTCTGGCGATATGTCAGCACCAACCCAGTCAACCCCACGCCCAGGCGTCCACCTTTGACTCCAAGGGTATCCAAATCCAAGTGCAACCTCAGACCTCGGTCCCGAAGCGCAGCCCAGGGTCAGCGCCGCAGTGACGTTAGTCCGGAAGGCCGTAATCCTCTCGCTGTCCTCGTCAGATCCCGCAATCGATGATTCGCTGCCATGGGGATCCAACTTCTGCCGTTTCAGCCGTAGCTGCGGCCGCTTGCCGCGAGGGTGGGTTTTAGTGCTTACTCCGGCTTCTGCCTTACAGCACTCTCCCCAATCCATGTACGACGCAAGACGTTCACGCTGTCAGCATCAGGAGCTTTTTGGGATGTGGAGTCGCGGAGGTAGTGTGTAGCAGGACCAAGTCCTTATAGGATCTGCGTAGCCGATCTGTTGGCGGTCCGTCTGATGCTCTCCATTTCTGCCTGGCAAGAACTCGTACAGCTTCTGCTGGCGATTGGCCGCCTGAAATGCGGACGCGGACGTATTCCGTCCGGTCCCCGGGCTAAGAGCGGGGGGTGGGCCGGCCGGGAAGGTCGTGGTTGTCGACAGACACATTCTCACGCCGCAGCACGGGAGAGGCTCACACCGTCAAACCCATTGGGTTCCGAAGACGGCTGGGCGTCTGCCTAAACATGGGCATACGGGGGAGGAGACCGGACTTGGGATGACGACCAGGATTAGTCTTTCGCTGAGCATAGCGCCTGGCTGTGATCTGGCTGACTATCATTTGTAGGAGATGGGCCATCTACGAGTGAAGCCGATGACGAGCGGTTGTGGGCTGGGGAGACCGCAACCTCTCTATGTGCGTCCGGCCGAGTACGGTTCAACCACGGGTGGAAGGCCACAGACGGAAGACAGTTTTGACGTTGCGAGAAGAGCGCGGAGCCTTCCCTGATGGAGTAGAGGTATGCGTGCAGGTGTTGGCTTGCATCCGGTTGTATGTGCAAGCGGGATGTCTAAAGACGATACAGGTCCATCCGGAGCGACCTCCGGAAGTAGCGGCCGGCTCAGACGCGCTGGCGGGATTGACGACCAGAGACCAGAGTTCGGCGTGTCGTAAGTGCACCCTGACTCCAGCGCCTCGGCGCAGCCTCGACGCAACCCAAAAGACTAAGTATATAAAAGTGTGTCAATATGCACGGGACAGAGCTGAGAGACGGATGGCGTTTATCATTCACCATCTCAGCAAAAGGGAATGTTACCATCGTGCCCACTCGCGCCTTGGCCGACACAGGAAGTAAGCCAACCATTGCGTTAGTCCACGGAAGTCTGCATCCCGCCGGTTCATACGTCAACGTCAGGCTCTGTCCGGAGTCGACGATGGTTACTACGACGATGGGTAGTCACAGAGAAAATTCCGAGGACGTATCATGCAAAAGGGAACAAGTGTAACAGATCCCCTTCGGAGGTCTCGGAGTGCCTCTCGGAGTTCTCGGAGGCCCCGGCCCGCCAAGCAAACGCCGAATGTCAGACCATGCCTGAGAACGCCGCGATTGTGCCAGCATCAGCTGTGGACGACATCACGTCCACCGAATGATGGGCAGTTTGGCATCAGTAGTGCAGAAACTACGTCGGAGAAACAAGGCAGAATGAACGAAACACGGTGTGACGAAGCGAACAAGAATTGCTTGAATTTATGTCCGATGCCTACGTATTATGTTCCATCTGGATGCACGCCATACGAGTGATTGCCGCTGTCAGCGCGCGGCCCTTTAAGCGCCGCGGCGACATCGTCTGAACGCCCTGCAACCGCTACACGACGACTGGAGCCGATACCAGACACCACACAACAATCTATGTCCTGCTGAAGGACAGCAGCCCCTTGCCCGGCCGTCCTTCGGCCAGCTTGCGGATGGCTTCCGACGTGCCGATAGGTAGCTATGGCCTGCCTTCCCCCCTGCCGGCACCTCTCCACGGCTCGATCGATCGATCCGTCTCATCGGTAGAATGTCCTCCATGTGCTCTTCGGCGATAGAGCACGACTCGAACTGCGGTCGTGTTGGGGGTAGATGATCCCCAGTGTTGAAGCGGCAGCGTGATCTCGTTGTCATCCCCGAACTCGCGACAGAGCAGTGAAAGCGCAAGCGGTGACGGTTGCTTGCGCCTAATACACGGCGATAGCGATGATCTTTTTTAAACAGCGCATTGACTGTGCCATGCCCCATCATTTCCAACATGAACATGGAAGATGCCACTGTGTGAAAATGGCCTGGAGGTCGCCAGTCTGTCTGGCGCCGAGGTGGGCAAGATGATGCAACCCGACGCTGGTAGGTAATTTGTTGTCGTCGGCGGACAAGAGATATGCAGTATTATTTCCTCTCAAGACTCGAGCCTAGTTTAGGGTTTGCTGTTGCTGTTGCTGCTGCTGCTGTGCGCGAGGTCGTGATGGTGGTGGTGATTGTGCCTGTGTTGACGCGACCCCCCCTGCCGCTCGCGAGAACGGCCCCTCGACTCCTGTTCGACCTTGCTGGCGCCGTTGCCGGTTGCGCCGTGCTGGGACCTGTCCTCCTCGTACCACGCGCTCAGCGACTTGCCGCAGAACATGAGGTCGCTGTCGTCGATCACCGTTGCCACCATCCAGTGGCCGGTGCCGGATTGGTTCGTCGCGTTGGACATTGTGCAGTATGTCTGGGAAGATGGGGTATGGCGCCCCGAGCTTTGTGATGATGACATGTCCGATAATTGAATTAGTGGGAATGAAGTTTTGGTTGATGGATATGATTTGCGGGTATTGATGTTGAGATGAAGGACTCTGTCGCCCAAAACGGGAAAGAAACAAAAGTCGATGCACCGAGGTGGTGGGAGATATTCTTATGGTGGTAGAGCTTGTGAAGCTCGATGCCTTTCGCTGCAGGTTCGGAGATCAGGAGCGCGTGAATACCAATCTCGTGCTTTGATCACCAACTTTCCTCAGGCACTTGTTAAGCTTCAGAGTGCTCGGTGACAGGTCGCGCGTGCATGCATGCATGCGGGGAGCTCGGAGCTCTTGTGGGGGGAAACTGTCTCAGGCGACCGCGGGGTAGCCTCGCAAATGGACTCGTCGAGGCTCTCATGCCACGTGGAGAGTGAGAAAAAGGAGACGTGCCCCGTCGTTGGCGAGGTGCGCAACCTCGTGTTTGTTGTTTGCGGATTTTGTAAGTGGTCTTTGTTCGTCCGTTCACCCGGAACTGATCAGATTGATGGATACGGCTCGTGATGATGGTCGGTGCTGGGCTTGTGGAGAAAGACGGACGCATGCGATACCTCAATCTTCATGACCGATGCCCGTTAATAAATATCGAAAAGAATAGTGTAATGTCGAATGTATGACGCTATCAAAAAAGATTCGCCGCAAACTTGGACGGTTTCCAGAATCCTCGAACTTGTTGACCGCCTGCCGGAGACAAGCTTTCCCGGCCACGCTTCCTGTTGCTAGCCCTTATGGCAAACTACTACATACTGTACTCCTGTTTTTGATAGCTTGGACACTTGTTGGCGGCCAGATTCAGACTTCACTGACGTTCCACGTAGAACAGAACAAGGATAAACGGAGGGATCCGAGGCTGGTGGCACAGCGGCACTGCTGGCAAATGTGACAAAATCAGGGTCTTGCGGGGCGACGTTTGGCTGACTTTAGCATATGATCGACGTTGGCGAAGCCAGCGCTAAGCCCTGCGAGCAGCGAGTACTGGATAATGACGTAGACGTGATGACGGCGACCGCACATTCACCTCCGTGGCCACTGGTTCCCTGCTGGTGTTTTGTTGAAGCCAAAGGAGGATTTGACCCGGCATGGGATCCGAACAAAGGTCATAGCTGATATTCGAGAGCTTTCTTCTCCCGGCCGACATGTGTTCCAGAGTCAGTCAGCTTCATGTGATGCACACCATCAGCTGAGCGATCAGCTGATTGCTGATTTGCTGACTGCTCTCTGCTGACCTCAGCTCAGCTTGGCGACAGACAGCCGATATTGATGACTACCGCACATGCGCTCATGCAGCACCACCATCGACGTGACGTGTCATCTGATGGGTACTTTTGGTCCGTTTTCACGATACGCGCAATCGACTTGGAGCAAAGGTGTGTTGGGAGCAGTCGATGCGTCGGATTCGACCGCCACCATGTTGACCGTTATGTAGGAGAGTGCAGGCTCAGCGTTGGCGTCGTCATTCTATGAGCCAGTAACCGATTCGAGTCTATGGCTGAGAGAGTCTATATGATCTAGACTAGCTAGCATAATTGCACCGGGTCGGCTCCCCGCCGATGCTGGGAGTTCCTATCTCTCCGGAGTCCATTGGGTAGTCTTGACATGCACTCTCGGTCGAGGAATATCTGCATCGTACTGTCCCTCGCCCTCTGTGTGCGTAACAGCCCGAGGCTAGAGCGCAGCTCAAAGTACGATTGTAAGGGCGTTAATGTGTAAGAGATGGTCTCACGAAGGAAGGGGAATAGTGATGGGTTCGATTGCTGTTCTGGCCAGCAGTCTAATGAGACTGACTGTCTAGCGCTGAGCTCTACTTATTGCTCAGCCACATCACTTGCCGGCCATCGAACTCTCGAGAATTCACCGACACCATGCCTTGAGGGACAGCATGAGTGACACAACTGAACGAACAACCATACGTCCCAAGACCTGGTCCTCTCCCCTCGTCCCGGAAGAAGGTGTAGTGTTAGATCAGTGTTCAACCGCTAGGATGCCTAGATAATAACAGCAGTTTAGCGTAAGGTTCATAAGGTTCAATGGAGCGATAACACACCATGGAACTGCAACGGGGACTTACTTCGCTGCGACCTATAGCAAAGCAATTATTCATCCAGTCTATTGTTTTCAACAGACCCTAGCGAGACTCGGCGAAGACATTTTTCACTAAGGCCAAGGGGCAAGTACGAGCGAAACTTTCATGCGTGCATGTAGGACGTGCATGAGGGACTCGCACAGTGTCTGGTTCGGAAAGCCACCTTCCAAGTGTATAAGAGAGTGTGTGCGAGAGAGATACCTTCCAGGAGCATGAGAGAGAGACAGAGAGGGAAAGTCTCTAGGTGTGTATGTATTCACTGTTCGGGGTGTCAGTCGTGTATGGTAAGAACCGGAAAGGCAAGGTTTGAACAGCTTGACATGTACAAAGAACTACAGTGATGTGTAGTCTGTAGTCCAAACGGAACTTACAGTCAAGTGACATGAGCGAATGCCTCGCTGGCTATGTTCAGAGCACAATACAAATACACGTACGTGCGAATCGTCCGTGATCTGGTAGGGTTACTATTGACTAGCAGCTTGCTCGTATGAGAGCATGTCTATATTATCATATATGTTCGAGTGGTTATTTGAGGTCCAGGTATTGTACATGGGGAGAGGGAGCAGTATTAAGAAAGACCATCGCATGCTCTAACTCTAGCTAGTGCTTGACTCTAAGCAGCATCAACGGCGAAGACATCCCCAATAGTTCTTCGTAACAGTTACGTACTTGGGGAACGTGTAACTGTCGCTGACCTGTGTCTTCACCTGGCCTGCACTCACACACCCGACCTCGTCACTAACGTGGGAGTTGATCTTCTTAACATGTAGAGTGACATCCCATCAGCCAAGAGCCGCCTCATTTGACAAAACGCCGCTTGGACCGCCTTGACGAGTCATTCACGCCCAGCTGCA
>Ga0209127_100193_pt1 | contig 22557 bp, 24 predicted proteins | sample LakSupMetagenome_FD_187469 | JGI IMG/M metagenome (GOLD analysis project Ga0209127, IMG submission 187469) | Freshwater microbial communities from Lake Superior, Canada - Sta WM archaea (SPAdes) (version 2) | ecosystem: Environmental > Aquatic > Freshwater > Lake | place: Lake Superior, Canada...
GGGGGGGGGGGGGGGTTCATACCATGGGAGCAGTCAACCATGATGGCGAGCTTCTGGCCCTTCTTGATAAGAGCCTGCTTTGCCTCCTGGATGCTGGCTTTGTCGTAGTTGGTGCCCTTGCTTCCGCCCCTGAGAATGACGAAGCCGTGCTCATTGCCCTTGGTCCGCGTAATAGCGGCGAGGCCTTGCTTCGTCACGCCCATGAAGTGGTGCTTAGCCGCGGCAGCTCCAATAGCGTCAATGGCAACGCCTAGGCTCCCGTCGGTGCCGTTCTTGAAGCCGACTGGGAAACTGAGACCCGAGGCGAGCTCGCGGTGGAGTTGGCTCTCTGTCGTCCGCGCGCCGATAGCACCAACAGAGATGAAGTCGGCGAGGAACTGGGGCGAGATGGTATCGAGCATCTCGCTTGCAATGGGCATGCCGGTCGACGTAAGGTCGCAGAAGAGCTGGCGTGACACCCTCAAGCCCTTGTTGATCTTGAAGCTCTGGTCGATATCCGGGTCGTTGATGAGGCCCTTCCAGCCCACTGTCGTCCGCGGCTTCTCGAGGTAGGCGCGCATGATGATGCAGAGGTCGTCGGAGAGCTTGTCGGACAGGGCCTTCAGGCGCTTGGCGTATTCGATCGCAGTGGCCGGGTCGTGGATCGAGCATGGTCCGACTATGACCAGGAGACGGTCGCTGCGGCCCATGATGATGGCGACGCTGTCCCTTCGTCCCTTGACGACGGTGTGGAGGGCGGCATCGGTCATGGGTATCTCCGATATGAGCAGTGCGGGTTGGATCAAGGGGTCCTGGCCGAGGACTGAGGTAGAGGAAGCATCAGTCAGTGACGGTCTTGCAGCGAGATCGACAAACATGGGACGCGTGGATGCGGGTGTCTGCTTGTATGACCTCAGGCGTGGTTTGACTCTGAGGGCATCCCAGAGCAACATCATAAGGCTGCTTCGGCAACACGGACAACAATGGCGGCCAAAGCAAGAAAGAGAGAGGGCAGAAGAACTAAGGGGACATACCTCTCATGTCATCGGCCACGAGCGGCGCCATCTCGAGCCCGGGCATTGCTGGAAATCTGCAAGTGACTGAGCCGGCTCGTATGGGCTGATGCGATGGTCGGGGTAAAGATGTCGTTAGGGAACGCGCCGAGCTGCTCCAAGGTGCCAAAAAGAGACGCCAAGCGTGTGGCCTACGGGGACGTGGATGTGTAGCAATGCCGGGGCGAAGTGTAGTGACCAGGGCCGTGGTGAGGAAGTGGAAGAACCTTGAACGACGTCGTACGGCTTCCAAGGAGTAAGGTTGGCGCAGGGTTACGAGTGCAATGTAATGCCGAGGGACAGGGATTTCTCCGGCAGCCTGGCAGGTTGAGACAGGCAACAAGAGGCCGGGAGCGAGTGCGAAAAGTGTCTTTCCAAACACAAGTTGAACTTAAACACCTCAGCAGCACTGTGACTCAACGTGGAGAAGGTGGAAGTGGAAGAGGCCGAAGGGGTGGAGAAGGAAAGCAGGAGTAACACCACTTGCACTGAGTTTTGACTCGCAGGAACCAACGGAAGGACAATCCCGTTCGATCAATCGAGACCACCACGTCTAGGTACCTTAGCACAGACTTGATGTCCTGCCAGTAGACTAGCAATCCTTATTAGCCACTTGGTTGTTGCAGACCTTAATTTAGGAGAGTTCGGATCCCAGTGCATCTCATCAGCCCATCCAGGACTCGTCTCCGGTGTCGCCTTTGTCATTTTGGGTCTGACAGTCTTGGAAAGGGTCTTGGTGGGGGAGGGGCAATTTTTTTCTGCACGGCTCTCACCGCCTGGGGCCTTTGTTCCCAGCGCTGGATCCGACCAATCAGAGGAAGCAATTGAAAAGCGTTGGCTGCATTTGGCTGTGCCGATAACCTGAGTGGCCTTCTTATCACTTGGAGCTACACGATTTTGCGGTGAAGATGGCGATGCGTACAGAGAGGCAACTGCCATCTATCTATCTTAGAGACTCAGGTTGCATGTCTAGGCAATGCAATGTGAAAGTCAGAAACAGCCGGGAAAAAGGGAGTTGTCGAATGTGACAGGTAGGTACTATGTTGTATTATATATACCACGCCGTCGAAGCAGCAAAGCTCAACATGGGGCTCAGCTCTCTGAAGTTGAGGTAATGTACTGTGTAAGGTAGGCGGAAGGTAACACTCCAACATCAAGGTGGCCCACCGCTGGAGCTAGTACGGTATCAGGAGTAGAAGCATCGAAGGCGGACATAGGCTGAGGCGACCCCCTCGGGTCTCTTCGCTCGTTCGCCGGTCGGGTTCATCTGCAGGTATGTACTGTACCTACTTTGGATCATGATCTCAGGATACCTTAAATAGCATCCCTTACCTCTCCCGAACTCGTTGCCGGCCGAGACTCCGAACTAGGTCCAAACTCCAGCAGAAGAAGAATTGACTTGTAGCCCGGCTGGTCCAGACGTTCGATACGGGTAGAGGTCTCTCCGTGTGCACGCAAATGTATGTAGGCGACAGTAGGCCATCTTCAACAGCTACTCGATATTGAGCATGAGTATCCAGACATCTGCGAATACACTGATAATAGGGTGTATAACATGCTACAGATATTGCCCCCAAACCCAGCGGATTTCGGCGGCCATCCTCAGACATCGCACACTTGTAAGACGAGGAGCATCGAGACTACCTCAATAACACACAAGTCGATGACTCGATGAACCCGGGCGAGGTCGCAGGATCGCACAGGATCTCTCAGGATCTGCCAAACGTGGCCAGTCCGAGTCCAGGTAATGAACGAGGATGCGACGACACGTCGGGACGAGGATAACAGTTTTGGATGTTTCGTTCTACTGGTAGAATCGCCCTGACCTGCTCTGAAGCAATCCTGAAACGGGGGTCCTCATCCAAGGTCCCAAGCGCCGCGACAAGCCCCACTACGGTAAGGCGGAGCCAGGTCGGGAGCCCCGGCCGCGGGAGCGCTAAAAATGTCTACCTACCACAGGAGGGATCTTGCTCCGACCCTCTGGATTGACTGGTGCGATAGCAATCTTGGACGTGTCGTCGTGTTCCTCTCCCCATGCTGTAAACTGATTTCCCCTTGAGTAGGTAGTGTATGCTTTGTTCGATTCCTTGCTTCGTGTCTTTGACGATTCTTGTCCCGTTGTAGCATGTGTCTGTGCCCGTCTTTCTGCTCACCACAAGCCCCACGTTGTGGGGAAGCAGCCAGCTCCCGTCTCACTAAGGTTCCTTAGTAGGTAGCCCACATCCGCTCCGGTACCTGAAGCATCCAACTTCTAGACCGAACATCTGAAGGTAATGACCTTCCATCCCACCTGGTGCCAATCCGACAAGTGCGAGCCGAGAAACCTGCCGTGGATGCAAGATCAAAGAAGATCTATCTTGCATTACCCAGGTGCGCCTACTGGTTTACCATCAAGCACACTGTTGTGGCATCAAGGTCTGCGAATCGGAATCTGGAAGCCTCGGGCACTAAGGTAGCTTGGCATTAGCACTAGCACTCTAGACCAAGGTAGCTCCTTCGGCTTCCAGCCTCTCTGTCTGCCTTCCCCAGGCAGCTTCAACCCCTCAAGAAGCTCTCTCAGCGCATCCATTCATTCGCATTTACATCGGGATTCTGGAACCCGGGGAAGAGCGCGCATCACCCATCTTCGGCATCTGGATGACGGGCTGGACACTGCATCTTCTTCTTCTGCATGGCGATTATCACTAGCTAGCCACCGCCATCAGCTAACTACCTCCACCACCACCTCATTGCTATCGTGCACTGTCGGCCGCAGAGCCAGTTTGCGCGTCACGATGCTGGCTCATCACGAGTGGCAGGATGCCAACCGCAAGCGGGAGCGGGAGGATGAGTACGAAGACATCGCCGCCGGGGGCAAGCTGGGCTTCACCGAGCATCGGAGTGTAAGCTGAACCTGGCGCACAGGATGCCGCTGCTGGCGTAACTAATCACCGTCACTTTAGAAACGCATACAAGCACTTCCACTTAGGATATCGGAAGCATCCGGACGATGGCCCGGCCCTTCGAACCTGTCAACCGGGCAGCACAACTTGTTCGCTCAACCCGTGCCGCACGCCGTCACCCCATCGGATTCGGACTCGGACGACGCGCATGCCGGCGCATACAACCATCATACTCGAACTCAGCAGCAGCAGCAGCAGCAGCAGACATTCCATATGGAGCCAGAGCTTGGACAAGGGGAGGACATGGAGATGATGATGATGATGGATACCGTCGAGCAAGCTCAGTGTTCCACGGAAGGACAACCCCACAGCCGAGGCGTTCACCTCCAACCAGGCTCCCTTCAACCCGATCCGATAGGACCGCCTACCATCACGGGCCGTATGCCCACACCTATACAGCCAAGCTTTGCCGCCCAGATCCGCGGGGGATCCAAGAACTGGAGCGGAGCAGCCGGGAACATCATGGGCACACCTCCGCCGCAAGACATACGCCACAGCGCATTTGGCACCCAAGTAAGTCTACACCACGAGCAGCAGCAAGCCATGGCAGGGGGCGCATCCGTCCCGCGATCTCTGGACGGGGGCATGACCGACTGGGGACAAATCCAAAACCGCCGGCTACCCTCGCCCATCAGCGAGAGCGGCGGGGAGGGCGACGGCTCCCAGGGCTCGTCTGGTATGGCTATGGATCCCACTCCCGAAACCTCCGGCGCCTGCCTTGGACATGAAACCGGTCCGCTGCCCCGCGCAAGCTCGGCCATGGAGATGGGCGGGTCCTCCCCGGCAGCCCGTGTGCCGCCGCGGGTCGCGACACCGCATGTCATTGTGACGGAGGGAGACGGATCGATGGATGTTGAAGCGGCGACGCCGTCTCCGCCGCGCAAGGGCCACAGCCGGTCGCGACACACGCTCAACAGCTGGACGCAGCAGCCGGGCATGAAGAAGTCGTTCAGTATAGGATACCGGTCCGACTGTGAAAAGTGCCGGCTCAAGGTGCCGGGCCATTTTAACCATATCATCATCTCGTAGCGGTAGGCGATGAAGGAGCATGTCAGACAGAGCGCGGGAGCTTCTAGGACTGCTTGGGTTTTGTTCGGCATATGAGCGGTGTATGAGGTGGTGAATGGTTCTGGCTCACGGGTCTGGCAAACAGTAGACTTTCATCAGGCAGGGCGTTATTAGGGGTCAGCGGGACATCGTTGTGTACACATCATAAGATACCAGTGAATTACATGACGCGGCTATTAAGCCCGCGAGCGTGTAGCGCAACTCGACGCTGATGCAAAGGCTTGGGAGTCCCGTCTATACAGGCCGACCTTCCGACGCCCTTCCGATGCAATATCTAGATCTACATACACTATGATACAGCGCTGTGCTTTTCCCAGCTGGCTTCGCGTGGACTCTTCAACCACCGACATATCAGATGCCTCGTCACCGGAAAGCCAGATTACCATGGCCACCACTTCTTCGAAGAAGAAAGAGAAGGAGCCTTCTCTGCGTCAATACCAGCGCGGTCGAGAGGCCCGCCGTTCCGTTGCCGGTCCTTCTCTCGCTCAAGTGCCTGGCTAGCCTTCGCGCGCAGTTTCGCTTGCTTCTCCTCAATGGCACGCACGATATCGCTCTCCCTCACGCCCGCAGCATCGTCTTCCTCACTCAGGCCCTCCCAGCCAAACCGCTGCGTTATATCTTCAGATTCCTCCTCCCTCCCCAGGATCGACGAGAACCAGCTCCTTATGCCGCCGGCCTTTTTCGGCGCCTCCTGTGTCTGCTGCTGCTGCTGCGTCTCCTGCTCCTGCGCGCCGGCCCAAGCCGCCGCCGCGGCGTCAGCGACGCCCTGGCTGTCTGCCTCCTGCTTCCCTTGCTGCTCGGCCGACAGAGGCTTCGGCGCCCCGATCACACTGGGCAGTTTGCTGAAAATGCTTCCCTCGGTCCCAGACTCCCTCTCCATCGCCTCCTCCACCATGGCGATCTGCTCGGGCGTCGCCTTGTTCGTCATGTAAGCCAGACGGGCGGCCTCGAGACTGTCGGCGGCCATCTTGCGCTGGGCCTCGAGGAATTCGGCCTTTCTCTTCTTGTTGTACATAATCATGTCCGCGGCAGTGTACACTGTCAGGAGACCGGCAACGGCTATACACCACCAACAACAGGGTCAGTAAGGGACCTCACAGTCACCGGCAAGAACCATCCAACCGTAGAGCACTGACCGGTGAATCCTATAAGCCCCAAGACCGTCGCCTTGTGCGCCGTGTCGAAGAACCTCCGGCTGCGACCTATGATGACATCGAGCTTGCTCGACTGTGCCTTCTTAGCGGCCTCGTGTGCCGCGCGGAGGCGAGCGACCCGCTGCTCCGGTGTCTCGCCTGCAAGTAAGGGGGACGGCGACGGTCGGCCTGCGGGCGGTGTTCGCGAGGCCGATGTTGCCGCGGTTCCTGTGCGAGAGAACCGACCGGACGTGGCCGTCTGTGATGTGTTCGACGAGGCGAGAGGAGCAGAGCCCTTGGATTCGGCATGAGGAGTGGTGGACGTGAACCGGGTTGCGTCCGAGACGGACCGGGGCCCAGTGGTGCCTATTGCCATGGTTTGGACGTGTCTCGCTTCTCGTCGCCTCAGCGAAGCGGATGGAGAAACGAAAGATGCAGGGGAGTAGGAACTGCGGCCTGGCTCAGGATTCGTCTGCCAGGAATGGAAGTTCAGGTCATCGAGCTAGTCGCGTACCAACCAAGAGACTCCTAAGCTGACTTGGTGTCGTTGAGCTTCGCGGTCCCTTCGATTGCATCAGGAGATTTTTCGATTGCTGCATGAGTGGATCTCACTTGCACATGTGGGGGTCGAGAGTTCAAGACTCGCATTTACGGGGCTCTGATTGGTTGAATTGACCGCTGTCGAACCGTGCGGTGTCCGAGCTTTGGCGACCGCCGGATCCAAAAATTTGGAAGACATCCTGAAGCCGAAGGACATATAACTGCCTTCGCATTGACAGGCCATCAACACCGACTCGCGACGGTGTCCTGCCGGTCAGTCACAGCCAGCACGATGAGGCGAATAATACACCTCAGGCGGTCGTCCCGGCTGCTGGGAGACTGCTCCTGCTCCACACGGCCGTCCGTCTCCAGCGCTCCGACTTCGAGATGTCTCGTCCAGCACCAGCATCAACACCGTGATTTCTCTTCCCCGGCCAGTCGCAGGCCACAGGTCCCTGCTCAGACACCCAACATATCTCGCTCCTACGCTCAGCTACATCTCAAGCCGAAGAACCCCTTGGCAAACTACGAGCCCCGAAACGGTCAAGTCGAAGAATATCTCCCTGAGGAGGACCCCGACGCAGACCTCGTGGATGCCGATATACCCACAGAAATCAAGCCGCCCGGCAGACTCAGGTCTGCTCCCAGACCTGACGATGTCGAGACAGACTACACCCCCGCCCTGACCGCCGAGGGCTTGGAGGAGGTTGGAGGTGTCGCAGACTGGTGGGAGGACGACAATCACTGGTCTCCGTCCCTGGAATACGTCGGCTTCGGGCGCCGCGACAAGATCACCGATCACGCTGTCCTCGAGGCACTGACCAGGCGAGCCGTGGTCGAGGCGCTTGCGGTACGGGAGGTGGAGGGCGAAGCTGCGCTCGGAGGCACGTGGCAGGAGGGTGGCCGTGAGGCGCTGCTCAGGGCCCTCGAGGTCAACCTCGTGGTTGGCGAGGACGGCTTTGTCGCCTTGGACGGTAAAGTCACGTCCATTGTGGAGGACCTAAAATCTCGACCAGAGGCCGCAGACTCGGAGCAGCAGCAAGGGCAGGAGGACTTTGTTCTGCCTGCGCAGCAGGCCACCGAGTTCCGCAAATCGTGGGACAAGAGCTGGAAGACAATATCTCTTGAGGACCCACGGTTGAAGTTTGCGGTATGTTCACCTTCCCTTCTTGAGACCATCGTGAACTACCCCGCCCAAATACTGACTTTCCCCTGTAGGTCAACAAGCGCGTCCAGCAGCTCACGGGGCACATCATCCCAGATCACAAGCTTCTCACAGCCAATACCGTGGCCGCCTATCTCAGCATCCTGGTCAAGCCGCCCCCAGCGAAGAAGCTTGCCGAGGTGATTGCGCAGAAGCGAGAGCTGCTTAGCCTGCCCAATGTCACGGTGTACCCGAGGAGGGTGACGCCGATCGACAAGGAGAAGATGGTTGGCCGCTGGAAGGTGATCGTCAACGAGCTGGATAAACGAGACCTACCCATTGTTGGCACGGGCGGCTACTCCAAGGAGCCCGAGCGGAAGTGGGCAATGGGCAAGGCTTGAGAGCAAGGCGCAGCGCAGCCTCTGCAATTTCATGATGGCCATGGGTGCTTTTTGTGTCTGTAGCCATATTCCTGTATCATTACCTGCTGTACCATATAGACCTGGTGAACCGGATATCAATCCAGTTCAGCTGCACTGCCTTCCTGCCAATCGAGTCTAATGTGACTGCCGTCAGCAACATCATGGATAAGCCAGTAATGATCATTATCGGAAAATATTCGCATCAACCCGTGAATGTTCACGACCCCGAAAGTACCGTACATCTCGAAGGTGCACGGGCCAGGCAAAGCTACGTCGCATCTTGAGCTCTGCCAAGCCATGACCGCTCCGGCCTTGGTATATAAAAGCCGGCCCCAAGCCACAGTGACATGCGTACATACTCGAGATCACCGTTCCGTGAGCTGACATCACATGTTGGCCGATAATTGATGCTATCCCGACAGGCGTACGAGTCTTCTTTCCGTGCTCCGATGTGCCGAGAGGCGGTCGTGGCAGGAGGTTGATTTAGACTTAAAAGTGAAGAAGCTCAGAACTAGGTATACAGTGCTCTTCTCACCGTGGGACGACATATCTCACCCATCAACAGGCTTGCCCTCATCATGACACCGGAAGACGTTGGACTTCTCTTCCAGAGTAGACACCGGTCTGACGGAAGTAACAACATCAACAACGAGGATGACGACGAATTAATTTCCGACACAGAGAAGGCTTTTAGGGTCCAGCAACTGAAACAAGTGCTTCTTGTTGCTCACGACGCGTGGGTATCAGGCTCGGGGGACCTCGACCTCATTGTCGAAAAGCTAGCGGACGGTAGTCGAGACTGTCAGTGTAATACCAGCTGAGATACAGGTACTATGCTAATTCTTAACTGCTTGCAGCATCTTGGAGACTCCCCATCGGCGACTCTGGCCTTCTGGACTTCTTCCTCAGCATTCTTCATGTGGAAGGCCTGCGCGATTCTCTACTCATCCATGTTCTACGATTGATTGGCAACTCTTCTGCGGACACCGGTTAGTCCTGGCCGAGGCAACTGTCAAACATCTGGGCCTGGATTTACCGCTGACCAAGCCTTATAGACGAGAATCGAGCCAAAGTGGTCGAGTCCAGGCAGATTCCTGCCATTATCAAACTCTTTTCAAATGATTCCCTCCTTCCATTTCTCATTCCGGTTGTCTACAATGTCTGCGTCGACTACGGTGCGTCACCTCAAGCCGCGAACCGGATGTGGCAGGGGCCAGACGAAGCTGACACCGCAACAGAACCGGCTCAGCTTGAAGCATCTAAGGCTTCCCTAAGCTCCGTCCTTGTTGAGATCATCGGTGGTCCGAGGCTGAACAGCTGTCGACACTTCCTGAACATCATCTGCAAGATACTAAAGATGCTTATAAGTCAAGGCATGTTTATATGCATAGCTCCAGTCAACCACAGTCAGTCGAGCTAACCAACACCCCCTGAAGACCCCGAGCCGAACTTGGCAAAGCCGGAAACACCAAACTCTCTCTTGAATACGGCTGTCTGCAGAACGTACCCGCCGGACCTGGAGGACTTCTGCGGCCTCACCTCGGTAGCGCTGGCGTACCTCACCCACGAGCGATTCCAGATCCAACTCTTGAGGGGCGGCTACCTAGAGCTGCTAATGCAGTGCTTTGAGGACTCATACGGCCGGTTCGATATAGCACGTGCTGATCCGGAGGAGGCTGCGGAACTCAAACAGATATGGGCCGCCTTCGTGCAAATCTTCGCCGACATCTCTGCGACCCCGTATTTCGCCGCGCTCCCCCTCGGAAGCCCTCCGGTGCATCGGCTGGTGGCGTGGCTTGGAAGCTCAATGTTCTCGTGTCCGCATCTACAAACAGCAGCCTGTCTCTCACTTGGCAACCTCGCCCGCTCCGACGGAGCAAGCGTGGCATTACTGAAAGACGTCTACGGTCCCATCTCCGCCCTGCTCACGTCGATGTCACCTCCCGCCTCACAGCTCCTACATGCAGTCCTGTCATTCCTCAAAAACCTCGCCATCCCAGCCGCCAACAAACCGATCCTCGGCCAGCTCCTCCTAGAACCAACCAACGGCTCCATCCTCTCCCGGCTATGGTCGACCGAGGTCCAGCCACAGACCCAGTTCGCAGCCATATCCCTCACCCGCCTCCTCGTCTCCGGCTGCCCCGCCAACGTCAGTAGGCTCTGCACCCCGCTCTCCCCAGACCCCTCCTCCCCGGCCCACGAGCGGACAAACCTGCACCTCCTCATGTCCACCGCCAGCCGCGCCGACGCCGAGCCCACCAAGCTCGAAGGCGCCCGCACCGTCGCCGCCGTCTGCAAGGTCTTCCACACCACCGCCGCCTACCCCCAGACGGCCGCGACCCCGCCCCTCCAGTCCTGGGACCCCGCGACGACGACGACGACGACGACGACGACGACGACGACGACTCCAGACGGCGAGGCCAGGCGGCGCTTCTACGCCGCCCACGAGGCCGAGATTTCCAAGTGCCTGGCCGACCTGCTCACGCAGCGGCGCTTCCCGGGCCTCCGGTCCGAGTCGCTCTTCACCATGGCGCTGATGAGCCGGTCGCGCGACGGCGCCCAGGTCGTCTGCCGGGCGCTGTACCCGACCGAGGTCTCCGGGGCGCTGATGGAGGCCGTGACGGGGAGGAACATGGCGTCGTCGTCGGACGGGCAGAGCCTCACCCAGCAAGGAAGCGAGGATCCCAGCAGCAGCGGCGGCGGCGGCGGGAGGCACTCCGGCGGGGGTGGTGGACAGTTGGATGTTATCGCGGGGTTGGGGCTGGAGCCGCAGCAGACTAGTAGTCTCGACCCGGCGCAGGCGGCGAGTATGACGCGGATCGACAGGGAGAACGGGCTGGTGCTAGTGGCTGAGCTGCTTAAGCAGGACGCGAACGTGCTGCCGCAGTTTAGGCGTAGTGTGTTTGAGGAGATGCTCAAGACTGGTGGGGAAATGGTTATCAGTGAGAGGCAGAAGGGTGGTAATGTCAGTTAAGTGTGTTCGGACTAGGGTAGTGAGTAGGCAGAGGCAAAGTCTGGATCAGATCGATGCAACGAATCAGATATGGAAAGCAATATCGTCACAGGTCGTGCCCGGAGCCCAGGAAATCATGCTTTTCGTTTTTTCATTCATTCTTGAATGCTCTAGCAAAATCCCTCGATGCAGAATAAACGGAACCATGACCTTGGGAGAGAAAACGATGGTATTCCCCGGGATACTACACGGGCCGTGAGGGAAGAACCAGCATCCGCCCTCCAGTTGAACCAGGAAAGCAGACTCCGCCAGAGATATTTGACCGTCCAAATTCCGCGCAACTCCCTTTCCCTTCCCCCTTTCCTCCCCAGAAGATCCAAGCAACAAACGACCACCTTGACCTCGGACCGCTTATTTCTTGGCAGCCTCGGCCTCGGCCTTGTCCTTCGCACGCTTCTCCCGAGCACCCTGGAGACGGAAATCTGACCTGGCCTTGCGGAGCGCGGCGTAGGCGCCGCCCTCGACGTTCTTGGGGGCGTCGCTCTTGCTAACCTCGGAGAAGCCGGCGACCTTGGGGACGAGGGTGCCGATCTTGGTGACGGTCTCGGCCTTCTGGTCCTCCTTGCTGGCGTCGCCCTTCTTGGGCTTGTTGGACTTGCGGGGGAAGACGATGAGGCGGGACATGTACTCCTTCAGGCGCTCGACGTTGGCGGCGAGCGACTCCTCGGACAGGTTCTGGCGGCGGTGGTCGACGGCGATACCGACGGTGGGGGCATAGAGGCGGGGGATACCGGCGGCCTGTTTCATTTTCACGTCATTGTCAACCATTGTGCCATTCTTCTTCTCCTTCTCAGGATTCGCAAGCAGATCATTCGCACCTTGAGCTCAGTGAGCGTGAAGCCACGACCGGCGCGGACACGACGGTTGTACTTGATGGTCGGGCATCGGACAATCGGCCTCAGCTTGTCGACGGGGCGGGGAGCGACGGCAGCAGCCTTTGCGCGGCGCGCCAACCGACGGGTGACCTTCTTTCCGGGCTGTATTCATCGAGGTATTGTCAGAAAGAACCGTCCATAACGCTGTAATTCCCGTCTTCATGGCTCCTAGCGCCATCCCTCCTCCCAAGTCTAACTCACCTGGTCGAAGTGAGTCCGGACCCGACGTTGCCAATCCTTGCGGAAATCTGTGGTACTCAATCAGCCTCTATCCCGTCTCGCCGCTTCGTTCTGTCTGTTGCTCGTCGTCGTCATCGGGGGTGTGCTCACGGTTGTGGGGAATCTGCTGGTTGTGCTTGATCGCCTGTAGTCGAGGAGGACATGGTCAGCCGGTTCCTTCTCTTGGAAGCATCTCATCTAGAGACAGCCGTGTATATCTATCTGCAGGGACGGGAAGACTCACCATTGTGCCGGTGGTGCGATCAAAAGCTGGTTGTCGATGTCGATGGTCGTCTCAATGCAAGTCGGCTTCTCCCAAGCTAGGCAGTTTGAAATTTCGAGATCCAGGCTCAGCCAATTTTCGGAGGGCTTGAAAACCCTACGCAAAGGCAATGGTGGGGCGGCTGATTGGTTGCAGGGACCCACCACACGGGGACATTTGGAATGGAACGGCCCTGACGGGCTGGCTGCCAGCTGCCGTCTGGCTCTTGGCAAGCTGCAACGATGGCAGCACAGGCTCCAGCCAATCAACGACCATGGGAGGGTCCTCACAGAGAAGATACATTTCTCGACGGCTGGAACGGGCATTCGTTTGTCTACACAGTATGGACTCGCAAACCTGTGGTGTGGCCCGCTTGCTTGCTTGGCGTTCTGTGTCTGACTTGGTGCAATCCGCCGCGCGTACCTGTCAAGGTCTCGTGGAGAGAAGAGATTCACCACGGCTTACATTGCGGACGTCGATTCTTCATGAGGGAGCACGTTGCTGAGCCTCGATTCCGCGCACTATTGCTCCATCTTCGGGGACATGACCCCCCATGTAGTTGTGAAGTCGGTGATAACATTTCAAAGCTCGCTCATTAACACTCATTTACATGCCCACCAAATATCACACAGAGAACAAGGCGCCTGTCGAGCCTGGGTATCAACTAACCCGCCGTCACAGATCCCAACCAGCACAGAACCTGCTTCCCAAAAGAACGCAAACGCTGGACGCCAACTTCCAAGACCAGACTTCCCTTCAGCGGGTAGAGCGAGATCAAAGGTGTCGATATGGGTCGAACCAGATGCCGAAACTAGCGCAAGATATCCGGATCTCCAGGGGTAGTGCCGGCCGTATGTCGTGTCGTACTGTCTTGTCGCTCGAGCAAAAGTTGAGAGGAATCGCAAGACGAGGTGGTGTAACACAAGGCAACGTCGGCCGGGAGCTTCTAGGTTGATTTGCCTTTTGAACCATGCTGGCAGGTGTCCAAACCCATTGCACAGCCCACGAGGTGACAGCAAGTCAGGGCTGCCATGACGCGTTGGTGTTGAGGACGCTGAAATTAAAGACAGTCATGGCACTGCGTGTGATGGCAGGCAGCGCAAGAGTTGCTGATGACTAGCATCGTGCCGCACTGACAGCAGCGAGAAGCGTAGGGAGGCATATCGGTGATGTCTCGGGTTGATATGGATCACGGATGTGATGCCCTCTTCTGGATGGAAGCTTGAGATTGTGACTGGAGGCGTGTTGGCACGTTTGTGTGTAAGTGACGAGTTATTTACACTTTGCGGAACGTCCTCGAGTGATTTCCGAAAGAGAGAGAGGAAGCACGAGACAGGATTTCCTCGTCAGAGAGGTGCGGTATTATATGTGATGGGGAGGAGCCCGGGAACGGGTGTGGCAGCCATCCCATTGCTGACGGAAATCCAAGAAACTCTATGTCGTCCCATCTCATGAGGCATCAAGCCACAGCCTTTCCACCCACTGCCACCACATCCCCCGCACACTGCTTCGGGTTACTGCTCCTGGACGGAATCGCATGGAAGGATATCAATGGCACGACGTCCTGCTTGCCTTGCACCAGATATTAGACCTCAGGGCCCCCTTCGGAGTTCTGAAGGCTTCCATGAAACCCGATGCCTACAGAAAATGTGTCCAGGTGCTGGTGAAGGGTGTTGATCGGCCAGTACTTGCAGCGAAAATGAGGTCGGGCTTGGGGGTCATCTTGGGTTCCCCGCATCTTGCTGGCCACTTGGCCCAAGGACCCTGAATGCGGGTGGCATGGAACTCCCAATAGCAGCATGCCATGAGGTTGAGGAATCGTGTAAAGGGTAGCTCGGAGCCTCGCAGGGTGGGGGGTTAGCTCTCCTGTGCGTTCCGTTGATCGGATGCACGATGCTAGTGTAGGGTAGCATTGGCATCGCCATCGTGTCTGGTAGCACAACAGCGTCGTGGGACTCGCTGCATGCTGATTGTCCTAATGCCACACCTAGCACTCCTAGTTGAAGAGTCACCCATGACTTAGACTTTGTGTCATGATGTTGAGGTACCACTTGCGAACCTGAAAGTGACGCCAGTCCATAGGTAGGCTCGCTTGCTCTCCTGGAAACGGTCCCACAACGTGCATTCCATCACTTGGATACCTGCAGACGGGAGATTTAGAAGTAGGGAAATGCAAGCTTCATACCAGACAAAGTGCTGCTACATGTACTTGCCTGCAAAGTCAGGGTTGCTGACAGCTCCAGAGATAGCGACAACCGGTTGTACTGTTACTCCTCCAACAAGCACCGACATCAATCATGCTGCCGGGCACTTCTGACGGGGTACTGTAGATAGATCGTCCTTCATAAGTATGACATAAAGGGATGCTGCTGTTAGTGAGCCATGGTTTCTCTTTCTCTCTGCCTTGAGCCCCTTGGCTCCGACCTTAGGTGTTGTGAAAGAAAGGGTTGACTGCAAGGCTGCATGGTTGTGGATCTACGCAGGCATCCGCTTTCGACATCCCCGGTTCCAGTGAACGAATGACGACCCACAGATACTGCGGGGTAATGAAAGCCGCGCCACAGGCTCACTGCACGGCTTTCCGCACCTCGTTTCTTAATCCACAACGAGCTTTTGGTCTTGACCAGTTGAATCCTGGTGCCTGATGGAGGGAACCAAGGCAGATACTTTGCTGAAGCACTGCTTCGGCTCCACATGTCTCCCTTGTATTTCGTATCCATGAGAACTCGCGGCAACGAGGCTCAACAGTCTTCTTCTTGGCGTTGTGGTTCCGGGGTACTCAGCCTTGAGCTATCTTGCCGAACTCGGATCTCGTACACTCACCCCGGTAAGGCACTCGTCATCCGGCCATGGGCTGAAAGAAAGCGGCTGAGTCAAGCTCCTTGGCAACCTTAACTCATATGAGATTGACTTGCCAGGCTGCTATCATGCCCATGGTTCTCGTGGGAGCGATCTCACCCTGCAAGGAACGCCCTTCTCGATGCCTAGAGGGCATGTGCGGCAACCTTGCCCAAACTTGAAGCTATCTAGCAACGACATCAGTGTGGAATATATACCCGTGTGTGTCACCTTGTCTGCTGCTTCGTTCGTATCCTCATCATCCGCCGCTTTGTGACCTCCTTTGACAAAAAGTTGTAACTCCTTGCTTACACAGCACACAATCACACATTCCAATAGCCCTATAACTGTTGCCTTTCATAGAGGACAGACAGGTATGATACATCACCAACAGGCACGTTCACTTTGCACATCTGACCATATAAATAGGAGTGTGTCTCCCATTTCCACAATTCCTTCCTCCCTGTAGACACCGCCGCCTCGAGCACCATTCGCACTGCCCGCCATGGTTCGCGTACCCTGGGTAACCTCCATCAAGGAGGAGGAGACGTCACCGAAGCAGCCCAAGGACGATGCAGAGGCGCCAGAAGTGACCATATTCCCTTTCGATTCTCGCGACGGCCTGATCGTCAAGGTCCAACCTCCCAGAGACCATGCTGATCCGCACTTGGACCATGTCCCCTGTGATATCGTACTCGTCATTGACGTGTCAGGGAGCATGAGTGCCAACGCTCCGGTTCCAGGCGATGGAGGCGAGCAGATGGGTCTGTCAGTGCTGGACTTGACCAAGCATGCTGCAAGAACCATCCTGGAGACGCTGGGGCCGCAGGACAGACTCGGAATCGTGACATTCGCGTCTGAAGCACGGGTAGGCTGATTTCAGATCTTGAAAGCCTGGCAAAGACTGACACTGCTCCTCAGACCCTGCAGAAGCTGGTGCCCATGGACCAGGCGAACAAGAAGAAGGCCAAGGAAAATATCGAGAAAATGAGAACCCATGACGTGACCAACCTCTGGCACGGCATAACGTCAGGTATCAACCTCTTCGAGAAAGACTCGGCGTCAGGGGGTCGCGTTTCTGCCGTCATGGTCTTGACTGATGGGATGCCGAATCACATGTGCCCTGCGCAAGGGTACGTGCCCAAGCTCCGGAGCATGGGACGTTTGCCGGCAATCATCAACACCTTTGGGTTTGGGTATGATCTCCGGTCAGGACTCCTGAAGTCCATCGCCGAAGTCAGCGGCGGTAACTACGCCTTCATCCCTGACGCTGGCATGATTGGCACCGTCTTTGTGCACGCTGTGGCGAACTTGCAGTCGACATTTGCCAGCAATGCGATGCTCAGGCTGACATACCCCCCTTACCTCGAACTGAGAGAGACGACCGGCCAATCCGTCGAGAAACAGGACCCCGTCAAGCTAGGAAGCGACAAGGACGCACACCTCCAGCTGACCATTTCCCTGGCCAACCTGCAGTACGGCCAGTCGCGGGATATCTATCTCCGCTATGCCAACAACCACGCCCTCGCAAACTTCCTGGCTGTGACTGGGTCTGGACAGGAAGCCGAGTTCCCGCCGATCATCAACGCCGTCCTAGAGTACACCAGTCTCGATGGCGGTGTGCAGAAGGTCGTCTCTCACCGCAGCATCCTCGACACCGGCAGCCCAACCCTGAGTGCAGCCGAGAAGGCCTACCACATCTCCCGATCAGCCATCGTCGAACTGCTCTCGCGCGTGGCACCACTCCGTCCCTCGGACGACGAACACGTGCCCGCTCGCAACAACGCGGGATCACTCGCAACAGAGGTGGAATCCCTGCTGTCATCCATCCCCGCTAATGACCCCTCAGTCCGCTCAGACCCGCGGTGCGCCTCGCTGCTGGAGGACCTAGCCGGAGAAGACCCCAAGGGCCAGATCTCGCTGGCTTTCCGGAAGGACTTCTTCGCACGATGGGGCGTGCACTACCTCCCCTCCCTCGCCAACGCGCACGCGAAGCAGATCTGCAACTCGTTCAAGGATCCCGGGCCGCTGATGTACGGCACCGACAGCCCGCTGTTCATCCGCTGCCGCGATCGGCTGGACAATGCCTTCGACTCTCTTCCGGCGCCGAAGCCGAGCAACCGCACCACGTACCGTGGTAGGATCACGATGAGTTCGTATAACAGCTCGTCTGCGCCGTGTTTTGCCGGTAATTCCACTGTAGTCGTCGTCTCCGGCCCCTCCGGGGATGAGAAGAGGACGACCAAGGTCAGCAGGCTGAGAGGAGGGGTGAGCGTCCTTACTCCGCGCGGGCCGAGGAAAGTGGTTGCTGTGCTCAAGACCAGAGTCAGAAGGGAGACCATGTGTCTCGTCGGCAAGGCCCTCTTGATCACGCCGTGGCATCCCGTCTCGACCGACGGCGAGACATGGGAGTTTCCTGCCAGGATGAGCCATCATCGAGTCCGGTACACAGGTTCGATATACTCGGTTCTGCTGGAGAGGGATGTAGACGCTGATGCTCACGCTGTCATGGTTGGCGGCCTCTGGGGCGTCACTCTCGGCCACGGGTTGGTCACGCCTGCTGGACGCGGAGACTCGCCTCAGGACGTGCGAGCGCATCACTTCCTTGGAGACTACGATGCTGTGTTGAAGAGCCTGTCTGGCTTGCACAGGGGTGCGAAAGGGTTGGTGATCGGTGGCGGTGTGGTGAGGGATCGGAGGACTGGCCTGATGAACGGGTTCAAGAGGGTAGTCGTTCCTGCCTCTCCGAGGCTGATGGTCAAACGGGCGATCGGAGTGTGACCGCCTTCGCTTGGTGTCTGCTGGGGTGGAGCTCCTCCCCTTCCCAATACCTGGTACCTAGATTACCCACCTCAACTGTACCTTACTTAACTGGACCTGCCTTCTAGCTTTCTGCTGTCTTTCGCCAGTTCAACTCCCAAACTTCCACTTGAGGCGGCCACGGTCTCCTCTTTCAGTTAGCCACGATACTTTCCTTACCTGGTTACCTCACTGGCCCTCTTCTTTAAGGTACCTTACTATCGACCCGCTTTAGATAGTGGTAGCCCATTGCATCATCCATCATTTGGTCTTGCAAGCCAGGTCTCGATCTTAACACAACCCAAGTCTGACACCACCACACGCCAAAGCTGTTGCTCGAACAGGATCCAGCCTTTCAGACACCAGCAACACCTACTGGTTGCTACTGCTCAGTAAGTTATTCTCGTCTAATGAAGCACCTTCCCCACCTATATTTACCAAGTTCGCCGGGCCTGGATCCTCAGCCGAGCTTCCTTCCAAGTTTCAAGTAGTTTGTTGGGCAACCTGAGCCTTGAACTTCCCCCTCTCTTCAGAGGGAAGGCGCAGCGCAACGCCTAGAGAGTATTACTTACCAACTGCCTTGCCTTATCTTAACCTCCACTCCACTCCTTGCCCTGTATCAATTATCTTGAACCTCTCCAGTATAAGTTTCCTATCTTCCAACCTCCTCCAAGGTCGCAGACCTTTCCCCGCGCTTTCAACAGCGGCATTGGGCGTTCTAACTCTACTTTCGTCAGCAGGGACTTTGATGGATACTTTATTGATCTTCTTCAGCTACCTGTTCCCTTGAGTAGACCACCCCTGCCGCCTTGCCTCGCAGATCTTAGCCCCCCCTGGACCGAGGCCGGACGGGGAGCTGCATCACAGATACAGCACTCTCCAAAGATCCAACACACGGAATCTCAGACCTGCCTTGCTTCCATTCCACTGCAACGTCCCTCGGTGCCAATTCGTTTCAGATCTTCCCCTTTTCTCTTCACATTCCTTGATCTTCCCTTCTCTGCCCATAAGCTCTACCCCTCTTGAGCTACGTCTTCAACCTAGAGATCACAATGGCAGACAGTTCAAACCCACGGGTACGTAAGGCGGACACTGGAGCTGGTCCCGGCCCTGCGAAGAAGGCCAAGGTCGCTGCGAAGACCCGGGAACCCCAAAGCAAGGCACCGATCAAGACGAATAGCAACGCAGCCAATAGTCACCAAGAACCCGCCAAGGCAGCGGCATTTGAAGCAGCAGCTTTTGCCTGGCAGGAGGCTGCAGACGAATCCAACCCGTTCAAGCGGCTTGACACGAAGGAGGAGGCTTTGAGCCATGGTTTGCAATGCGCAGACCGAATCCGAAGGCTTCTCGACCCCGTCATCAAGTCCTCGGCCGACGCACTGAACAATGACGCCTCGCGAGCTATGGAGCTTGTCAACTGGTCAATTCGGCTGGGTATGTAGCGATATTAACTGATCTGTCCCTGGCTGCCTTCCTTATCTCTTCGACTCTTACTGACAAACCTCCTAGATGACATCAAGAAGACGCATTCTGAGTTTCGTGTCTTCATTGGCTTCGCCGGTGTTACCGGAGCAGGGAAGACTGCGGCTATCAACAGCCTCATCGGCTTCCGCGATCTATTGCCATCCAGCAATGAAGCCGCAGCTACCGCAGTCCCATGTCTCATTGCGTATAACGACAACGCCCAGCCTGACGCAGCCTTCAAGGCTGAGGTCACGTTCAAGACAGAGAGCGACATTCGAAAGGAGCTAGAACAGTACTTCGAAGTCATGAAGCTCCGCGAAGAGGTCAACAAGGCTCTCACGGCGGACGAGTCAGTCCTGGACGCCGAACCGGACAGCGCTTCAGAGAGTGTGGCGGGAAAGCGACAAGAGTTGCTGGACCGCATGCAGGACCTGGATATGGTGGAGGAGAACACCAAGGACCTCTTGGACATGGTATCCGCCGTGTTTGGGCTCGATGAAGACCAACTGAAGGCCCAGTCCACGGAGAGTCTGCTGGCCGGGCATTCAGACATGCGCAGTCTACTCGGCACTACCATATCTGTGGCCTGCGGTGATGCAGACGACTTCTCGGACAAGATCAAGCCATACATGGACTCGGTGCCTGCCACCCACGGCCCGTCTGGCATCGAGTTCGCGGCGTGGCCCCTCATTGTTGAGGTCAAAGTCTTCGTCCGCTCCAGCGTCCTGAAGAACGACATCGTCCTCGTCGACCTTCCAGGCCTTGCCGATAGCGTGGCGAGCAGAGCTTCCGTTGCACAGAACTACTTTTCCAAGCTCTCAGTCACGGCCGTGGTCGCTCCTATTATCCGAGCGCTCAACGAACAAACGGCAGTGAATCTGATGACCGAGAACCAACAGCTTTGCATGCAGATGGATGGGAAGTTCCACAAGCACTCTTTCTGCGTGATTCTCTCAAAGATGGACGATATCAACGTGGAGACTTATCTTAAGCAGCATGCTCGGGAGGTTTCTCAGGATCTGGATCTCCAGCAATGCCTAGAAGAACGGAAGACTCTCAAGCGAGAGTTCAAGAAGATCGAGGGTGAGCTATCCAGGCAGAAACAAGTTCTGGCGGGTATCAAACGGGAGCGTGCGAAACTTCAGGGCCAGGCTATCCCCCTCGCCGCATGCAACAAGAGGAGAGTGGACGAAACAGCCAAGGATATTAACATCCAGAGACGGCTGCAGCTCAACCAGAAACGGGCTCGAACAATAGATGGCAAAGTCCTACATTGGTGCATCCGCGGTCGCAACGCGATTGTGGACAAGCAAATCCAGGCAGACTTCGATCGGCGCCAGAAACGCTTGCAGCTTGCGAATCTGCGTCCAGATCTATATGACGGGACTGTCAAGACATTCCCAATTAGCTCGACTGCTTACTGGAAGGTGACCGACGACACCGAGCCTCCCGAGGGATTTCCTGCCGTAGAGTATACCGGCATCCCTGCTATGAAGCACTGGTTTCGTTACGCCGCCATTCCAGACCGCGAGAAGCACCTTGACATGGCGCTTAACGCCCTCCATGGGCTGTTCAACGCCATGCAGGGCTGGTCCTCCTTTGACTTGCAAGGCGAGCTGAGGCTCACCAAGCAGTTCGTAAGCGATGAAGTGCTACACCGGCCACTGCATACCTTTGATACGGCAAGTTATTCCCGTGATGATCCTTGGAGAGACCTAACTGCAGTATTCTAACTATACCTAGGCACTGAACACGAGCTTCAACAAGCTCTGCAGACAAATCAAGGCTCTCGATCCGCTCAGGAACACGGACGGTACTCTCGCAAACTGCAAGCAGCGTTGCGTTGATGTGGTCAAGCGTTGGTCATCCAAAGAACCAAATGATCAGCAATGCACCAAGAAAATGCATTGGAGTACCTACAATGCCTGTGTCAAGGGAAACGGCGCCCCGTTTATGGCCAAGGTGAAAGGACAAGCTCAACGCGTCAGATATGCTTGGATTGAGTCTCTGTAAGCTAGTCAGGTCTACCCCTTTGCCGAGGTTCTACTGACGTTGAGCCAGCTGCAACATCTTCTACCAAGGCGTTGTTACCGAATGGAACCGAACTCTGGAGGGGGAGATACCAGAGCTCCAAAAGCCTACCGACCAGGCGATCGACGAGATCTGGGCAAAACTGATGAAACAGCTCCAGAGGAGATCCCACATTGCGGCACCGCAGATGCTGCCACTTCTCGATTCGAAGAAGGAGGAGCTCAACCAAGTCAAGCAGCGACTGAAGGACAAGGTGCGCGACCAGTTCAAAAGCATCAGGATGGGAGCGCAAAAAGTGCATAGGTCAGTCAACAAATCTGTTGCGGACAAGTGGAAGCCTGCATTTAGGAGGGCAAAGAAAGAGACCGGTATGTATCACCCGACGAATCACGCTACGTTGAGCTACGACACAGCTAACGGAATCATACAGGGAAGGGAATGTATATCAGGCAGCGACAGGTGCTCAATGCCCACGCAGAGCACCGAGGGACCAACATGTTCAAGGATTCGACGGACAAGATCGGGGTCAGCCTAGGAGACCAGCTGAAGAGCCTGGGCAAGGAATTCCACGGCATTACCGAGGCCATCCACAGCGAGCTTCGCGATCTGATCATGTTGATGCTGAACCTGGACGGGCTGGCCGAGAGCGGAGATGGCGAAACAACGGCGGTGGCCTACACGGCTCATGGCTTCAAGGAGAAGGCGCAAAAAGCCACCCAGCAGGTGGTGGCCGAGTGGGCTGCCGGGTGGCGCATGGGGATTGATGCTGACATAGG
>Ga0209127_100194_pt1 | contig 22471 bp, 15 predicted proteins | sample LakSupMetagenome_FD_187469 | JGI IMG/M metagenome (GOLD analysis project Ga0209127, IMG submission 187469) | Freshwater microbial communities from Lake Superior, Canada - Sta WM archaea (SPAdes) (version 2) | ecosystem: Environmental > Aquatic > Freshwater > Lake | place: Lake Superior, Canada...
TAGCGCAGCATAAGGGTCTGGGGTCCCGCTCGCCATTTATTAGTTTCAAATGTTCAATGTCTCGAATCAACAACAAACATGCAAACCTGACTGATTTGAGCAATCTGCGAAGGCCTTGCGATCAGTACTACATCTCCTGGTACAGTGATGGCTGCAGTGTCGAGCTTCGTGTTGGGATCGAACCTATGCAAGGAGTATGCACACGTGGCCACATGCCGGATCCCGCTATCACTGCCGGCCGAGTGCCGTCTGATGCAATTTTGCCGTGGCAAGCGTGGCTTGCATATTCCGATATAAGCATCCAAGACGTTCGGTGTAGATACATATAAAATAAGACGGTATATCTGCTTAGACGTGATGTCCGCGCCACAGTTCCGTTTCGTCACTCCGTGGATCCCCGTGGATCCCCAAATCTCCAATCTCGAACGATCGCCCCCAACAACGCCACATCCGTGGCCTCAAAAGACATCGAAACGCTACATGCCAACAACAACTTCGAGACTGCGAATGAGCAACGCGGCCACCAGTGATAGCTTCACCCACCTGTCACCGCCACCATGAGTGGACGGCTTCTATCAGCGAGGGTTCTCGCGCCCCTGACGCGACGCGCCGGCGTCCTGCCGTCCGGCTTCCGACACTACCACCGCCTCAACACCGGCGGACTCCAAAGCGCCGATGCTGCTGTGCGGGCGACAAGGAGGAGCATGTGGTTCCCCGGTAACTCCTTTCACAATGCAGTCATCGCGCGGAACGCATCCTTCGCCCGGTTCCTGCCCAAGCTCGTCGTCAAGTTCGCCAGGATCCCGGCCATGTTCGGAGGGCTGATGATCGGTGGTGTTGCTTGGATTCAGTACCAGGCCATACAAGTCAGCAACTCGGCTAGAGATATGTTTGGGAACATGAAGGACAGCGTCACATCTACGGCATCCGGTCTATGGGGAAGCGCCGTGGATATAGCAGGACAGACGAAACAAGGATGGGAAAACACCAAGGAACAGGTCGAGCTGCCGCTCTGGCTGCAAAAGATCCTAAGGATACACGAGGAAGTCGGTACTGGAAAGGAGGGACCCGGCGGATCGGAGCCACCTCCGAAACAGAGTCGTGCTGCTCTCGCTGCGGGCGCTGCCACGGCTGCGGCATACGGATACGAGGCGTCAGAGGAAGAGGACGACAGGAGTCCCCAGGAAATGGCCAAGGATGACCAGATGATGGTGCTTACCAAGAAGATGATCGAGATACGGAATATCCTGTCCAAGGTCGGACAATCCAGCGCGCTTACGCTACCGTCCATCGTCGTCATCGGGTCACAGTCGTCAGGCAAGAGCTCGGTTCTGGAGGCCATCGTTGGGCATGAATTCCTCCCCAAAGGCTCCAACATGGTCACTCGGAGGCCCATCGAGTTAACACTCATCAACACTCCGGAGTCGAATGCAGAATATGGCGAGTTCCCGGACCTTGGACTCAGGAAGATCACCGACTTCACATCCATCCAGCGGACCCTGACCGAGCTGAACCTGGCTGTGCCGGAGTCGGAATGCGTCTCGGACGACCCCATCCACCTGAACATCTACTCTCCCAACGTGCCTGATCTGTCCTTAATAGACCTGCCAGGCTACATCCAGGTTGTCGGCCAGGGACAACCGCTGGAGCTGAAGCAAAAGATCTCGGAACTTTGCGACAAGTACATCCAGCCACCGAACGTCATCCTGGCTATCTCGGCCGCGGACGTGGACCTGGCCAATTCAACAGCTCTCCGCGCCAGTCGGCGAGTGGACCCGAGAGGAGAGCGGACCATCGGAGTCATCACCAAGATGGATCTCGTTGATGCCCCTCGCGGAGCTGCCATTCTGACGGATAAGCAATACCCCCTGCGTCTTGGCTATGTTGGCGTCGTGTCTAAGGCGCCTACTACTACCGGCGGTCTGTTTAAGAGAGAGACAGGCAACCTGATGGCGCTGATCAGCCGAAACGAGAACAACTATTTCTCTTCGCATCCCCTCGAGTTTGGCCCAGACGCTGGACTGGCCGTCGGCACCACGACGCTGCGGAAGAAGTTGATGTCCGTCCTCGAGCAGACAATGTCTGCCAGTCTCCAAACAACAAGCGACGCTATCCACCAAGAGCTGGAGGAAGCCACCTACGAGTTCAAGGTCCAGTACAACGACCGCCCGCTCTCGGCCGAGTCATACCTCGCCGAGAGTCTAGACGCATTCAAGCACTCCTTCAAGCAGTTCGAGAAGAGCTTCGGTCGGGCGCAAATGCTCGAAATCCTTAAGGACACGTTGGACCAGCGAGTCCTCGACCAGCTAGCAGCCAGGTACTGGAACAAGCCCATCACAGACCTCTCTGTTCCGCCACCAGAACTCGACAGCATCCTGGACCTGCCCAAAGCCGACCCGGACTCCCTCTACTGGCACCGACGGCTCGACGCCTCCGCCTCAGCCCTCACCAAGCTCGGCATCGGCCGCCTAGCCACGACCGTGGTCGCGTCGGCCATCCAGTCCAACATCGAGAAGCTCATCAGCCAGTCGACCTTCAACAACCACCCCTTCGCGCGGCAGGCCATCACCGAGGCCGCGTCCAGCATCCTCAACGAGCGGTTCTACAGCACCAGCGACCAGGTGGAGAACTGCATCAAGCCCTTCAAGTTCGAGATCGACGTCGAGGAGCGCGAGTGGGCCGCCGGCCGCGACCACGTCGGCGGCGTCCTCAAGACGGAGCTGGAGCACTGCCAGTCGGCGCTCAAGAACCTCGAGAACTCGGTCGGCGGCAAGCGCAAGCTTAAGGAGGTCATGACCTTCATCGACAAGGTGAGGAAAGGGGACGTCGTCCTCGAGGGCGAGAGCAAAGCCGGGGCGGGCGGGTTCTCGGCCGCCTTACTGGAGAAAGGTATGTCACTTCTTCCCCCCCCTGATCAACCCTCTCTTGTTTCGAAACTTACTAACCCTTTTGTGTCCAGGCCGCGAAGCCGTCTTCCTCCGCGACCGCGCCGACATCATCAACATGCGCCTCCTGGCGGTCAAGTCGAAGCAGTGCCGCACCCTCAAGAACAAGTACTATTGCCCGGAGGTCTTCCTCGACGCCGTCGCCACCAAGCTGGCGGCCACGTCGGTCCTCTTCCTCAACGTCGAGCTGCTCTCCGAGTTCTACTACCAGTTCCCGCGCGAGCTCGACGCCCGGCTCGGCCGCCACCTGTCGGACGAGGAGATAGAGCGGTTCGCCAAGGAGGACCCCAAGATCAGGCGGCACCTCGAGGTCATACGCCGCAAGGAGCTGCTGGAGCTGGTGCTTGAGAAGATGGAGAGCCTGAGGGCGCTGGAGGGGAGGGAGAAGAGGGATAGGGGGAAGGGGCCGGCGGGGACGATGGGGAGGGATAGGAAGGCGGCGGCGGAGAAGGAGAGGGCGGGAGGGAGGTGGGGCGGCATCTTTTCGCAGTGAGCCGGGCCTCCAGGTATATATGGTCCCAAGGGAGGTCAATGATGGGAGGTCTTTCTGCGCTTTAGCACGATTGTCATGATACCGCCTGGAGTTTTTGGGGTTGTGCTCACTTTTGATATACCGTGTCTCCTCTTCATCTTTTCCATGTCTGGCTGAGTTCGTGAGGACGACAGCCTCCTAGCTTCCATGTAGAGTCTATTCAACAACGACGTATATACTTACAGACGGAGAAGATGTGACGCTTGGCGAGCCTCGGACGTGACTAGATGAGGACAGCTCCAATGAGTGGGGAACACGAACTTCTTGCCGGTTCTATTACGGGCTAGGTAGCTATTGGAGCTTAAAGGGGTATCTATAATTCAAGGGATGCCAGCACACACCAGCAGGATTTTGAACGTGATGTGTCGTCCAAACATGGGATATAAATACACGCTCATCCAGAGCTCCAGACAAAGAAATCAAAGTTGTAGCTTTGAGTGACCCCTTTCATGACCTGATCTTCGTCCCAAACAGCCCGAAAAGCCTCTGCCACCTGTGTCGCTCATCGGCATTGGCCAACGCTGGGTTGGTCTCCGTCTTACGGACACCATACTGCCTTAAACAGCACGTGAACGGCTTGTTCGACACTTTGGGCGCAAACTTGAGCTGCGCCTTGGAAAGTCGCCGGGTGCCACGGTCTTCGTCATCCGACATTGAAGGGGGCGGCGCTACGCCAGGTGGGCGCTTCCGCGCCTCGTCTGCCTGCGCGAGCTCCCAGTGTTTATACTCCTCGAGTGTCCCCCAGAGGGTGAACATCTTCTCTCGCAGTCTGCCCAGGTTCTCCTCGTCTTTCCGAAGGTTGCTGGCGTCAAGAAAGGTCAGCAATTGCGCCTCGTTGTTGTCGACGACGGCCCACAGCCTCTTTGGTTCCTTGGCCTTGGGCGAGACGTCCTCCAGCAGAAGGGCGAACCTCCACTCCCAGCGAGTCGCGTGGCGGTCATCCTCCGACTGCTCCCCTTCCGAGCTCGAAGCGGCTTCGTTGCCGCTGTCGTCGGAGAGGATATCGAGGGCGCTGGCTTTGGCTTTGCGGGGACAGGGGCGCGCGAAGTCCTCTAGCCGCTCCGGATGGAAGTCGACGACACGGACGTTGGCGCAGTACTTCGCGTTGACAAAGGGCACCGGCAGCCTCATCTTGTCTCCGTCGACGGCCGTTTCGTAGTACTGTTGCTCCAGGATGGAGGAGATATGCATGAAAGGCCGGCCAGGCGGAGACTCGCACAGTATGAGCGGGTTGAGTCCGAGGACCTCTTCCCGAAACTCGGTTTCCTGGGCCTCTACCCTCTTTTGCGCCTCTGCCCGTTGCTGTTTCCGCCGCGCCTTCGAGTTTGGCTTGCTTGGTTCCTCTGTGTCGACTGTGGCATGCTTGCGCTTTCCCTTGTGGTGGTCCGAAGCTCCGTCGTCTGTGGCGTCTGTGGCGTCTGCTATGCTCTTGCGTTTCCCCCCCGAGCTTTTCGAGGTTCTGTCCTCGGCATCGCGTCCTGTACTCTTGCGCTTGCCTTCAAACGCTTTCAGAGTTTTGACACGCTTGTTCGCCTGGCGGTAGTCGCGCCATCTTCGGACTGCGTCTTTGAGTCTGGGATCAATGGCCTCCTCGTCCTCCAAGTCATCCAACTCGTACACCTGCACGTCCACCCTCTGCGTGTTGGGCAGGTTTCGTGCTTCGCGCATAGCGCCCTCCAGGTGGTTCCCGTCACGGCCCATCTTGATTTGCACATTCTTGAGTTGAACCCAATCTCCGGCCTCGACATCATCGCGAATGACGTTTGCGTGAGGCTCCCAGGCGGTGATCTGCATGGCCATCTTCCCGTAGGGTCCCACCCACTTGTTGGAAGCGCCGCTGTCTTTCGTCTTGGAGGTATAGCCGTACATATCGCCACTACCGGAATCCAGATCTTGTACACCGTCCGAGGTGTAGTTGAAGAAGAGGTTATTCTGCGTGTAGTCCGTGACATACAGCGTGACCTTGTCTCCTTGGTCGAATGGGTCGCGGCAGGCTTGGACAATGACGTCTGCGAACTTCCCCTCTTCAACGTCTTGCAGCAAGCTGAACTTTTGCTTGACGTTGGCCGACCGGCCTACCATAAGCTCATATTCCTCTTGCTGAGGCACCGAACCCTTGTCGATCTTGTGGTAAAAATAAGACACGTACATGTTCTCTTCCTGAGTCGGAGTCTTTTCCAGCTCCTTGCCCGCCCGTGGTTGCAACGCTTTCGTGGCTGGTTTAGGATGCTTCGGTATCTTGGAAGCCGAGTACACCCGGATGGCAGTGCGGGTGTTGGTTATGAGAGAGATGGGGTTGTTGTTCCACATTTGGACCTGCAATTGTGGTTTAGAAACGCGGGGGCAATGTCCTTCGACGCATGGAGGTGAGCTACCTTGACTTGATAGACGAGGACGACATCGCCTGCATTGACCTCAGGAATGTTGGCTTGAGGACGGAAGATGCTGAACTCTATTCCGTCATAGTCGTGCTCAGTCGTGATGTCATACAGAGTCATGGTGGCCTTCCAGTCTGATGGACATTATCCGGTGAGCTATGTGGGATGAATTGCGAGTTCACCGTGTGAATCTCAGCTCACCTGTTTTTGCCGTAGGTATGGGCACTCTGAAATCTGTCACGATGCCACATACATTCGTGAGCGTACCCACGCGTACCTTTTTGTCTAAGATGTCTTGGATGGATCTGAAATCCTTGGGCAGAGAAAGAGCGACATCGCCATCGCGCGGGGAGCCGTGGGCCGAGCTGGCGGCCCAGGGCATCTTGACGCCGTTGTGGTATTTCCGCAAACCTAGGTGAAAGGAGAAGTAAACAGAGACTAATAAAGGGTTGGTAAGGTAATGTAGGTACCCAGATTGGCCAAAAACGGGGACTCGCCGCGCTGAGACTACCTATGTCTAGGTAGGCACCATCTGGAGCGAAGCCTCAAGACGCGGCCTATGCTAAAGTGAGACGCGTCTCGTAACTGGACGCGTTGAATTTACCTGGTAACATGTACCTATGGTAGTAGTACAGGTGTTAGCGTATGGACAAGATATGGTGATCGTCTGCTCGTCTGTAGTCGTGCAATCGTCCAGTACCACACTAACATGCGTAAGTAATCCTGCCATACAGTGGTAGGGTGCAGATACAGAGGGCCCGTGCACCGCTCTGCGCTACCTGAGGGGTGGCTGCGTGTCGTCTGAAGCGTGGCTTGGCCGAGTGTGGAGTCTCCTTGTCTTCTTTGTCCCGGCGACGTTGCTGCCTGAGGCGCCTATTTTCCTAGGCCGTACCGCATTCGTCAGAGGCAAGGCAAAGATTTGGCAGTGGAAATTGCATCTCTTGCAGCGTGCAGCGTGCACTCTGCACTGTAAGAAAACAAAACCCCCAGACCCGCATCCGGTGGTCCAGGTAACTATCGACACTCGCCCACAGCAGCAAATCAAACCATCTCTTCCTTCCCTTCCTTTTTCAATCGCTGGACAACTCCCAAAAAGCTTTCCCCGTTCCCTCTCCATATCATCTTAATCCCACCACTCAAGAAGAGAACCTGCGTCTTCCGTCCTGTGCGTTATCGAAACCGTCCGCTTGGAACGTCCGATAGTGACTGACTTGAAGCCCCAGACTTTCTTAAAAAAACAAGTTCATCACCCCTCAAAACCCCCACTCTCAAACTTTCTCTCACAAAACACCACCTTTCAACTCCAAAGCTCGGCACCCATAATCGCAATCATGGCCGAGCGATACATCCCCGAGCACAGGCGTACGCAGTTCAAGGCGAAGAACACGTTCAAGCCTGAAGAACTCCGCCGTCGCCGCGAGGAACAGCAGGTGGAGATTCGGAAACAGAAGCGCGAGGAGAACCTCGCAAAGCGTCGTGGTATTGGCACAGGCGAGAACCGTCCCGGTGCTTCTCTCGGCGCCGCTCCCGACAGCGATGATGACACCGCTCCCACTGAGTCTCAGGTACGTTTATATTTATGCCGCGCTCTTCCAGGTGGTGTTTGGCGTCGACGAGTCCATGGCGCATGGCATATGATCCGTGGCGATGCTCAGACTCCCCAAGTCCGCCTCTTGGTGACTGGCTTGTGACCATCTGTCCCGCCCTTTCCAGATCGGACATATGACTTGGATGTGGACTGCCGGGTCATGCTGCCTTCAGTTTCATCGTTGTCGGATTTCGCAGATTACTGCGCATTTGCGCTATGACTCGAGCCGTTTTGCTAACATGCAATAGCTCAACGAGGACCTTCCCCAGATGGTCGCCGGTGTCTTCTCCGATCAGATCGACGCCCAGATCCAAGCTACCACGAAATTCAGGAAGCTCTTGTCCAAAGAGCGCAACCCTCCCATCGAAGAGGTGATCAAGACTGGTGTCGTCAGGCGATTCGTCGAGTTCCTCCGTTCTCCTCATACTCTCGTCCAGTTCGAGGCCGCTTGGGCCCTTACCAACATCGCCTCTGGTTCGGCCACGCAGACCCAGGTGGTCATCGAGGCCGGCGCCGTCCCCATTTTCGTCGAGCTGCTTGGTAGCCCCGAGCCCGACGTTAGGGAGCAGGCTGTTTGGGCTCTCGGCAACATTGCTGGAGACAGCCCGCAATGCAGGGATTACGTGCTTGCCCAGGGCGCTCTTCGACCTCTGTTGGCCTTGCTCGGTGACAGCCGTAAGCTTAGCATGTTGCGCAACGCCACCTGGACACTCAGCAACTTCTGCCGCGGCAAGACCCCTCAGCCGGATTGGAATACTGTGAGTCCATTTGCCAGTCCCGTATTCGCCGCATGAACTGACATTTCACCCTAGATCGCTCCGGCTCTGCCTGTCTTGGCGAAGCTTGTCTACAGTCTGGATGATGAAGTCCTAATCGATGCTTGCTGGGCGATTTCGTACCTCTCTGACGGCTCCAATGACAAGATCCAGGCTGTTATCGAGGCCGGCATTCCCCGTCGTCTTGTGGAGCTGCTCATGCACGCTTCCACTTCGGTCCAGACCCCGGCCTTGCGCTCTGTCGGTAATATTGTCACTGGAGACGACGTCCAGACCCAGGTCATCATCAACTGCGGTGCCCTCCCCTGTCTCCTGTCGCTGCTCAGCTCGAACAAGGATGGCATTCGGAAAGAGGCCTGCTGGACCATTTCCAACATCACCGCTGGCAACTCGGCCCAGATCCAGGCCGTTATTGACGCCAACATCATTCCACCCCTGATCCACCTGCTCTCGAACGGCGACTTGAAGACGCGCAAGGAGGCCTGCTGGGCTATCAGCAACGCCACCTCGGGCGGCCTGCAGAAGCCTGATCAGATTCGCTACCTCGTTTCTCAGGGATGCATCAAGCCTCTCTGTGATCTTCTCGCATGTCCCGACAACAAGATCATTCAGGTCGCCCTCGATGGTCTGGAGAACATTCTCAAGGTCGGCGATCTAGACAAGCAGGCTGCCGGCGAGGGACCCGACTCGATCAACCGTTATGCTCTGTTCATTGAGGAGTGCGGCGGCATGGAGAAGATTCACGAGTGCCAGACCAACGCCAACGAGGAGATCTACATGAAGGCGTACAACATCATCGAGAAGTACTTCTCGGACGAGGATGAGAATGCCGACGAGGGTATGGGTCAGGCTGGCCAGCCCGGAGGTCAGAGCTTCGGTTTCGGTGCCAACGGCGCTCAGGGTGGCTTCAATTTCGGAGGTGCCAACGGCGCTGAGTCGATGGACATGTAGAGCCTGTCCCAGCAAAACAATTCATGACCGCCACACACGCCAGAGTTGGAATAGTCGCATTCGGGCCCAGGGACACGCGTCATTCCTCCGTTTCTGGGGCGTGGACGACCCGAAAAGAGCAAACGATGTTCGATGCCCTACCAGGTCCCGCGACATCACCACCCACAGCAGACCCGTACGGCCAGATGAAGAACCTTAATATCCCCCCGCCTTGTCCACTCCCCCAGCACCACATCCCACCTATCACCACCACACAGTACCCCCCGACTCGGCGTTTTACGTTTGACTTTGCTTTACGACACGGAGAGAGCACCGATTGCACAGGCAGCAGCAGGCCCTATGGTGGCTTTAAAGCTCCAGCCTGTAAATAGAGAGACGGAAGAGGACGGAGAATGAGCGATGTGAGGGAGATGAAGCGGGTCCTGAATGGTAGCTTGAAAGCTCCAACCCGTCATAACCTTGCTGGCAGCGGCCTGCAAGGAGCTGCCGTGCCTGAGAGGATCAGAGCACGGGACTGGCTACGTCAACGGAGTAGTCAGGTAGTGGAGGAGGGAAATAAGCTGCGTCTTGTCATTGCTAGTGCATGACTTGTTACGTTGTCCGGTATGCCCTGTCGAGATACCCGAGTTCTCCGTCCATATGTCGCTGCCAAGTGGTGGTTGACGCGAAGATCTCCGGTCTCGACACGTGCGTAAAGCAATTGAGTACATTAGTCGAATGCTAGTAAACTCTTTGCCAAAGTAACCTGCCGTGTGATGACGTTAAACTGATCTTGAATACTTGATGGGAAGCCTGTGCAGACTTTCGCAGCTTGCCAGTCTTGGTGGACCACGATCATTAATTATCAGGTAGTAGGAAACCGTCTCCCGACACTACGACACGTCCCTCTCGGACCGCGAAGGAGCTCGGCACTATTGGAACGCATGTGACGACACAATGTAACATCTTCGTTTCTACCAAGTGCCGCAACGCTCTACGAATGCTCGTCACGGTCTATGAAAAGACCTGCACCACTCTACTCCTCCCTTGCTTTACGCATCCAGCCCGTCCAGCTCGATAAGCTTTACCACCGCCCTGATGACCTCGTTCGTCGTCAGATCCAGCGACGGGTCATCCACCTTCATCGCAATGATATCGTCCAGCATCCCCCTCAGCCTCGACACCAACACACCGATCCTCGCCCAACCCCTCAACCTCAGCCAGCCGTCGACCACCAGTCCGCGGCCCAGCGTATCCAGCTCTATCCCACCCGAGAAGAGGAGGAGGGTGTAGGAATTGAACGCTAGATTTCTCCGTCATTAGTAAAAAGCTATTGTCTCAAGTTGGTGAGGAGAGTGAGTATTTGGCTGGTGTTTAACTTACGCGTCAGATCCCGTATGAAGACTTTACTGGTGGCCATCAGGGTGAAATACGACAGGAAGGCCGCCCCTCCGGGAAAGCCCTGGTTGTCGAACATGGTGCTGCTCGGGTGCACGAAGACGCGCCCGTTGTCCTGGTTGAAGTACTTGATCGTCCTGGCCTCCGGGTCGAGCTCGACGGCTCCCGACATGGAGGACGCGAACTTCTTGTCCGGGAATTGGATGCGGGCTATCTGGGGGGTGAAGGCGGACGCGGTCAGGGCGCGGAGGAGGGTCATGCTCGGTTGTTGGGGGGATTTGCTGGATGTTGTAGCTGTAGGGCGGGTGGTGGCGGTTGTTGCGAAGCCAATCTCCGAGAGGGAGGAGTAGTACTGCGTCCGGGTGGAGGCGATGTCGGAGAGGGTGTTGAAGGAGAGGAAGTTTTCGTCGCACCAGGAGCGGACCTGCCGCTGACCGAGGCGCAGCTCGGACGTCATCTCGTCGAACTGCTGGAAGGCGCGCAGGTCGGTCAGCAGGTCGCCATCGCCGCGGGAGAAGCGGAGCTTGGCCTCCTTGGCCTGGTCGCGCTTGTCGGGCGGCGAGAGGAAGGGGCTGCGCGTACTGAGGATGGCGGCGATGGTGACGCAGTCGTCGAGGCAGCCGAAGATGGCGCCGAAGACCATCAGCTTGCCGCAGCGGAGGTCGGCGGGGATCATGGCCAGCTGCTGGCCGAGCGCGGTGAGCTCTTCGCCGTCCAGGGCGCCCATGCGGCGTAGCATGGTGATGGCGCCTTCGACGGCTGTGGCTTCGGGCGGGGTGGGCGTGCCGGATAGGAAGGCGGGGACATCTTTGATGCCCATGGCTCGGACGGAGAGGCACAGCTGCTCAAGCGGAACGCGCCGGATCTCTGGCTCGGGACGCTCGGCCATCTGCATTTCTAGGTTGCGCGTGTAGAGCTTGTAGCATTTGCCGGCTTGGACGCGACCAGCTCGTCCGCGGCGCTGCTTGCAGGCCGCACGGGAGGCCCATGTTTCTTCTAGCTTGCGCATGTTGTTTTGCGGGTCGAACGAGGTCTCTTTGACGCGGCCGCTGTCGACGACGGCCACGATGTCGTCGATGGTAATGGAGGTCTCGGCGACGTTGGTGGCTACGACCACCTTTCGCTTACCGGGTGGTGCAGCAACGAAGACTTTCCTCTGCTCCTTGGTCTCTAGGGAAGCGTGTAGGGGAAGGACGTGGAGCGACCCTATTGCCCGGAGCGTATTGCAAGCGCGGTTGATCTCGGCCACGCCCGGCAGGAAGATAAGGACACCTCCCGATTTCTGCGTCTGGGAGAGGTCGTTGTCGATCGCTTTCACGGTTTCGGCGAGGAGGTCATAGTTGATGCGGCTGCCCAGCCTCTGAATCGTCTTGTTGACGGGGTCTGTTGCAGCGTCGAGGCTCTTGCCGGCATCGTCATCCCGAGAATCCCACCGACCACTGATGGCAAAGCCAGTCATGTGGATGACATCGTCCAGGTAGTAGTCCTGCACAGGGAATGTCCGACCGGCAATCTCGACCATGCCAACCGTCAGATACTGGCTTCTGTCAGCCGTGAAATAATCCTTGAAGGTGGCCGCATCCAATGTCGCGCTCATGAGAATCAGCTTCAGGTCCTTCCTCTTCCTCAAGACATCCCGGAGGATGCTAAGGAGGAAGTCGGTGTCGAGACTCCGTTCGTGGACCTCGTCGATCACTACGTGGCTGACATCTGCCAACGACGCAACCACATCTTCGATCCGCCCGCCCGATGTCTGCAGCCGCCTGAGCAGCACTCCTGTAGTCACAAATGTGATCTTGGTCCTGGCGCTCGTCTTGTTCTCGCCGCGGATGGAATATCCAATCTCCTGGCCGACCTGAGAGCAGCGCTCTTCGCTGACACGGTCCGCCAGACCCAACGCTGAGATACGTCTGGGCTGCGTTACAATCATGTTGGCAGAGTTACCGAGCGCTTTCATATACATGTCATCCAGAAGGAACTGGACTGACTGCGTAGACTTTCCGGAACCGGTCTCTCCAGAGATGATAGTGACCTGGTTCTCGCTGACCGTCTGCACAATCTCTTCCTGCACCTGCCAGGCGGGCAGCTTCTGCCGCGCCGAGACCATCTTCTGGTACGCCGGACTTTGTTGCCTTCTGATAAACTCTTCTTTGCTTTGCGCGCTGGGCGCCCAGTTCAGGGGTCTCGGGTGCCGAGGAGCTTTCCTTCTACTTCTCAGCTGAGCCTTATTCCTCTCTTCTGATGCCGACGAAGCAACCGTCGCCACTTCGCGCAAGGCACCGGGCTTCTCGATGATATCGTTGATGGACTCCTGCACCCAGCTGGCAATAAAGTAAATCTTCATATCCTCCCCTTCCAAAGACTCGGCAGCGTATGCCAACGCCTTCTTGAGGATGCTCAACTTGATATATGCAGGCAAGTTTGCTACCACAGACAGGATAACCTCTTGTGGATAGTGCGGTGACTTTCGAAACTGTATAAACGTTTCGATATCGCGAGTCGGACCATTAGTGACTCCGAGTATCTTGATCTGGCAGAACTCGGGCGAGAGACGCGTGTATTGGTCGCCGAAGCCAGCTTCGAGACTAGACATCTCCTCGTCCCAGCATTCGTCTGCGGTCCTTGAGGGATCGCTCGGGCCAGTCTCCCACTCCGCAGGACTCTCCCTGCCGTCGGTTTCGCTCTCTCCGGTCAGTAAGAGCTTCTGAAGGGCCTCGGCAGCTCTGCCCTCGTCGCCAGCACTAGCATCGAAGACCTTGCGGCACAGGTCCGCAGAGTACCCAGACTGTGCTAGGCGCTTAATGGCGCCCTCTCTCTTGAGATCGCTGGCTCCTACCGTTACGCCGGCAGTGTAGCTCTGGGGCAGCGCCCACCGTGGGAGGTCGTCTTCCGGTACGTGGATCAGCAACCATTCCAACGACTCCTCGCGATCTTTGCACTCGTCGACAGCTTCTTCGATGTGGCTCTGTCGGAATCCCAAACCTTTGAACTCTTTCACTATCGCGGCTTTCTGGGCTGCCGTCATGACAACACCGTGCGGATTCCAGATCGTCCGTCTCCTCAGCAAATCCTCGACATTGGCGCGTGTCTTGTTGCCCATCTCGATCTTTGGCACAGTCGTCCAACCCCTCATTGGATTGCCGCCGCCAGCCCCAGGAGTGTTGTTCCTGAGAACCAGGCCGGAAGCCCCTGGCATATTTGCCGCTTTCTCCTTAGCAGCCTGAATGTCTTTCCGCTTCTTCTCAGCCGCCGCCTTGGCGTCTTCACGCTCCCGGAGGGCAGTGAAGGGGTCGGCCTCGTACATCCAGGCCTTACCTTCCTTGACATCCTGCTTCTTTAGGGCCTCTAGCTCCTTCCACATGCTCTTGTAATCGGGCGGGAGCATCATGTGGATGTTCTTCATGCTGCAGACCCTAAAGAGCGCATACGTAGCGGCAGCGTGCTTGGCCTCCAGGGCCGTGGGCTTGATGGCCAGGTGGACATGGCTAGGAGGCAGCTTGAACGGCTGAAGCTTGACCGTCTCCTGGGTCTTGGGATTCTTTGCGCTGAGACTGACAAATACAGAGTATCCCTCGGGCGTTTGACGCTGGTTCTCTAGATCAGCACTCGGTCTCCAGGTTCACAGTAGAGTGGCTCTTACAGTATGATAGTCCGGCCTATCCCACTTCTGCTTCTGGCAATGCTCAGACAAGAGGTTGACCGGCAACTTGCCTGTCCAGGAAGCACCACCGATGATCTGCTTCACGGTCGGCTTAGGAGGGCCGGCGGCGCCTTCCTCTTGCTGCGCATCAGAAGGTCCAGACTTGCTGCCCGAACCGCCACCACGTCTGTTCTTAGGGTCCTTGTCGCCAGTAGTAAAGACAATAAAGTCATCCTCTGCTGGCTTTGGCTTGGCTTTCTGGTTCTTGCCTTTGCTCGGCGTGGCAGCAGGGGCTGCAGCTGGAGCAGGGGTGCTCTTGTCTTTGCCTTTTTTGACCATTTTCGCTCTCAGTCCTGCTTTTCCCGCCTCAGCAGTAGGATCGACATCCACAAGTTTCTTTGCGCTCCTTCAAGGGTTTACACGCCGTCGAAAAGCGAGACGTGTGAATTCGGCTTGCATTTTCGATGTGTTAATGATGGATGCGCGCGGTTGCCACTTATTGACAGATACTGAAGGTGACTGGATATGTGAAAATGTCGGAGGAGGTCACACAGTGGAAATAGCCCGCTGCGCACGGTCCAGCTGCAGCTTACACCTCGGTGAACTTAACATCAGTACAGTGTCCATCGTCACCTCAGGCAGGTCCTACTGGTACCCAGATGGGTTAGAGACTGCCAAATCCCTTGGGGGGAGACTCGTGGTCTCACTTAAAGTTACTGTCAAATGATAGCAAATGTGATAGCACTACGAGGCTTAAGCTGCGTCACGCTCTCATATACACAACCCTAAACCTAACCCTGTTAGGGTGTGCAACTCACCTGCCCACATCATCCTCACTTCTCACATTCACCCGACCGCTCTCCATGACCGGTATCTTGCCACAGTGAGCTAAAACCGAGACAAGCACATTGATATTCTGCAAGGATGTCTTTCATAGCCTCAGAGCCCGAGGAGGCGATCACAAAGGCAGAGATCACCCAGCAAGCCCCCGCTCCTGCACCAGGTAATCCAGCATCGCCATCACAGGCCGAATCACCCGCCAGACCTCGCAATGCCTGTAAATTTTCACTCCCAACTCGCATAATTCGAGATTACTGACACATACCTCTAGTCACCGAGCTGATGAAGCCAAAACCAAAATCGTCTCCAGACTCTAAACACTCTCACCCCTCCACGGCTTCCAAACTCACCCGCGTGTTCAAAGACCGCGACGGTCTAGGCGCCTACCTAGCAAACCCCAAGGCCTTCCCGTCTAGCCGGGTCATCTACCACAACGCAGACTTCGTGGCCATCCACGACCTCTACCCAAAAGCAAGCGTGCACACCCTCCTCCTGCCGCGGAGCCCCAAGCACAACCGCCTGCACCCCTTCGAAGCCTTCGAAGACCCGGACTTCCTCGCCGCGGTCAAGGCCGAGACCGACCGGCTGAGGCACCTCGTGGCCAAGGAGCTGAAGCGGCGCTTCGGCAGCGGCAGTCGGAAGGAGATCGAGCGGGAGGAGGCCCTAGCAGCGGCCGGAGAAGACGCCGACCAGTCCAAGCTGCCTCCGGGGCGGGATTGGCTCGCCGAAGTGAGGACAGGCGTCCATCTCCACCCCAGCATGAGCCACCTCCACGTCCACGTCTTCTCGAGGGATATGCGTAGCCCCTGCATGAAGCACCGGAAGCACTACAACTCGTTCAACACGCCGTTTCTGGTAGAGATGGAGGATTTCCCTCTCTCTGACGACGATCCGAGACGGCACGGGTACCAGGGGTATCTCGACAGGAATCTAGTGTGCTGGAGGTGTGGGAAGAACTTTACGAATAAGTTTAAGGCGCTGAAGGAGCATCTCGAGGAGGAGTTTGAGAAGTGGAAGGCTGAGTAGCGGCTCCTAAGCTTGACAACACAACAAGGGTCTACGGTCTGAACTCAGCCGGCAAGGTGGTTTGGACTGTTGCTAGAATAGTATTTCCATATGGGATCTTGCTCGATTGATGACTCCAGGATATAATTCCGTTCCGTCAACCCCCTTTATCCTTAAACGCCTATGCCGGTTTCATCTCGAACGTTTATACATCGCCTGTATGAACACTACCAAAACCTCCTCTATACGAAAAACCAAAGGAACACGAAGGGTATATACCAGGTCTCTAACATCGCTCCCAACAACCCTGCCGACGTCGCTCTAATCAGCTCATGGCTCTCGACTCACAACCACTCTGTTACTTCCCGCTTCCGACCTCCCCTTAGCGGCCCCCAAGCCCTTTCGTGGCAGGCTACCTACCCCAACTCAACCTCCTGCGTCAACAGACTCACCACCCAATTCGCCTCCGCATTCGTCTTCGTTTGCAGACACCAAGTCTTCATCTTCCCGCTCACCCCGCCACTCGCAGGCGCGAACCCGACCTTCCCCTCGTGGTCCCTGATATCCTCCCACACCTTGACCACGACCCCCTTCGTGCCCAGCCTGCTGAAGCACCCGCTTCCCAGCACCACGTCCAGCACGATCAGGTCCTCCTCCCCGCGGTCCTTCTTCGCCGGACACGTGATCTTGACCCTCTTCTCCATCCCGTGGTACACCCGCAGCTCCTGGTGCACCCCGGGAGGCGGCCGCAGCACCTGCAGCACGCAGTTCCCGTAGTCCTCCCACTTCTTGTTGGGCGCCGCGCTGTACAGCCGGACGGGGATGCGGTCGCCCGCGGATAGCTGTCCTGATTTGCCCGACTCGCCGGCTAGGCTGAGCGACGGGGCGCGGAAGATGCCGACGCTGCGGGAGCCGCCGCCGCCAGAGGAGGAGGCCGAGGAGGTGTACAGGCTGCCCGGTCCGGAGTTTCCTCCGCCGGCGGCGATGGTGGGGGAGGCGGAGGGGGGACGGGATGTCTTGTCCAGCGTGGACTTGTCGAGGTCGAAGACGGACGCGTTGGCGGCGCCGCCGCCGCCGCCCGTCAGGCGCTTGAGGAAGGAGCTGGCCGATACGCCGGAGGAGTGGCTGCCCTGGGACTCGGACGGGGCGCGGGCGCTGGCGCGGTAGCTGTTCTTGCGGCCGAACCAGCTGCGGCGCTTGGAGGAGGATGACGAGCTGTGGTCGGGCGTGTGGGAGTGGTGCTGCTGCTGGCCGAAGGAGCGGAAGCGCGCCTCTTCCTCCAGGGCCTTGAACTTGGCGTTGTTCATGCGGGAGACGTGCACGGCGTCGTACAGGACAGCGCCTTCCTTCGGGGAGGGGGAGCGGAAGCGGAAGAAGGCGCCTTCGATCTTGTTGAGGATGGAGTAGGCGCGGACCGGCGACCGGATCTCGAGGTCGATGGCGTTGGACATGCGGATCATGACCAGCGGGGTGAGGTCCAGGGCGATGAGGGGTCGTGGTGCGCCGCCGTCGCGATCGCCGAGCACGGCGTCGCTTAGACCGGCGCGGGAGTGCTTGGGGAGGTTGGCGTGGGATAGCGGAAAGGCTTCGACTAGGCCCGGGGTGATGACGATTGAGCAGGCTTCTTGGTCGACGTCCTTCCAGATGCCGTACCTGTTTGACCAGTACGATATGGCAGCGATGGCCTCGACGGACCATTCAGTCGGCGACTCTTTGCCGCCGGCGACGCCTGCTTGAGAGGCCGAGGCGGACGGTGTCAAGCTGCTGTCCGAGATGACGGTGTCGGCTGGGGTTGGGATCTTCTCCTTGATGCTGATGGCTGGGAGGACATCGGGCACATCTGACTCGTCTAGCTCGTCGCTCGACGAGTCAGTGTCCGACAGATCGGACTCGTCACTGTTAGTGACCGAGCTCTCAGACGAAATGTCAGACGGATGATACTCGTGCTTCAGGGGGGAGGAACCGCGACGCTTTACGCGAGAAATGCCGTTGTCTACGGGCGGCGCCAACACCGGGGGACTCTTCTTCAGCGTCCGATGAGCCGGTGGTGGAGGTGCTCCATCCTCCCGGTACGGAGTGGCACTGGAGGGGGGCGTCTTGGTCAGCTTGGCCGGATCAGGTCGCATACCCTCGCGGAGAGGACTCCCTCGCTCAGCCGAGGGCAGTGTAAGTCTGTCGTCTCGCGAAGTCTTGAAGTACGAGTTCTGAGTTGGGGTCTTGTTCGGCGAAGGCGATGTGTAATCGCTCTCAGTCGGGGTGGTTGGCGTAGCGGGCACGCTTGGATTGCGCTTGTGATACCGGCTTGGTGTCTCAACCTTCGGACCGGGAGATGCGGGAGCCTGCTTCCGGACTTTGCGTTCTCCAACCGGTATATCAGCCTCTGATGCTCTTGGCGACGCCGCCGATGCGAGACGTGCGCGGCTATCAAGATGAGCCCTTAGAGTTGGGGGCATCGGATCGCTGCCGAGAATGCCTAGCCAGTCCGCGGTTTGGTCTTCGTCATCACAACTTATCGTGAGCAGCTCGAACCAGTCCCTGTAATTGTGATACCCGCGGATCATGACGGTAAGCTCGCCGTCACTATCGCCCTTGCGGGCTGAGATCTTGTCCTTCGGGATCGGCGGGAAGAGGAGCCAGGACTGGCCGCCTGTGCCAGTCTCCCTGATGAGAACGTCACCCTTGTCTGCTGGATTGTTGACATTATCTCGGAAGATGACCTCGACTCTGCACTCGAGTCGTTGACCGTTTGAGTGCTTAAGGTCGAGGGAGAATGCGTCCTTGGCATTAACCTGTCGAGACTGGTCAATCACCACGGCGTCAATGGCCGACAAGCTGCGGAGATCCCTGGTGCGTGTCACGTCGGTATTGTTGGCATCCTCATCAGTCTTACGAGCCGTCTCTTCACGGTGCCGCCTGCGTGCCTTGTCCTGGAGTTGCTCGTACTTCGAGAGGAGCTCCCCGAGCTCCGGTGTCGGCTGTATTTTGTACGCGCCCTATCGAGTCGTTAGCAGGCGTAAGGAATCACATGTAGCAGGCACGGTCTCACCCTGATCAGCTTGGCCATCCACTTGATCCGTATCAGAGGCCGCTTGAGCAGATGCGCAACATCCACCGGTTCACCATGCTGATCCAGCGCATCGCCGTCCTCATTGCGCGGCAAGGCATTGACCAGAGAGTCCTCTTCGGCCGACTTTCCAGCAGCCGGGGCAAGGTTGACAACCAGGTCCTGGAATCCAAGCCGCCAGACGTCCAGGTAACGGTCGTAGACGGGGTGGACGCTCTCGAGCCAGGCAAGGAGGCGCTGGACATCCGACATCGGAACCTGCCTGTGGAAATTCCTCAGCTTCTCGAGGGATATACCCATCTCCACGACGGCTTTAGACATGGCGCGCTCGGCCAGGGGAGTGGAAGATCCAAACAGATCTCTCGAGTGCCCATCGCCGTTGACGACTTGTTTTAGGAGGACGGGGACCACACCATCGACAAGGGTCTTCAACTCTCTCTGGTAGTACTGCTCGTCGTCCACAAACTCCTCTAACAAGTCCTCGATTGGGGTGTTGTCGAGGATCTTGCTCGTCTTCCTTACAAGACGACCACCTGCCCTGATGCTCCTGGCGCGGGTTGGGGGCTGAAGGTGGCCATTGTCTGGCAGAGACAGCACTGAGACAAGGTCGGAGTGCTTCGTCAGGCGGCGCTTTAAGCCAGAGTTGGATTTGTGGCTTGCAGTCCGAGATATATCTGTCGACTTGGTAAGAGCAGTAGACTGGGTGATCGTCGACTGCGACACCGTAGACACTGTGTCGGACTCATGCGTACTATGCGATGCCTCTGACACAATCGTGGAGAGCTCGTGAAACCCATTAGTCGGCGGTTTCCGTCGCGGGAAGCCCGAATCCTTGGGGAGAGGGCCTATACTGGAGTCGGATTCTACTGTTGATGTAGGTTCCGGCGAAGGCGATCGCCCCGCGGAGCCGCCCGAGTTTCGCCGTGGTTCATAGCGCTCCGAATCACTAGGTTCCGAGTCCTCGACGTGTCTGGCTTCGTAGCTGGGATAGACTGGCGGGATGAGCTTGTGGCCGCCAGATTCTCCCCGGAAGGCCTCCTTCAGCTGCTCCTTGAACGGTTTCCTCTGTCCAGGTCTCAGCGGGGATGACGTACTCCTAGTCGCACCTTTCCTCTTGAGACCTGAGCCGCTGTGAGTTTTCGACTTCTTGGGTGTCGGGTCATCATCGACTGTCTTAGTTGGGTCGGCGTGCTCTTGATCCTCGCGCCGTTCAGTTGATCGTGGCCTGTTCGCTGGCTCCGGCGCAGCTTCGGACGACGAGCGTCTCCGAGTTTCTTTGACCCATTCCTTCTCGACCGATGTCTTCTTCGGTAGGTCCTCATCAACGAACGGATCGACCGTAGTGTTCAGCCAGTTCTCTATGCTCGGCGGCTTGTTGATGCCCGTCCTCGGCGGCGGTTCAACAACCTTGTCATGCGAGATGATTTTCTTCCCTTCGCTCACAAGACTCTTGAGGACGTTCGGTACCGCCTTGAGACTCGAATTCCTCTGGGTCTTGGGCCGTTTGATGCTGTTGCGGGCATCCGCTCCGAGGGGAAGGTCCAGTTCGCTAAATGCTGAAAATCCCACAGGGATATCTGCCAGGGACTTACTTCCAGGCGCTATCGAAGGTAAGTCAGACATGACCTGGGAAGTTCCCAGATCCGACTCGTCATCCAACTTGCTGGCAAGTGATGCTGCCTCTGTCGACTCCTCTGGTTGGGTCTGCGTCGCCGTCGGTGGTGAGACGCTTCTTTTGGGGCGTCGCCGGACGGTCCCCCTTTTCTTAGTAGGAGTTTCAACGTCGGCTTCCCGCTGCTCTGTCACGTCGGCAGTGTCGTCCGGGGAGATGCCTCTGCGTCGACTGGGAAGTCTAGCACCGCGTGCCTGAGGCCGGTCTCTTGAAGATGAAGACCGCACCGTGATGTCGTCGACCTCAGCATCCGTAACAGGACATTTCCTGATGCCGTCGTCGGCGAGGCTCTGCTTCGCCGGTTTGACGCGTATCCCGTCATCTGGAGGCTCCTTCACCTCTTTAACCCTCGTTGGTTTTATCCTGATGCCATCGTCGTTCTCTTGCTTTGGTTTCCTTGGCTCGACCGGCGTCACGCGAATGCCGTCATCGGCAGGTTCACTCGTCCTCGAAGGTCTACTCGTCGACCCGGAACCCACGGAGCCTTCTTCCTCAATAGTGATACTATCCCCACCCTTCGTCTTGTACTTCCTGACTTTTGTCGGCGGTGGGGAGTCCGGAATCTCCACCCTTTGCGTCCAATCCTTGATTTTGTCATGTATAGTCGGATTCTGAGCCGTCCGCGCCAGGAAGTCCTTCGGCAAGGGGGCCGGTTTACTCTCAGCCTTGGCCTTGGGAGAAGCCTTCCGCGGCGGACTCTTCTTCCCCTGTCTCTGCTTCATCCAATGCTCGTCACTAACGATCCTTTTCTTCGGCAGAGGTCTGGGTTTCGAAGCACTCGGCGGCTCCTGATGTATCTCGACGTCAGGCTTCTTCCCCACCTTCCCGGCGTTATCCCCCTCCGCCTCAGCCGCCACCTCCTTGTCAGCAGCAGCAGCCGGCGTCTTCGACGACCTCCTCCTGCCGGGCTTCTGCCTCATCTTGATCCGCACCCTGTCCTCCTCCGTGACGCTCTCGGCGTCGACCTGCACCAGTATCTCCGGGGGCTCGCTCGCCGCGTCCTCGACCACCTCGGGCTTCATCGCCAGCCCCGTCCTCATGGCCGCTGCGTTGGCTTTCTGCCAGTGCTTGACCCTGTCCTTGACCCCGCCGGGCTGCTGCAGCTTCCGCACGGCCGCGGCGCGCATCTCCTGCCTCAGCTCCTCGCGCACGCCGGCCGCGTCCAGCGCGACGCTCTTCCGCCTCGTCTGCGACTGGGCGCGGACGCGCTGCGGGGACGGCCGGCCCAGCAGGAAGTCAGTGAGGAGAGAGGGCGGCTCGGCGGGCTTCTTCTTGGCTGCGAGGGCGGCGCCGGCGCCGGCAGCAGCCGCGGCCGGGGCGCTCTTGGGGGTCGCGCTGGCATTGGCGGAGGCTTTGCGGTTGTTCGGGGTAGAGGGTTTGGAGGCGGATGCTTTGCGCGGCGCGTTGGCGGGTGTGGGTTGTTCGGGAGGCGGTTTCGGGGGTGGCATTGTCTTGTGTCTGGTGCGCGGAGGGGAGGCAGGTTAGCTGGGTTGGTCATGGCATTCCAGGGCGATCTGCAGGCCTGTCGATCTCTGTTGCCGGACGATCACTTGGTTCTTGGGGCTCTTGTCGCAAGGTGAACAGTATAATGGGACTGCAGAGGGACAAGGCGTCCGTAGAGGAAGCAATGGAAAACGAGTGTAAGGAAGTGAAATCAATCTGACGGCAGCAACGATGCGACGGAATCGGCGCAGTCGTTATCA